>JRHI01000620.1_pt1 | contig 36619 bp, 34 predicted proteins | sample 215371 | NCBI WGS metagenome assembly JRHI01 (sample SAMN02929681, study PRJNA255918) | sediment metagenome | biome: cave system; feature: Ice Cave; material: Sediment; isolation source: sediment from deep within a dark volcanic ice cave with no known source of... ... | reverse complement strand
GCGTTGGGGTGACGTGTGAGAGTCTCAACGCGGCCGACGACGATATGATCGGGCATGCTTTGCGGCACGATACCGTCAACGGTGAAACCACGGGCTGTGAGAGCATCGGCAAAGGCTTGCGGCGTCGCGTCAGTCTCAACAAAGTCACGCAACCAGGATATAGGGACCCGCATTAGGAGAACTGCTCCAGCACAGCCGGATCATTTTCGGTAAACACGCGAATATCGTCGATGCCGTGGCGTACCATCGCAATGCGCTCGATCCCAAGACCGAAAGCCCAGCCGGTGTAGATCTCCGGATCGTAGCCGCCGGCGCGCAGGACGTGCGGATGCACCATCCCGCTGCCGCCCATTTCCAACCACCCGACCCCGCCGCACGTGCGGCAGCCGCTCGCATCGCATACCGGGCACGACAAATCAACCTCGGCCGAGGGCTCGGTGAATTGGAAGTACGAGGGCCGGAAGCGCGTGCGAGTCGTCTTTCCGAACAGACTGCGACACAGATCGCCGACCAAACCTTTGAGATGTCCGAACGTGATTCCGCGATCCACCTGCAAGCCTTCGAATTGGTGAAAGTTGAACGCATGGCGAGCGTCGAGCGAGTCGCGGCGAAACGTCTTGCCTGGTACGACGATCGCCACCGGCGGGGGATACTCCCGCAGCGTGCGCACCTGCATGGGCGACGTGTGCGTACGCAACAGTGTACCGCCCGGGAGGTAAAAAGTGTCCATGGCATCGCGAGCGGGATGGTCGGCTGGAATATTCATGGCCTCAAAGTTGAAGTACTCGGTTTCAACTTCAGGACCCATGACGATTGCGAATCCGCGCCGGCGGAAAAATGCAGCCACATCATCGAGCGTACGGCGCAGGATGTGGATCGAGCCAAAACGGGGCTTTATGCCAGGGAACGTGACGTCATAGCGGCGCGCGAGTTCGGTCTGCAGCGCTGCGTTGTGGATACGGTCTTGTGCGCGGGCGAACTCCGCCTCGATGCGCTCCTTGGTCTCGTTAGCGCGCCGTCCGAACTCGGCGCGCTCTTCTTTCGGGAGCTTGCCGACGCCGGACATGATCTGCGAAAGACGCCCGCCCTTGCGGGCCAAGAAGTCAGCCCGCAGGCTCTCTAATTCGGCTTCGCTTTGCACAGCCGAAGCCTTCGCCGACAGTTCCCGTTCGAGCATCGTTAGTTGATCGAGCATGTCGCAGCCAAAAAAGAAAGGTGGCCGCTACAGAATGCGGCCACGAAGTCTAATAGAAAACGGTTTCGCCTCAGCGCCCAAGCGCTCGATATCTAATGAGAATCTGCGGGCGCCATCCGCTTATAGATTAAGTAAGCCTTGATTGAACCAGTGGTTAGAAACAGTTTCCAGAACAGCTCCGGAGATAGTAACAGTTTAGCCGACCTCCTTGCGTTCTCAGGTTCCGGGCACCAGTATAGCACAGGTTCAGAAATAGACGCAAGGTCGCATGGGGCTTGACTTTTACGCGCCACTTGTTCCACGGTTTGCCGTTCCCAGCAAGCCGCGCGCACGCCCCAACTCGTAAAGCATGATAGAGCCTGCTACTGCGGCGTTGAGAGAGTCCAGGCCGTCCTTTTGCGGAAGCCCAACCGCCGCAAGCAGATCCCCTGCGGGAACATCGCGAGTGCCGCGCCGTTCTTGACCGACCAGCAGGGCGATGCGCGACGGCAGTGTGACAGAGCGCACGTCTCGTCCCTGCGCCTCGGCGGCAATGGGCGTAAGTCCAGCTTTGCGCGCCGCCTCGCGAAACTCGGCCCATTCTTCGTAGCCGACGATGGGAATTCGAAACAACGATCCCATTGAAGCGCGCACAACTTTATCATTGTACGGTTCGACCGCTTGCCCGCCGAAGCAGACGGCCGCAGCTCCAAACGCCTCCGCACTACGGAGCAGGGTCCCGGCGTTGCCGGGGTCGGAAAGATCGTGTAAGACGAGAACGAGCGCAGCCTGATCGCCTGCCACGAGTTTCGCCAGTTCGTCGATGCGATGGTGGATGAAGGGGACGACCGCGACGATTCCCTGGGGGGTTTTTGTCTGCGCCAGCGACTCCAGCGTGCGCTGGTCGACGCTCCAAACGTCGGTGTGGGGCGGCAACGCCTCCCGCACGCTCGGCTCGAGCGGCATGTCAGCCCGCACAAAGACCCGGCTTATGGGAAGCTTGGCCGCGCTGGCAGCCGCTAGCAGCGATGGACCCTCAACGAGAAAGCACCGCTCTTCGAGGCGGTGCTTCTTTTGATGCAACAATCGGGTGGCATGGACTGCAGGATGATGAAAGCCGGCGCTGCCGCCTGCCATACCGGTGCCCTACGCGTGCGCGGCGTCGGCGGGCAAGTGCTTCTTAGCGATCTCCATGAGCCGGGCAAACGCGGATTGATCGTTCATAGCGAGGTCCGCGAGGATCTTGCGGTTGACTTTCAAGCCTTCTTTTTTAAGCCCGCTCATCAAGCGGCTATAGTTCAAGCCTTCCGATCGCGCCGCCGCATTGATCCGTGTGATCCACAGGGAACGGAAATCGCGCTTGCGCCGTCGCCGGTCGCGAAATGCGTAAACCAGCGAGTGCAGCAGGGCCTCGTTGGCAGCTTTGTATGTGCGGCCACGCGCTCCGCGAAAGCCTTTGACGGCCTTTAATACTTTGTTGCGCTTTTTCAGCGCGATCACTCCGCGTTTTACGCGTGCCATGGTATGATTTCTCCTCAACACTTTGGCGCGGGCAAACCCGCGCCGCTACGATAGGTGCCTTAAGCGTAGGGCAGACGGCGCCTGAGCCGGGGGGTGTCAGTCGAGTCAGCCACCACTTGCTTACGAAATTTGCGTATGCGCTTCGGCGATTTCTTCGTGAGGATGTGACTGCAGCCGGAGAACTGGCGCTCGCGCACAAATTTTCCGGTTCCGGTCACTTTCACACGCTTGGCCGTGCCGCGGTGCGTCTTTAATTTTGGCATCGTAATCCTTTACGTGGTTGCCGGTTTTGGGTTGTCTGGGACTCGCGCCACTTTTTGGGCGGCCGCAGACGCGATCGTCTCCTGGCGCGGCGACAGAATCATGAACATGTTCCTGCCCTCCAGCCGGGGCTCGCGCTCCACCATCGCAAACTTGGCAGTGTCGGCGACGACGCGCTCTAGAATTTTCCGGCCATGCTGCGCGTAGGCGATTTCGCGCCCGCGAAACATGATCGTCACTTTTACTTTGTCGCCGTCAGCCAGCAGGCGCTCGGCGGTTCGGAACTTCACTTGGTAGTCGTGCTCCTCGATTTTGGGCCGTAGCTTGACCTCGCGCAGTTCCATGTTGTGCGCTTTCTTGCGCGCTTCTTTGTCCTTCTTGTTTTGCTCGTAACGCAGACGTCCGTAGTCATCGAGCCGGCACACGGGCGGCACCGCATTCGGCGACACCTCAATGAGGTCGACGCCGCGATCACGAGCCATAGAGAGTGCATCATACGTTGTCATGATGCCGAGTTGGGCGCCGTCATCCGCGATCACGCGGACTTGCGGCACGCGAATTTGTTCGTTGACGCGAAGCTGCTTGCTAATGAGCGCGCGCTCCGGTGAGGTTCAATGCTTGATGGATAGTGCAAACCTCCAGTCTGGTCGCGGGTTCAAATGAAAAAGCCCGCGTGCGCAGGCTACCATTGAAAGTGACGAATCGGTGTTCGCTGCCTTCGTCTTTCGAACCCAACCAGCTGCGTCAAAGGCGCCGTTGGGTGCGAAGGGTAGTCGTTGCCAAGGAATTATAGCAAGCTGGGCGCAGCCGGTCAAGTTAGAGACCGTGAAATGACGACATTACCCGAAGGCGGCACTTCTGGGTGCCGCGAAAAGTGTGATGTGGTTAAGGAAGACTATAAAACCGCCCATCCCTGGCAGAAGAAGCGTTCGGACGAGCGTCCGGTTGGATTGGTGATGGTCAATACCGGCCCAGGCAAGGGCAAGACCACCGCTGCGCTGGGCCTCGCACTCCGTGCTATCGGCCACCATCATCGCGTCAAGATAATCCAGTTCATGAAGGGCGATCCATTTTACGGGGAGATGCTCATTCGCGAACGCCTTCCTGAGCTTGACATCGAACAATATGGGCTCGATCGTTTTGTCGATCCCAAAAACCCCGAACCCGAACACATAGAGCGCGCGCACGCCGGCTTCGAAGCAGCCCGTAAAGCGATCGAATCAGGCGATTTCAACGTCGTGATTCTCGATGAGATAAACGTCGCTATGTCGTTCGGTTTGGTGCCGACCGCTGCGGTGGCGCAAATATTGCGCGATAAGCCGAAGCACGTTGAGGTGATTCTGACCGGACGCGATGTCCCCCAGCCGATTTATGAACTTGCGGATTACGTCAACGAGATCACGGACCTCAAACATCCCTATCAAAAAAATATTCCGGCGCGGGTCGGAATAGAGTTTTAGTTCGAAGAGCACAACGATGGAGAAAGAAGCCGGCAACGTGAAGAAATCGAAATCTTTACGCGCAGTGCCTAACGGGCAACCGAGCGCGAAATCCTCAGCGGAGGCGGTTTGGCAAGCCCAGTTCGACAACGCTCCAAAGCTGCCCGGCGCGAACGATCGCACCATCTCCGATCATCCGCTCAAACCGCTCTACGGCCCCGGCGATATCGCCGGGCTGGACTACGAGCGCGACCTGTCTCTTCCGGGTCAGTACCCGTTCACGCGCGGCATTCATCCCACGATGTATCGCGGCCGGTTCTGGACGATGCGGCAATTTGCCGGATTCGGGACCGCCAAACAGACCAACGAACGCTATCACTTCTTGCTGTCGCAGGGACAGACCGGGCTATCCGTCGCGTTCGATATGCCCGCGCTCATGGGTTACGATTCCGACCATCCACGGGCGCTGGGCGAAGTCGGAAAATGCGGCGTGGCGATCGCGACCTTGCAAGACATGCAAGACTTGTTCGCGGGAATAGATTTGGGTCGCATCACGACCTCTATGACGATCAACTGTACCGCGCCCATCGCGCTGGCGCTTTACATCGCTACTGCTGAATTACAGGGCGTACCACCAGAAAAACTTGGCGGCACGCTGCAAGCCGACATGCTCAAAGAGTACATAGCGCAAAAAGAATGGATCTATCCGCCCGAGCCCTCCATGCGCATCATCACCGATATGATGGCGTACTGCGCAAAGCACGTGCCCAAGTGGAACACCATCTCGATTTCGGGTTATCACATTCGTGAAGCCGGTTCCACTGCCGTTCAAGAATTGGCCTTCACGCTGGCTGACGGCTTTGCGTACGTTGAAGCCGGCATAGCTGCTGGGCTCGAGGTCGACGATTTTGCGCCGCGGCTGTCGTTTTTCTTCAACGCGCATTCCGATTTCTTCGAAGAGATCGCCAAGTATCGCGCGGCGCGCCGTATCTGGGCGCGTCACATGCGCGAACGTTATGGCGCAAAAAATCCGCGCTCATGGGCGATGCGTTTCCACACCCAGACGGCGGGCTGTTCGGCCACAGCGCAACAGGCCGAAAACAACATCATGCGCGTGGCCTTTCAAGCGCTGGGCGCAGTCTTGGGAGGCACGCAGTCGCTGCACACCAACTCGCTGGATGAAGTGCTGGCGCTGCCGACAGAAAAGAACGTGCAGCTTGCGCTGCGCACGCAGCAAGTCATCGCCTACGAAACCGGCGCCGGCAACGTCATCGATCCGCTAGGCGGCTCGTACTATGTGGAAAAACTCACCTCCGAAATGGAGCAGGGCGCCGAAGACTATTTCAAGCGCATCGACGATCTCGGTGGCGTCATCGCCGCGATACACGCCGGATTTTTCCAGAAGGAAATCGCCGATGCGTCATACCGCTACCAGCGGGAGGTCGAAAACGGCGAACGCATCATCGTCGGCGTTAACGAGTTTGTGCAAGAGGAAGAGCATCAAATCGCGCTGCTCAAAATCGATCGCGCTGTCGAACTCGAGCAATGCCGCCGTGTGCAGGATTTCCGCGCCGGGCGCGACGGTGAAGCGGCGCAGTTCGCGCTAGCGGCGATCAAACGCGCCGCGGAAACCGACGAGAACCTCATGCCACATTACCTCAACTGCGTGAAGAATAAAGCCACGCTCGGCGAAATATCGGAAGCATTGGTTCCCGTATTCGGCCGCTACCGGGAACCCGCGGTTATTTAAGTGGCGCGCCCAATACGTATCCTCGTCGCCAAAGCCGGTTTGGACGGCCACGACCGCGGAGCCAAGGTCATCGCGCGCGCCATGCGCGATGCTGGTTTTGAGGTGATTTATACGGGGTTGCACCAGACGCCCGAACAGGTGGTGGAGGCAGCGATTCAAGAGGACGTGGACGGAATCGGATTGTCGGTTCTCTCTGGCGCTCACATGACGCTTTTTCCGCGCCTGAAAGAATTGCTAGATAAAGAAGGCGCGAGCGACATCGTCCTGTTCGGCGGTGGCACGATTCCCAACGAAGACGTGGAGCCGCTTTTTAAAGCGGGGATTGCCGGGATCTTTACGCCGGGCACGCCTATGGCCACAATCGTAGACTTCGTACGGCGGGAGTGCGGCAAACGAGTCGAGGCGTAACGACGGCGTGAGCGATTCCGTACGCGTTCGTTTTGCACCTAGTCCGACCGGGTTTTTGCACGTCGGGGGTGCGCGCACTGCGCTTTTCAATTGGCTCTTCGCCCGCCACCACGGCGGCAGTTTCGTGTTGCGCATCGAGGATACAGACGTCGAGCGCAATCGCCCGCAATTCACGCAGGCGATTTACGAAGGTTTGCGCTGGTTGAGCTTGGATTGGAACGAGGGCCCTGACGTCGGTGGTCCCTACGGCCCATACGTTCAAAGCGAACGCACAGCCACACATCATGCGGCCGCCGCCGAGCTACAAAGGTTAGGCGCGGTCTACGAGTGCTGGTGTTCCGTCAGCGTGACCAACGATAACGACGCGAATGATGACGCGCCGCCGCAGGAGCTCAGCGTCTGCGATTGTCGTGAGTTAGCCGACGAGCGCAAGCGATCTTTGCGCGCGCAGCAAGCGCCGGCTTTGCGTTTTCACGTCGACCCTGCGCGTGCAATCTCGATAGACGATACCATTCGCGGCCGGGTGGTTTTCCCGCCGGGTACGATCGAAGATTTTGTGGTCGTCACCAGCGACGGCCGTGCGCTTTATAACCTGGCAGCGGTGGCGGACGATCACGCCATGGCGATCACGCACGTGATTCGCGGCGAAGAACATCTGTCCAACACTCCCAAGCAGTTGTTGATGTACGAGGCGTTGGGCTGGAAGGCGCCCATTTTCGCGCACATCCCGATCATCTTGAGCGCGCAGCGACGTAAGCTCAGCAAACGCGACGGCGCGACCTCGCTCAACGAGTACGAGTCTATGGGGTACGTAGCCGACGCAGTCGTGAATTTTTTGGCGTTGCTTGGATGGTCACCGCGCGACAATCGCGAGCTGCTCAGCCGCGAAGAGCTGATCCAACTTTTCGATCTGGATGGTGTCGTGAAGCATCCGGCGATTTTTGATACCGGCAAGCTCAACTGGATGAACAAAGAATATCTGAAAAAGACGACAGCGGCGGAGCTGGCGCACAAAATGATCGATTTGATCAAGCGCGGCGACAGGCAAGTCCGCGTGCCTGATTTCGACTATGTGGAGAAAGTGACGGCGCTTTTTCGGGAACGCGTGCACACGCTCGTGGACGTGCTCGAACTCGGCTCGTATTTCTTCACCGATGGCGCGATCGAACCAAGCCCCGAAGCGCTGGTGAAATACTGCTCGGATGCACTCGCGCCCGAGCGTCTCACAGCGGTGCGAGCAGCACTTACGACGCTGCACGAGTTCACTACGGCCGAAATCGAGCGGGCGATACGCGAACTCGCTGCGACGCATGGCGTGAAAGCATCCGATTACATTCATCCCCTGAGAGTCGCGGTCACCGGTCAGGCGGTGAGTCCGGGCATCTTTGAAGTCTGCGCGATCCTTGGACGGGAGCGCGTGCTGCAGCGCATCGATGCGCTCCTCGCACTGCTGCGCGATACGGGTTCGCTGCAAGCAAAAGCAGTAACATGACGCAACGCGTTCAGGCGATCGTGTTGGCGGCCGGCAAGGGCACGCGTATGAAGAGCCGCTTGCCTAAAGTGTTGCACGAGCTGTGCGGGCGCAGCTTGTTGGACCACGTGCTCGAAACGCTGCGTGCCTACGAGGTTGACGATTCATGCATTGTGATAAGCCCGGATTTGCGAGAACACGTCGAGGCGAGGGGGCTTCGTTACGCGGTACAAGAGCCGCAACGCGGTACTGGGCACGCGGTGCAGATCGCCCTTGAGTCATTAACTGACGACGATGCGCCAATTTTGGTGGTAAGCGCTGACATGCCGCTTCTTTCTGCGGCGCTTTTCGAAGGCGTGATCTCCGGCCGGCAGGAGCAAGACGCAGATCTGGCGCTGGTCACGGCCCGAGTCCCACTGCCCTCATCGTTTGGGCGTATCATCCGAGACCGCGGTGTTGTTGCGCGCATAGTCGAGCAACGGGATGCGACTCCCGCAGAGCAACAGATCGACGAGGTTAACGCCGGGGTCTATTGCTTCAAGGCCGCGTCTCTGCGCCGGGTCATCAAAGATTTGCGGCCAGACAACGCACAGAGCGAGTTCTACCTCACCGACTGCGTCGCACTGCTTGCGCAATCTGGGGCGCGCTTGCAAAGTTTGGAGGCTCAAGACTATCGCGAGGTCATGGGGGTCAACAACCGTGTCGAACTGGCAAAGGCGCGAACGCTCTTACAAGGGCGAATTCTGGAACGCCACATGCTCGCGGGAGTCACCATCGTCGATCCCGCCACCACATCTATCGATGTGACCGTCACGGTGGAACCTGATACGATCATACACCCGCAAAGCCACATTCACGGGCGTTCCGTCGTGGGCAAGAACTGCGTGATCGGTCCCGGCACCGTCATAACGAATGCGAACATCGGCGATGGTGCTGCGGTTGTGCAGTCCGCGGTCAAGGATTCGATCATTGGGGCACACGTGAGCGTCGGACCATTCGCTCATTTGCGCGGCAACTCCATTGTGGAAGAAGGCGCTCACGTCGGCAATTTTGTCGAGATGAAAAATACGCGCATGGCCAAGGGCGCGAAGGCGGGCCATCTGGCGTATCTCGGCGATGCAGAGATCGGTGAGGGTGCGAACATCGGTGCCGGTACAATCACTTGCAACTACGATGGTAAACGCAAGAACAAAACAAAAATCGGGGCCGGTGCTTTCATCGGATCAAACTCATCGCTCGTCGCGCCGGTAACCATCGGCGATGGAGCTCTCACCGGCGCCGGATCGGTTGTTATCCGCGATGTGCCCGCGGGCGAACGCGTGGTCGGCAACCCTGCGAGAGTGCTCACCAAAAAACAAGTCCCCGAGCCGACCTAACGGCTATGGACGTCGCCTGGGTTCTTGCTTCCGCCTGCGCGATAAGCGCGCTGGCAGCTTTCGCTTGGATGCGTCGGTCGAACGCCCGCTGCCGTGCGCGGGCAATCAGCGCGGAACGCCGCTTGGACATACTCAGCCAAATCGCACCGCCATTCACGGAGTCGTCGACGTATTCAACGTTAAAGACCTGCGAGCGCATCGTCGATAGATTCGGCGCGCTGCTGAAGGCCGAGCTCATCCTATGTTTTCTTTCTGAGGAAGGCCGGTTGCGTTTGGGAGGCAAGTCCGACGCCGGCTATGCAGGGTTCTTGCGGGTGGGCGAGGCGTACGATGGTAACAGTGTAGTGACGTGGTCGCAAGAGCATCGCACTGCGGCCATTTGTGGGCCTGCGAGTGCGGAGGTCCCCAGCGACCTCTCCATCACGGACATGGCGCGCCAGCCTGCAGGCCAGGCTCTCGGTCCGCTCGCGGGCAGCCGCGATCGCGTGTGGGCGCTGAGTATCCCTCTCCTCACACATCGCGGTTATGGATTACGGCCGGCTGTTGCCGGCGCGATCTATGCCGAGCGTAAGAAAGACTCGCCGTTCAGCCACGATGACCTGCGAGTCGCTCTAATGGTTGCCCGACTCGCCGGCGACGCGTTGCAGCGCGCGCAATTTGGGGATGCGTTGCGACGCGATTCAGAAATCGACCCCTTGACGCAGCTCTTGACCGCCGCAGCTTTCCGGCGGCGCCTGCGTCGAGAACTTGAGCTGCGGCGCTACGCGCCTTCCGGCAGCGGTAGGGATGTTGCGCTCTTCTTTATCGATAGCGACAATTTCAAACTATGGAATGATAGCTTTGGACATTTTGCGGGAGACATGCTGCTGAAGCGTCTCGCCGCGATTTTTAGAGAAGTCGCGGACAGCGGCGGTTTTGCAGGCCGCAACGGCGGCGACGAGTTTTGCATTGCGTTGCTGGATCGTACCAAAGACGACGCGATTTCCGTCGCAGAAGACTTGTGTGCGCGGGTCGAGGAGATCGACATGCTCGCGCCGCCAGGCGTCGTGGCAGAGCCCGCGATTCCGGTGACCGTCAGCATCGGCGTTGCCCACTTTCCGGTTGATGTGCCGCTGACGTCACCCGCGCCATCGGATGCCTTGTTGGAAGCTGCCGATGCGCGGATGTATGAAGCAAAGCGCGGCGGGCGAAATCGTGTTGCCTATTCGCGAACGCGTGCGCTGCCGGGCAAGGTTCGCTATCCGGGCGAGGGGCCGATTCCGCGGCGTTAAGGGATTGCGCTGACGCGGCGTTATGAATGAGCCAAACTGCGCTCGCGCCTGCCTATTCTGACGATCAAACCGCATGATTCCGACTCCTCAGCGCCAAAACGCACAATCGTGGTAAACGATGACATCAAACAAACAAAATCTCGGAACAGATTGTGGTGGGCCGCATTCCTCATTTTCATTCTGATCGGAGCTTACGTCCAAGGCAAACAGGATTTTGAAAAGCGAGTCGGCGGAGAAATCCAAAAGGCGGCTCCGGTAGCGCGCAAGGTCATTCCACAACCGGCCAAAAGCGTCTTACGTGAAGGACGAGAGCTCTTACCGATTTACGGGCCCACCGGTCAATGGCTCGCGCGTAAGGGCGCATCGGTTGTCTATTTCGGCGTGGTGGGATTATTTGTGCTGGCGATGCGGCGCCGCAAAGCGGTCACCTTAGGTGAAATACTTTTGGTTACCGTAGTGTCGGGCGTCGTCATGTCTGCAATCGTCGAACTCTTACAACTCCCCGAAGAAGTAACCAGCCAAATTTTCGACTTAGCCTGCGGTGCTGTCGGCGGGCTTATATCAGGATTTCTTGCATGGTGGTGGCTGCGAAAACGGACGCCGATAGGCGGCACTTGATGGCGCGCCGAAGCGGCGCGCATGACGCAACACTTTCGCTACGGTGAAATGACGTGGCCGCAAATAAAAGAAGCGGCCGACCAAAATAAGATTGCCGTCGTTCCGGTCGCAACCATCGAAGATCACGGACTTCATCTGCCGGTGGACACTGACGTGCGCCTGTGCAATGCGGTGTGCGAGCGCGCCGTCGAGCAAGCCGCCGATCGTGCCGTGCTCGTCCCCCCGATAAACCACGGCTACAGTCCCCATCACATGGATTTTCCCGGACCGATCACGATCGGCGCCGAAACCTTCATTAGACACGGCGTTGACGTGTGCAAGAGCTTGGTAGCGCATCGTTTTCGCAAGATTCTCATCGTGAATGGCCATGGCAGCAATACACCGTTTGTGAATATCATCGCGCGGCTCACGGTTGTCGAAACCGGCGCCCTCGCCGCCGCGGTAAATTATTGGGCCGCTCCCGGCGTTCGAGAGGTTGCCGAGAGTTTGCGCGAGTCTGAAAAAATTGGCGGGATGGATCACGCCTGTGAATTTGAGACGTCGATCTACCTCGCGTTACGTCCCGATCTCGTCGACATGTCGAAAGCCGTACACGAACTTTCTTATGAGCCTACTAAGAACTATTGGACCGACCTAGTCGCAGGCGATGGACCGCTGATGATGATGGAGCATTGGAGCGCACTGTCCCAAAGCGGCGTGATGGGTGATCCTACGAAAGCGACTGCTGAAAAAGGGCAACGCCTTCTCGCCGCAGCGGCCAAAGGGATCGTCGAGCTGATCGATGAGCTACGTGCGCGTCGCCCGGCAAAACGAATCGACCATCATTAGACTCCGATTGCTTTGAGCAGAACCCGCTTGGGCCGGCGGCCGTCGAATTCGCCGTAATGCACGCGCTCCCACGGACCGAAATCCAGTTTCCCATCCGTCACCGGCACGATCACTTGATGACCGAGAAGCATACGCTTGAGATGCGCATCGGCGTTATCTTCGCCGGTACGGTGGTGCTCGTATTTAGGCTTAGCCGGTGYGAGCTGTTCCAGCCATTTCATTATATCTTTGTAGAGACCTGATTCATGGTCGTTGACAAAGATGCTCGCAGTAATGTGCATCGCGCTCACCAGAATGAAGCCGTCGCGCAGGCCAGCTTTTGCGCGGACGCCTTCGACCGCATCGGTGATGTCCAGAATTTCGTAGCGATGCTCGGTCTTTATCGTGAGATATTCAGTATGCGCGATCAAGTGTTATCTCCTCAACAGCAAGGACTGAGTGCCCTCAGCTTGAAAGGACCAGACCAGTACAACGGGCTGGTACTTCTTGTGCCGCCACCTGTCGGCATTTTTCGCTCGAGTGATACGCGTCCGAAAACGAAAGGCCGGGTTATGATGATACGATCCCACCGCTACTGGGCTATAGCGTTGGTCATTTTCGCTTTTACCGCTCTTTCCGCCGGGACCTCGGTCTTGGCGGGAACGACCGGCGGCATGAGCGGGCACGTGCTGGACAGCGCGAACTCGTCGCCTGTCGCCGGAGCTCAGGTTGCCGCCACCTCGCCTTCGCAGTCGGAAAAGACCCTCACTGATGCGGGCGGCGCCTATTCCTTCGTCTCGCTGAGCCCCGACACGTACACGGTGACGACTTCAAAGACCGGCTACGACTCGACCGTGCAACACGGCATTACGATTCTGGCCGATCAAGTTCAGACAGTGAACATGGCACTCGTGAAGACGGTGGCGACGCTCGGCCGAGTGACCGTCGTCGGTACGGGCGGTTCGCTCGTCAAACCCGGAGCAACAGCCGACGTCTACTCGGTGAACCCCGCGCAACAGCAGGCGGCTGCCGCGCTGGCCGGCGCAGGCAATCTAAACCAAGCATATAGCGCGATGGCGTCGGTACCGGGCGTCACTACCGTGCAAGGTCAGCAGGGATGGTTTCAGCCGGTGTACATTCGCGGCGGCGACTTGGACCAAGTGGGTTGGGAATTCGACGGTATTCCCGTCAACCGCACCTACGACAATGCACCGCAAACCTTCTTATCCAATCTGGGCCAGCAGGAACTACAAGTCTATACGGGTGGTACCTCCGCGAACGCCGATGCGTCGGGAATCGCGGGTTACGTCAATCAAGTCATCAAGCGTGGCACCGTGCCAGGTTTTGCCATCCTCGACCTCGGCATCGGCTCACCGGCTCTTTATAACAAGGGAAGCATAGAGTTCGGCGGCGCGACGCCCGACCAAACTTTCTCGTATTATGCTGGGATGGCGATCGCCAAGCAATCATATCGCTACATCGATCAGCAAAACGGCGGCAGCAGAGTCAATTCCGGGTTTTTCTTCCCAATCAACCCGTTTTCGTCCAGCGGCCCGTTGTTCGGACCCGGCTACTTGTATGGCATCGCAGACACGCTCGACAGCGAGAATGTGGCCAACTTCCATTTACGCGTCGGCAAAAGTGATGACATACAGCTGCTCTATCTTACGAGCTATTTGTGGAATGACTATGCCAGCTCGTTGAACGATCTGTACGGCGCGAACTTTCCCTACAGCGCAATCAACGCCAACCAAGGATTCAGCGTTTTCTACCCCGATGGTGCAGTTTACACAGGGCAGCTGATGGCGCCGCCGGTCACGCCCGCGACGCCATGCGTGGACCCGTCCGGAAACATTGGTAATTCGCCGTACGGCGTCTGTTATCTGTACCCCAACACCCCGCATAGCTATGGCGCGCCGTTCGACCGCAACCTTCGCGACACCAACGCGAACACGGTCTCCATTGCGAAACTGCAATATCAACGCAACTTCTCGAACAGTTCCTACCTGCGCATCTTCGGATACGGCCTCTACTCGGACTGGTTCATTCACGGGCCGCTGGCGCCGGTTTTGAACTTCGATGCCGAACTCGGCCAATACGTCTTGCCATCTCACACCTACGGACTGGTCGCCGACTACTCGAATCAAATCAACGACAAGAACCTCGTGACGATTTCGGGTTTTTATTCAACCACGCGCATCGAACGCTATACGACCACCGGCGGTTTTCCAGGTAATTCCGCGTTCGTGGCGGTCACGAGTGACGTCGGCCCCAATGGAAATTGCTTTGATCCCATCACCGGCGCGCAAGTCTACTGCGTTGCGCCGAACGCTCCGCATTACCGCGGTCCATACACCGATCAGTTCGGCAATCAAGTGCAAGGGACATTGCAAAATCCGTTTCCGGGCACTACCGCACCGCTGGTGGGCCAGTGGCTCGTCACAGAAACGGGCTACCGCGCGAACGTCAACAAGGTCACCCCTATTTTCAGCGCGGTCTCCATCAACGACAACTGGAAACCGTCCGAAAAGCTTACGTTTAATCTCGGCATCCGCGTGGAGAACTACCGCAACAAGCTGACCGACGACACGGTTAACGGCAGCGCCAACGCCGCCCGCGCGTTCTGGTTCAACGCCTACAACAATGAATTCTGTTTTGCACCGGGCTACTTCCAGCCGCTGCAAAAGATAAACTCGCCGGCGGATACTTGCTCGGCGGATTATCCGCTCACGATGCCGATCAATATGGTCAACGCTAACCCGAGCGCGTTTTCTCATACGCAGTTCCAGCCGCGTTTTGGGGCGTCGCTCACCGCAGATCCGGACAACGTTTTCCGATTCTCAGCGGGCGTGTACTCGCGGCCGGCGAGCACGCGTGAGGCGTCCTGGAACGTGGCCGAACAAAACCTCGCCGCCTTCCTTGGCGTCAACTTCGCGGCCTATGGCGCGTTCACGCCGAATCACGACGTGCGACCCGACCGTTCGACGAACTTCGACCTGTCGTGGGAGCACCATTTCAAAAACTCCGACACGAGCTTCAAAGTCACGCCTTTTTATCGCAGCACGCAAGACCAGGTCCAGCAGACCATCGTCAACGCCTTGAGCAGTCTGTTCGGTTCGTTTAACACCGGCAGACAGACCGCGGCCGGCGTCGAGTTTGGGCTGCAAAAAGGCAGCTTCGCGAGCGACGGTTGGGCGTTCAACCTTGCCTATACGCACACCGACAGCCACATCAAGTTCAACAACCTGTCGAACGGACGCAACGTCATCGACAATATGAACGCCTACATTCAACTGTACAATTCCTACACGCAAGCATGCGCGGGTGTCGCACCGTCGCGCGATCCTACCTCGCGCTGCGGCGTCTTCGGCGGCGTGCAGGCCTTTGCCACCGAGCCCAACGCCGCGCCGAACCCGTACTTCACCAACGCCGCGCAACCGCTCTTCGATCGCAACGGCTCGTATGCACCGTACGACCTTGTACCGGTACCGTTCGCAGCGGCCAACGGCTACGAGGTGCCCGACGTCGCCTCGCTCATCGTCAACTACAAAAAAGGCGCCTTCAATATCACGCCGAGTTTGACGTACAGCTCCGGATCCGTCTACGGCTCTCCGCTGTCGTGGCCAGGCCCGCAGCCTTTTACACCGGCTTCACTATCGCCGACGGCGGGCATAGCGAGCGTGGGCTACGGCGTTCCGCTCATGATCCCCGATCCGTACACGGGTAAGTTCGACAACTTCGGCGCGTTCCGTCAACCTTCACGGCTGACGCTGAACGTGTCGATGGGTTATCAGCTGTCGAAGCACGCGAAAGCAGTGCTCACACTGACGAACATCTACGACCGCTGCAGTCAGCGCGGCTACGCGTGGGATTACCCAGACATCTGCTCGTACTCGTCGTTGCCATCGAGCTTCTTGTCACCGACCGGCGGTACGCTAGCCAATGCAGCCGCAGGACCAATCCAACAAAAATTTCCCTATGCCATGTGGCTCAACAACAACAACACCGGCTTCGTGGGGGTGAAGATTCCCATGCAGGCGGTGTTCAACGTGCAGATCAAGATTTAGCAAGCAACCCAGAACGAACGTAAGGTTCACGGCTCCACGATGAATTGATCATGGAGCCGGATTTTTCTCAGAGCGCGGTAACTCACGCGGTAACTCACAATGATGGTCGCATTCCCGCCACCTATTGAACACCTTGTCGATCAGATCTATCCGGTTGCGCGGCAGCAGCTGGCGATCGAACTCGCCGCGGCCAGCCGGTCGCTGTACTGGAGCGATGTCATCCTGCAACTGGCTGTGCTGGCGCTGTTTTTTTTTAGCGGCGTTGCGGCGCGCGTGCGCAGTGCGCTAGAACGTAGGATTCAGCAACCGTTCTTGTTGACGGCAGTCTATATCGCGCTGTTCGTCATCGCTTTGTCCATCGCGATGCTGCCGACGACCTATTACGGCTCGTTTACGCTGCCGCATCGTTACGGTCTGAGTGATGAATCGCTTGCCCGCTGGTTGCGCGATTGGACGGTCGGAGTCGCCGTGGAAGCCGGTATCGCTGCAGTTGTAGGAGCGATGCTCCTGCGCGCCATTGCTCGCTTCCGGTCCTGGCCGGTGATCGCGGCGCTTGTCGCCGGTCCGCTCATCTTTTTGGGCGGCGCGGTTTATCCGCTGTGGATCGCGCCCCTTTTCAATGCCTTTACGCCCATGCCGCCTTCGCCGCTGACCCGGTCGATTCTAGAGCTGGCGCACGAGCAAGGCCTCGAGGCCTCGGTAGTTTATCAATACGATATGAGCGCGCAAACCCGCGAAGCGAATGCCTACGTGGCGGGCCTTGGGAAAACCGAACGCATCGCAGTCGGCGATACGCTTTTGAAAGGGCTGAAGCCTGACGAGGTGCTGTACGTCATGGCACATGAGATCGGCCACTACAAGTTGGGCCACTTGTGGTTAGGATCGTTCGAGGGCTGGGCGGGAGCAATCGTTGCGATCATGTGGCTCTGGGCTGCCGGCAACTGGGTGGTGCGCCGCTTTTCGCAACACGCTCGCTCGCTTTCCAATCCCGCGGCCGTTCCGCTTATCGCAGGGCTCATTCTCATCTTCCAAGTCGTGACTGCGCCGGTCGCAAACGCTCTTTCGCGCAACATCGAGCATGCAGCGGACGTATTCGCAGCAGAGCACACCCGGCTCGGAGATGCCGGGATTCGCACTTTCGCGCGGCTCGCCAACCAGGACTTAAGCGTCCTGCATCCCGCACGCGCCACCGTTTGGTACTTCTACACCCACCCCCCCACTGATGAACGGATCATGTTCGTCCGCAGCACCGGCGTTGACACTGCCGCGCAGCACCAGCCTTGACGCCTCGCTTGACAGGGGTCTCTGCCCGGGTGTACGATTTTCCACATCATAGAATCTAGACGGGCAAGGTTCGATCGAAAATGGATACCCCGGCCGGTGGGACGGTCGACGCCGTTCGACGCGAACGCAGCGGCGTTCAGTCTGTTGAGCGCACGCTCGATATCCTAGAAGCCCTCGTTGAGCTGGGCTCTGAAGTCGGCTTGGTGGAAATCAGCCAGGCCGTTTCCCTCCCTTTGGCCACCGTGCACCGTTTGCTGGGGACGCTCATAACGCGGGGTTATGTGAAGCAGAACCGGCAAAACCGCAAGTACGCTTTAGGGTTTAGGGCCCTGCAAATGGGCAGCGACATGCGCCAGCGCTTTAGCCTGCGGCTCGAAGCGAGGCCATTTTTGCAGCGTCTGATGCAGCGCAGCGGAGAGAGCGCCAACTTAGCGGTTTTGGATGACGGTGAGATCGTCTATATCGATCAAGCGCAGTCGTCGCGCATTCTCCGCATGTTCACCCAGATCGGTAACCGGCTGCCCGCGCACTCCACCGGCAGCGGCAAAGTGATGCTCGCATTTGCCGGCCCCGAGCTCGTGGAAGGCATTCTGCGCCGCCACGGTCTGCCGGCGCGCACCCCGCGCACGATCGTCGACCTGGGCGAGTTTCGTAAGGAGCTCGAGCGTATTCGTGAAGCGGGCTTTGCGATGGATGACGAAGAGCAAGAAGAGGGTGTGCGCTGCATCGCGGTCGCAGTCCGTGACGAATCTGCGCAAGTTGTTGCAAGCTTGAGCGTCTCGGGCCCGGTGACGCGGTTGAACGATGCGCAAGTGCGCGCCGTGATTCCTGAAGTGCTGGAATGCGGAGCGAAGTTGTCGGCACGCCTTGGTTACAAACCAGAGCGTGCTGCCGCTCCCTAAGTTCGCTCTACCCCATTTTTAAATTTATTTCAGTGCGTTGCATCACTGAACAGTGAAAAGCGGTTAGCGAACGCAGGCGCAGCGCATATAATCATAACTAATATGAAACCGATGCACCGACCTACGCAGGGCGTTTCGCTCGATCAGTCCATGGCCGCGATCGTGCACTACTTCACCGCCGATCCGCTGCGTTCGTCGCACGTCGAGCGTATCGGGCGCGACTTGGGTTTGCCCATGAGCAGCGTGCAGCCGGTGCTCGATCACCTGGTCGCGATCGGTGTGCTGGAGCGCAAGAAAAGCGAGCCCAACCAACCGCCCGTCTACGTTTCGCGTATGGCCGATCAATTTCTCGATATCCTCGAGCGGCTCTCGAACTACTTCAACGAAGAAATCGAGGACATCGCGGTGTCGCCCGAACGCGCTGCGCTTCTCACGGGTGAACCGAATGCAGACGTCAACGGCATTCGTTCGTTGCGTGCACGCGTCGCTAGTTTGGAGTCGGCCAACGCTTTGCTGCAGCGCAAAAATCTCGAGCTGTCCTTCCTGTACGAAGCGAGCACTCTGCTTTCGAGTTCCATCGATCTGACCACCCTCGGGCAAACGCTCGTGAATGCGGTCGTCAATGCATCGAGTTTCAAGGTGAGCCGCTGCTTCATCGTGCTCGCCGACGGCGATGCTTTCATTTACCAAAGCGGATACGGCGTGGAGCGCCTGGAGGCCGAGCAATTCATATTCAGCAGCCGGACCCGCTTATTGCAATCCGTTGAAAGCGGTGAAGTCATCACGACCGCCGCTGCGTCGTCCGGCGACGCCGCGTCCGCACAAGAGCGGCAACTGATCTTTCCCATGATCGCGCGGTCCGGCGAACGCGGCTACGGTTGCATCGTCATCATCCGAATCGAAGAGCCAGGCTTGAGCGGCGCAGATCTCCGAACGCTTTCGCAGTTGGCAGAGCTCGGTGCGCGTAGCCTCGCCAACGCCTCGCTGTATAGCCGCAGCGTCGCCCTGGGCATGACCGACCAGCTTACCGGAGTGCTCAACCGCCGTTATTTGGACCGCAGGCTTGCTGACGAAGCAAAACGCGCGCAGCGCAGCGGCACCGAGCTATCGGCGATTCTCTTAGATTTGGACTACTTCAAGCCGGTTAACGACCGTTACGGTCACCTCGAAGGCGACCGCATGCTGCAAGCGGTGGCACGGACGGTATCGCAGTCCGTGCGCGACATCGATGTGGTGACGCGGTTTGGGGGCGAGGAATTTGCCATCATCTTGCCCGGCGCCGGTGCGCGCGATTGCTACATGGTGGCCGAACGCGTGCGCCTCGCGGTCGAGAAGATGCAGCACGTGACCGCCGATAACGAAGCAGTGCAGATGACCATATCGTGTGGTACCGCGTCATTGCGGGATAACGTTCATACACCGGCGCAACTGATCGCGGCTGCAGATCAGCGACTGCTGGAAGCGAAGCGGAGCGGCCGCAATCGAACCGTCGCCGAGGCGTCGCCCACCGCTCCAGTCGAGGGGCAGCGCAAAGCCTAAAGTCCGCTGGGAGCGGGACCGAAAAGGAATACGAGCGAAACCGCAGCCGGTGATAAGCGTGCGCCACGACCGCCCCGACGACCAAGGCTTCATAAGCGAACTCGGGCGCGCAACGGCTTTGGACACGATTTCGGGTATCCGCAAGATCTCGCCGGATATCGCCATACAATCTTTCCAGCGGCTGCTCGATTTTTGTAGGGAGCGTTTTGGCAGCGTGACCCTCATTGCCGAACAGGACGGGCATCGTGGCGGATTCCTCATCTTGCTCACCGACGTGCCCGACGATCCGACGCAACTTCCGCAGGGATTCATAGCATATGTGGCCGTAGAGCCGCATCGCCGTGGCCAGGGCCTTGGCCGCGCGCTGCTGCAGGCTGCAGAGCTTGAGGCGCAACACTGTCACCTGCCGCACCTGAGCCTGATGGTCAGCAGCCATAATCGGGCGCGCTCCCTGTACGAGCGCGAGGGCTTTCAAGACGAACGGACGTTGATGACCAAGACCCTTGCACTGGCAACCGCGTGATCAACACGACCGTCGCCACACCAAGCCTCGCGCGCAATGTTGTGCGTGTCCTCCTTATCACTCTCGCCGTGTTTATCGCCGTCATGATCCTCGCGCGAATACCGAGGACGCTCGAAGTTTTCTTGGTGGCCACGCTCATCGCGTACGGCATCAATCCGCTGATCCGCCGGCTTTCGGAAAGAATACCGCGCTTGGCGGCGATCGCCATCGTGTATCTGCTCTTTTTGCTGCTGTTGTTGGTCGGCGCGATCATCATCATTCCGACGATCGTCGATCAGGTGACGAACCTGTTCAGCCATAGCGCCGATTATTTGGCGGCAGCGCAACAATGGATGGAGAACGTTCAAGGCTGGCTCAATCGCCGGCTGGGTGGCCACGCGCTGCCGCCGCAATTGAGCAACATCGAGGGCGCCGCGATGGCGCGGCTGTCAGACTTCCTTCAAGCCGGATTCAGTGGCCTCGGTACGCTGGTGTTTGCGGTCATAAACTACGTCATCATCGGCATCACGGCAATCATCTTATCCTATTATTTCCTGGTCAACGCCAAGTCGGTTCGCGAAAGCTTTCTCGGCCTGTTCCCCGAGCGATCCCAAGCGCGAGCGAAGTATTTCGTGCACGAAGTCGGCCGTGTGGTAGGCGGCTTCATCGGTGGACAAATCATTTTAAGCGCCTTCAGCGGAGTTTTCACGTTCGTGGGCCTGGCCTTGATAGGCTCACCGTATGCGCTTTTGCTCGCATTTCTCACGGCCGTGCTTTATGCAATACCGTACCTTGGGGTCTTCGGCGCGATCCTGGTGGGCGTGCTGCTGGGGTTGCTGCAAGGCTGGAAGATCGCCGTCTGGACGGCCGTGATTATCTTCGTGGTCACCAAAGTGGCGGATACGGTTTTGGCGCCCAAAGTGATGTCCGAGAGCGTAGGCGTTTCGCCGATGTCGATCATCTTCGCGGTCTTTGCCGGGGGCGAATTATTCGGTTTGTGGGGTCTCATTCTCGCCATTCCCGCGGCGGCATTGATCAAAGTCGTTTGGCTATGCTGGATCTATCCCTGGATCACCGGCAAGCCGGCGCCCTTGCTCGAACAAGCGCCGCAAGTCTTGGCCGCGCCGATCGACGCCGTCAAACAGACGGCGCGCTAACCTTTCTGGAGTCATTTCCGGAACCGCTCACATCGATTCCGGCGCGGACACACCGATCAATCGCAGCGCCGAGGCCAGTACCGTTTTCGCAGCCAGACAAAGAGAAAGCCGGGCGCTCGTAACCGCGTCGTCATCCCCAAGCACCGTGCACTCGGTATAGAAGGCGTGAAAATCTGTCGCCACGTCGTGAGCGTATTCCGCAAGGCGATGCGGCGCTCGTGCATGCGCGGCACTAACGACGGTGCGCCCAAAGTCCGCGATGCGCCGAAGAAGCGCGATCTCGGTGCTGTGGGCCAACCGATCGACATCGGCACCCTCACGGGCACGTTTTAACACTTCAGTCCGCTCGGCCGCACGGCGCAACAGGGATGCGATCCGTGCGTGACCGTACTGCACGTAGAACACGGGATTTTTCGACGACTGCTCGACCGCGAGTTCCATGTCGAACACCAAGGGCGATTCGGGAGCGCGGTTGATAAAAAAATAGCGAGCAGCGTCCACGCCTACTTGGTCCATGACGTCGCGCAGCGTGACGACATCGCCGGCGCGCTTGCTCATGGAGACGGTCTGTCCGCCGCGCTTGAAAGTGACGTGCTGGGCCAGCAAGACCTCCAAGCTGCCGGGATGCCCGAAAGCGGCCACCAGCGCTTTCAGCCGCGCGATGTAACCGTGATGGTCCGGCCCGAGAATATCGATGAGGAACCGGTAACCGCGCCGCAGCTTGTCTGCGTGATAGGCAGCGTCGGCAGCGAGATAGGTCGGCCTGCCATCGCTGCGCACCAGCACGCGGTCCGCATCGTCCCCGAAGTCCGTCGATCGCAGCCAAAGCGCTCCGTCGCGTTCAATCGTGAATCCCGACTCACGCAATTGCGCAAGCGCCGCTGCGATAGCGCCTGAGTCGTGCAGGTCCGTCTCCGACGTCCACTGGTCGAAGCGCACGCCGAAGCGTTCGAGGTCCACGCGCTGCTCTTCGACGATCAGATCGCGAGCAAAGCGGCCTAGAGCGGGGCGACGCTCCGCTTCGGCGACCTCGAGCCAGCGCCGGCCATCGCGTTCCAAAAGCTTTCGTGCCACGTCGGTCACGTAGTCGCCGGCATATCCGTTTTCGGGCAATGGGGTGTCGATGCCGAGCAGACTTGCATAGCGTGCGTAGAGCGAAACGGCGAGCAAATCGAGCTGGTTGCCCGTGTCGTTGATGTACGTCTCAGCGGCAATGGGTGCGCCGGCGAAGCGGAACATCTCGACGAGCGTCGCGCCCAGCGCACTGGAGCGGCCTTGCACCACCACCAAAGGACCGGTTGGATTCGCAGAGACGAACTCGATGAGCACCGGGCCCATGTGGGCGAACTCTTTTGACTTGCCATACTCCGAGCCAAGCGCGAGTACTTCCCTCGCGACGCTACCCCAAAAGCCCGCTGACATGCGCAGGTTGACGAAACCCGGCTTGACCGCCTCGATCTGCTCGACGTCCGGCAGATTCTTAACGCCAAGTTCTGAGATCGCGCGCGCGATGTCGAGCGGATTTCGTTTCCAAGCCTTTGCCGCTGCGAGCGCAACCGGCGTCGCGAAATCGCCATGCGCCGGATCGCGTGTGGGCATGAGTGCGACAACAGGCGGCATACCGTCATCCACGCGCAGCGACACGGCCGCACTTGTCAGGCGTTTGCTCAGCTCTTGGCTAATAGCATCCAGAACGTCGTGATAACGCGCGCTCATCGCAGTTGATTTGGCACGTTATGCTGTTGTCCCCTCGTCGTTCTCAAAGCGGGCTTCATTCCCGGTGATAGGGTTCGCCGCGGTTTATCTTCACCGCGCGATAGAGCTGCTCCAAGACGATAAGGCGAGCCATCTCGTGTAAAAACGTGAGCTGAGAAAGCGACCACACAAAATCTGCGCGTGCGCGCACAGGCTCTCCCAGGCCGCGATCGCCGCCGATCGCAAGCGCCAAGCGACGCTTTCCGGAGCGTTGGGCCGCATCGATTTTCGCCGCCAAACCAACAGAAGAAAGCTCCCGTCCGCTCGCGTCCAAAGCCCACAAAAGCGACGCGTCGTCAACCCGGTCTAAGATGCGTTTCGCTTCAACACTAATGCCGTCGTCGGCGGCGGCCGGGCGAATCTCGGTTATGGTCACCGGTATAAGCGGCCCGAGCCGCTTGACATAGACGCCGCAGGCCTCGCGCAGATAGGGCTTGCGCACTTTGTCGACCGCAACTATTTCAATGTTCACGATGGGCGTGCATTCGCGGCTTTTCGTGCAGAGACTGCTGAGTAGAAGCCGCCCGCGTGGCGCTCGGCCCTACCCTGGATCTCCAACATGGTGAGATGCGCGAGAACCGCTGAAATCTCAATGCCGGTCGAGCGGCTGATCTCCTCGGCATCAGCCGGCGAATGACTGAGCGCGCATGCGATGGGATCGGCAAGCACTTCGTTGTCGTGGTGGACACGCGGCGAGGTAAACGGCCAGCCCAGCACAGCGCACATGTCCGCGGCGGATGTCGTAAGTATGGCTCCATCCTTTATGAGCGCGTTGGTGCCCTCGCTCGCCGGTCTGCCCACATCGCCCGGCACCGCGAAAACCGAGCGACCTAGCTCAGCCGCCAAGCGCGCTGTGATAAGAGCGCCGCTCTTAAAGGAAGCCTCAACAACGACGGTTGCATCTGCCAGCGCTGCTACGAGGCGGTTACGCATAGGAAAATGGTGCGGCCGGGCGGACATGTTTGGCGGAAATTCTGTGAGGATTGCGCCGCCACAACGAACGATTTCATCGCTTAACTTCGCATGGTATGGCGGATAGAGCGCATCAAGCCCTGAGCCTATGACGGCAACCGTTGGCGACAGAGCGCGTGCACAGCCGCGATGTGCCGCCGCGTCGATTCCCCGCGCCAAACCTGACACGACGGAAATTCCCAGCGCCGCGAAATCCGCCGCCATTTCTTCGGCGATCGATCGCCCATAAGGCGTGGCAGCGCGACTACCGACAATGGCAACCGTTCTGCCGGACAGCGCGGTCAAATCTCCAACATAGTAGAGCACCGGCGGCGGATCGCACAAATGCCCCAGGCGCGCCGGGAAGTTGTCGCTGGAGCGCGTCACAAAGTTGTGACCCGGCGCTCGCGCGGCGGCGAGCGCGTCGCGGGCAGCCTCGTCGTCTATTGAAGCGATGCGCGCGAGTGCGTCGAGATGCAACAGCTCGCAGTCCGCCGCAGCGAGTTCGCCGCGTGCATACCGGATGATGGTGCGTGCATCACCGAAGGCTGCGAGACACGAAGCAAGCGGGCGGGGCGTCCACACCGCAGCCGCGCTCACCGCGAGCAAGTAGCCGAGGTCTAATTCTGAGTCCACATTGGGGCTATCACGCGGCCAAGCGTGACCGTCTTCTACGAACTACAGGTGGCTCATCAGAGCATGTAGGCTGGTCACGCGCGGTGCGCGCGCAAAGTCCGGATAGCGGTCCTGACGGTCAAGCAGAACCGCGCGCAGACCGCATGCCAAGGCGCCCTCCACGTCATGCTCCGGCGAATCACCCACGTGCAGGGCGGCATGATGGGAGATTTTTGCTCTCCGTACGGCCTCATTGAAGATCTCGGCATGCGGTTTTTCATAGCCAAGCCGCGCCGAGTCGAGCACGAAATCGAATTCGCCGTGGAGTCCTAGCTTGTGCAGCACTTCTTCTAAATCACCGGTCCAGTTCGAGATGATGCCCAGGCCAATACCGCGCGCGTGCAGTGCTGCAAGCACAGGTCGCACCTCGTCATAAATACGCCAGCTGATGGCGGCGGTAAAAGTACGGTACACGAGGCCGGCATGTTTGGCGTCGGCAGCATTGCGCGCGCAGACCGAAAGCAAGAGCTGATTATACCGCGTCCAAAATCGATCGACTGATTCCTGCGAAAAGGGCACCGCAACGTTTCCCGGAGCGCGCGGTGCCAACAACGCATTTGCCCGAGCGACGCCGGCGGCAACTTTGTTGCGGTCTATTGCGATGCCCAACTTGGCACAGGCATCCAGGAAGATCGTGACTTGGTCAGGATCCATGCACAGGAGCGTATAGCCTGCGTCAAAGAAGACTGCTTCGATGTCGCCTTTCATAAGAACGAGTTTGCCCTTCGAAGCGAGCTTCCGCGGTCCTGCGCTGCGGGGCCGCTAAAGGAATGGTTTGTCCAGTTTGCAGGGCCGGCGACACGCGCGTCATTGACAGCCGCGATGACGAGAATGCAGTGCGCCGCCGGCGCGAGTGCCTCGCATGCAAGCATCGTTTCACGACCTATGAACGCGCCGAGGCCGCTCGCCTCTTTTTGGCAAAAAAAGATGGGCGCCGCGAAGCGTACAACCGCGAAAAAGTTTTAGGCGGAATTCGCAAGGCCTGCGAGAAGCGGCCAATTTCAGAAAGTTCCATGCAAGAGATCGCGGACAATGTCGAGCGCGACCTGTACTCGCGCGGTGACAATGAAGTGCCCGCAAGTGCCGTGGGCGAGCTCGTGATGAGCGCATTGCGGCGCCTGGACAAGATCGCGTACATACGGTTTGCATCGGTCTATCGCTCGTTCACCGATCTCAGTTCTTTTCAGGAAGAGCTGGCACAGCTGCTGGCAAAAAGCGAATGAGCCCCGGAGCGCAATTGAGCGTCGGACGGCAATGAAAAACGGTGCGGCGGTCGTGGTTGACCTGCAGATCTTGCCCGAAGGCGAAGGACTGCCACTGCCGACATACATGACTGAGGGAGCGGCCGGGTGCGATATCTACGCCGCGGTTGCGGAGAACGTGGTGATAGCGCCAGGAGCACGAGCGCTTGTGCCCGCGGGATTCTGTTTAGCCTTACCGGAGGGATTGGAAGCCCAGATCCGGCCGCGCAGCGGACTTGCCATCAAGTATGGCGTGACCTGTCTGAATACTCCCGGGACGATCGATACGGATTATCGCGGGCCGGTGTGCGTCATTCTCATCAACCACGGAGCTGAAGCCTTTACGGTCGCGCGCGGCGATCGGATTGCGCAAATGATCATCGCCCGCGTCGAGCGCGTGCAGTTCCGAGCGAGCGATGCCTTGGATAGCACGCTGCGGGCGTCGGGTGGCTTCGGCTCCACAGGTAAGCGCTAGCCGCCCGCGTGCGCGTCTTGGTGGTTGGCGCCGGCGCAGTCGGTCAGTATTTGGCGGCGCGTCTGATACAAGCAGGCAATGACGTCGTCATCATGGGGCGGCCCGCGCAGGCGGAGTCGCTCAGTGCGTCAGGAATTTTGGTGCGCGTTGAGGGCGACGTGTTTCAAACGAGCGCGCAAGCCGTCGCCGGGATTGATGCTGTCGCGTTGCAGGCACCGTTCGAGCTTGTCATACTCGCGGTGAAGTCGTTTGCTACTGCGCAGGCCGCAGCCGCAATCGCCGACATCCCCGCTTGTCAAAACGCTTCCATCCTCACGGTGCAAAATGGCGTCGGCAACGAAGAGGTGCTCGCGGACGTATTTGGTGCCGAGCGCATTGTCGCTGGAGCGCTCACAGTAGCCGTCAACCGGACCGGACCCAACGAAGTCAGCGCAACTGCCAAAGGCGGTCTCTGCATCGCTCCGCTCGGCAGTAACCCTCACAACTGGATCATCGCAGCGCTTTCTACATCCAAGCTGTCCGTACGCGCGGTAAGCGACTGGCAATCCCTCAAGTGGTCGAAATTATGCATTAATATTTTGGGCAATGCCGTATGCGCCGCGCTCGATTGGACGCCCGCACAGGTCTATGCTGATGACATTGCGTTCAGCATCGAACGCGCGAGTCTGCTGGAAGCGGTCACTGTGATGTCGCGTCTTGGCATTGCCCCGATCAACTTGGCGAATTATCCGGCAGCGTTGCTCATCCGTTCCGCGCCGGTGTTGCCGGCTCCGGTGCTGCGAATGGTGTTGAGCAATCGCGTGGCTCGGGCACGCGGCGACAAGCTGCCCTCGTTGCTGATGGACTTGCGCGCGGGCCGGGAACACTCCGAGGTCGGCACGCTCAACGGGGCAGTCGCTCTTCACGCGATCAAAAATGGATCGCGTGCGCCAGCCAATACCAAACTCACCGAGATCGTCACCGGAATCGCGTCTGGCACCGTTGACTGGAACACGTATCGCAGCAAACCGAGCGCGCTGCAGGCAGCGATCAGCTAACCGCTGCGTTAGGCGCAGCGGCCGACGGGCATCCCTCATTCAACAAGCACACGGCACAAGCCGGCGCAGCTTTACAAGGCCCAACGGCAGCGAACAGCGCGAGTGCCGCCTCGACCGCATAAGGATCTTTCCCGCCCGCTTGTGCCAGTGCAGCCACGAACTCCTGAACCTTTTCCGGCGGCCCATCGTTGACGTAGCCCAAGCGTCGCAGCAATCGTTGCGAACCGGGATGGCAGCGCGCTGTGAAAAAACCCCAGCGCTTAAGGGTCAGCCCCGCCGTTGATTCGCCCAAGCGAGCAAAATCGCACTGCAGCGTAGCAGTCAATTTTGGCCAGCCCTCGGCTGGGTGATCGTCAGCGGCGATGCCCGCGATGCGCGCGAGATAGTGGCCGCTGTCGTCAGTCAGGGCGACCCACCGCCGCGCGTTTTCGACGCACGCCTCGATCTTGCTGCGGTTACGTATGATAGGTTCTTGCAACAAAACAGCAGCACGTCGCGCGCTGATACGAGCAACAGCGCCGGGATAGAAGCCGTCAAAGGCGGACCGCAGCGCCTCACGATGCTTATCGACCGCGTCAAAGCTGAGGCCTTGGGCAAAGATCGCTAAACACAAACGCTCGAAAGCGACAGCGTCATCTGCGGGGGCATCGTGCGCGGCCACATAACGCCGGACCCGCGCGCTATACTCGTCCATCCCGAGCAGCTCGGCATTGGCGCGCTCGATGCTTCGCAGTGCGGCCAAACCAGCCCGGACCCCCAAACGCTTCGCATTCTTTCTTGGCTTCATCGTTGCAACGTCCTCGCTATCCGGTAAGCTGCGCTTCATGTAAGAGCGGTACAGCGGCAAGCGACCGGGATGAATAGCCGCCAATTGGACAGTTGGGCGCCAATGCAAGGCGTGCGTTCCTGCGCCAACAGCAAAGTAGGCCACAAAGCGTCTCATGAGCACGCGCATCGATCCACTGGATTTTGCGCGCGCGATGAGCCTGAGGCCGGTTGGTTTCACGCAAGCGGCTATGATCGTGAGTCGCGCCGAGCGGCCGGCTCGATCCAGGGCTCGCAGAGCCAGTCTGCGCAGACGACGGTTGAGTGCACCACGCCGCCGCTCTATATCTAATGCCGCGAACCAGAAATCGCCCAACGATCCTGCCATCACGCCCGGCCGGCTGCGCGGCAAGGCTTCGCAAGACCATGCTGCACCCTCGAGAGCCAAAAGGCTCGCAAGACTATTGATACACGAGACAAAAGCAGCCATGACATGAAAGAAAAATGCTTCCATCCGGGCTGTTTGCGCGAAGCGACCCGGACGTTGTGGACGACACAAGGCAACGGCAGCGCATTGTTACCGTTTTGCGATGAACACCCGAGTGTTCGCAAGCGCGGCCCACACGCGGCGCTGAGCGACCGCGCCTAATTGGAGAAACCTCAGTGACTGAATCGAAATGCGATCACGTCAACTGCCACTGCACGGTCATGGAGCACAAGGACAGCCCCAGCTACTGCGGTGATTACTGCCGGCATCGTGGACCGGGCTCTACGCACTGCGAATGCGGTCACCCTGAGTGTAGCGGCGGACCCAAGCAGAATCCAAAATAAAAAAGGAGCGGAGGTTATCCGCTCTGACGTTGATCGCTCCCGCGCTGACTAAATGGTAAGTTTTCGGGCGACGTACAACGCGACGGGCAGACGGAAGAATTTTGGGAAGTAGTATTCTTAAAAGCTTGTGGTATCTTAGTGGATAGCCAAGAGGGACCGATCCAGGCTGCGATAGCTAATGGACTCGGCCACGTGCGCTGTCTCAATATCTGAGCTCCGGGCAAGGTCAGCAATCGTGCGGGCCACCCGAATGATGCGGTCGTGCGCACGCGCGGAAAGGTGAAGTTTTTCGCTCGTCGCTCGCAGGAGCTGCCGGCTGGGGTCGTTGAGGGCGCAGAATTCGCGAAAGCTCTTGCTCGGCATTGTGGCGTTCGAGCCGAAGCCGTTTAGACGCGCGCGCTGGCGATCGCGCGCAGCTTCGACCCGTGCACGTACGGCGCCCGAGCATTCTGCCGCGGCCGGCGAAGCCATGTCTTCATAACGTAAGCGCGGTACTTCCACATGGATGTCGATACGATCCAAAAGCGGACCCGACAGTTTCGAAAGATAGCGGCCGATCGCAAACGGCGAACACGTGCAACCGCGCACGCGATCGCCACTATAGCCGCAAGGACATGGATTGAGACTGGCAACCAGCATAAAGTCGGCGGGATAGGCAACGGCGCCGGTCGCGCGGCAGACCGTTACAAAACGATCTTCTAGCGGCTGTCGTAACAATTCAAGCACGTGACGTGGAAATTCAGGTAATTCGTCCAAAAAAAGCACACCGCCGTGTGCGAGTGAAACTTCTCCGGGTCGTGGTATGCTGCCGCCTCCGATCATTGCGGCAGCGCTCGCCGTGTGGTGCGGTGCGCGAAACGGCCGCACGTTGACCAAACGGGATTTCTCGCGCAACAAGCCGCTGACGCTGTAAAGTTTGGTGACTTCCAACGCCTCACTGTGCGTCATCGAAGGTAGAATGGATGGCATGCGCCGCGCCAGCATCGTCTTGCCGCTGCCGGGTGCGCCCACCATGAGGATGTTGTGAGCGCCTGCAGCCGCAACTTCCAGCGCGCGGCGAGCGCGCTCTTGGCCGCGAATATCTCGCAGATCTTCGGCATGATAACTCTCCTCTTTGAGAGTGAGCCGGGCGCAGTTGCTGCTCTCAACGCCAAGATCGCTCAAGCCGAGGACGGTTTGCACTGCCTGCTGTAACGTTCGAACGGGATACAAGACGAGGCCGTCGACGAGTGCGGCTTCAGCCAGATTGTCCGCGGGAATGAGAAGTTTTTTGAAGCCGGCCTGTTTGCAGCCGATGGCGATTGGCAATACGCCGCCCACGGCTTTTACCGCGCCATCGAGCGCGAGCTCCCCGACACAAATGACATCGCGAAGGCAGTCCGCACTCAGCTGTTGATCCATGGCCAAAATCGAAAGGGCGAGCGCAAGATCAAAACCCGCACCTTCTTTGCGCACGTCAGCCGGCGCGAGGTTCACGACGACCTTGTAGGTCGGAAACAAAAAACCGCACGAGCGCACGGCGGCGTTGACCCGTTCTTTTGATTCCTGAATCGAGCGGTTTGCCAGGCCGACGATGTGGATAGTCGGATCCGCAGTCGCGACGCCGACGACTTCCACTCGTACGATGTAGGCGTCGATACCGCGCAGCGCCGCCGAATAACCCATTGCGATCACTGGCCAGACCTTCACGGAGCGCTGCAAACCGGTCAAGGCAAAGGCGGCGGGGCCGCAGTAAGGGCAGTAGAATGCTTAGACGACGCTCTTTTTCAGCTTAATTGGGCCTTAACCGGACTGGTGCAACTATCCACATATCCACACCGCGAAGGCGGAACGATGTGGATAGGGTTGAAAAAGGACTATCGCAAACGGGACCGGACGTATGTACGTTCGAGTTTTTGAGGACCCGTGGTCCCTTTTAACCACAGGGGCATCGTTGGGCGTACGGAGGAGGTATTACGTGAAGAGGATCGTGGGGGGAGTGCTGGCGGCACTAATCGTCTTGGCCGTTGCTGGGTGCACCAGCAAACAAAACAGCTCGACTTCGACCACAGCGACGAATCAGGCGAGCGGTCAGAGCGTTAGCGCCGGCAGTAAGAGCATCGGCGTTTCACTGCTCGATTTGCAAGCGCAGTTCTATCAAGACATGGAACAAGGCATGCGGTCCGAAGCTGCAAAGTACGGCTACACCATCACATTTCAGGATGCCAACCACGATCAGGCAAAGCAAACCTCACAAGTTGAGGATTTCATAAGTAAAAAAGTCGACGCCATCATCCTTTCGCCGGCCGATTCTAAGGCGGTCGGACCTGCGATCGTCGAAGCGAATAACGCAAACGTGCCGGTGTTCACGGCAGACATCGCCAGCACTGCATCCAAAGGCATCGTCATCACCCACGTCGCCTCAGATAACGTGCAAGGCGGTAAGGTCGCCGCCGACCTGCTGGGAAAAGCCTTAGCGGGTCATGGCACCATTGCGATCATCGATGAGCCTGAAGTAACTTCGGTGCAAGATCGCGTGCGCGGATTCAAACAAGAACTTGCCGCCAAGTACCCGGCGATCGTCATCGTTGCCGACCAAACCGCGGGCGGCGATCGTACCCAGGCGGCCAATGTCATGGACAACCTCATGCAACAGTACCCGTCACTGAGCGGCGTTTTTGGGATCAATGACGACTCCGCCCTCGGAGCCATGCGCTCCATCGCCGCGGCAGGTAAAACGGGCAAGATCAAGGTCGTGGGCTACGACGCGAACACCGAGGCGAAGAAGGCGATCGATGCGGGCCTCATGGTGGGAGATCCACAACAGCATCCCGACCAAATCGGCAAGCTGGTCATCGACCAGATCCATCTGTACTTCAGCGGCAACAAGCTGCCAAAAGTCATTCCCGTCCCCGTGGGATCGTACACCGGCAAGAAGTGACGGAACAAGGCGGCCCCGGCTCGGGAAACTCGCCGGACGGGGCTCCGTTTCTTTCCATGCGCGGCATCAGCAAGTCGTATCCCGGCGTGCAAGCGTTGGATGGCGTGAGCTTCGATGTTCGCGCGGGCGAAGTGCATGCGCTCGTCGGTGAGAACGGCGCCGGCAAATCCACCCTCGTCAAGGTACTGGCCGGTGCTGTCAGCGCCGACGCGGGAGAGATCTTCATCAACGATAAGCCAGTCGTGATCCGGTCGCCAAGACATGCCGAGCAACTCGGCATCGCCGTCATCTACCAAGAATTCAATTTGGTGCCCAGTATGAGCGTCGCGGAAAATATCATGTTGGGCCGCGAGCCCACTCGCGGCGCCGGCATCGACTGGACCGCGTTACGCACGCTAGCGACCGCAGCCATAAGCCAACTCGGCGTCGAGCTGCCGCTCGGGATTGAGGTGCGGCGCTTATCGGTGGCGCAGCAACAAATGGTAGAAATAGCAAAGGCGCTATCGACCAACGCGCGGGTCATCGTGATGGACGAACCCTCGGCTGCATTGACGACCAGCGAAGTGGCGGTGCTCTTTGAAATTATTCGCAAGCTCAAGGCTAGCGGCGTCGGCATTGTCTACATCTCACACCGCTTGGAAGAGATTTTCGCCATCGCCGACCGGGTGACGATATTCCGCGACGGAAAGCTCGTAAAAACCGACGCCAAGAACGCGCTTACTCCGGATGACATTATCCGCTTCATGGTCGGGCGCAGCCTTTCGTCGCATTTCCCCACGCTGCCGCAAGACCCGCCGCGCGAAAACCCGCTCTTGGCGGTCCGTGGGTTAACGGTGCCCGGGCGCATCGAAAATGTTTCTCTCGAAGTCTATCCAGGTGAAATAGTGGGCTTAGCCGGTTTGATCGGCGCGGGCCGGACATCGCTTTTGCGCGCGATTTGCGGCGTTGACCAATTTACGAGCGGCTCGCTGACGTTGGATGGCACTCCGTTACGCCCGCGCAGTCCGCACGAGGCGATCGAAGCCGGTTTGGCTCTTGTCACGGAAGACCGCAAAACCCAGGGATTGATCTTGGGTATGACGATTCGCGAAAACGTGACACTGCCGCATCTCGAGGATTTTGTGCACAACGGCCACATCGATCGCCGGAAAGAGTCTGCCGCCGTCGCCAACCTCGCGGCCGAACTGCGGATTCGAACGCCTTCTTTGGAACAGATCGCACGCAATCTGTCGGGCGGCAACCAGCAGAAGGTCGTGCTCGCCAAATGGCTGCTGAAAAAGGCAAAACTTTTTTGTTTCGACGAGCCAACACGTGGGATCGATGTTGGAGCCAAACTCGAGATCTACGACCTCATGGTGCGGCTGGCTGAATCGGGCGCCGGCATCTTGATGGCCTCGTCCGAGCTGCCTGAGGTGCTCGGCATGTCGATGCGGATCGCGGTGATGCACAAAGGCCGCATCGTCAAAATTTTCGGGCGGGGCGAATCGACGCAGGAAGAAATTATCCGCTATGCCACCGGAACCATAGCAGCGTGAGTGCGTCGCAAGAACAGAACGTCGCGCGCGTCGTCGAATCGGAAACGCTGAAGCTCGAAAGCCAGAAGCGCCGTGCCTCGCTGCTGCGCACGCTGGGACTCTTCGTTGGGCTCGTCGTCCTGCTCACAATCGTGAACCTCGCCACGCACGGGAACTTTCTGCAGTCCGGCAACGTGCTAAACGTCCTGCGCCAAATCGCGGTCAATGCTATTTTGGCTACCGGTCAGACACTGGTGATCATCACCGCTGGCATCGACCTTTCCGTCGGATCGTTGATCGCACTGACGGGCGTTCTCATGGCTGGAACGGTCAACGCGCAGCAGTCGGTCGTTTTAGGCATGGTGTTGGCGGCGCTGGTGGGTTTGTCGGTCGGCGGCTTCGCGGGCTTTATCAACGGCCTGCCCGTCGTTCGTTTTGGATTGCCGCCGTTTATCACGACGCTGGCGATGATGCTGATGGCGCGCGGATCGGCATTTCTCTACACGGGCGGTCGGCCAATCGAGATCAACAACAGCGCTTTCAATTTCCTGGGCAGCGGATTTGTGTTTCCAAGCTTGGGCCATCTCTTTGGAATTCCCGGGATTCCAATGCCGGTGATCATCATGCTCGTGGTCGTCATCGCGGGTAGCTATGTGCTGACCCAGACGCGTTTCGGCCGATATGTATATGCCATCGGTGGCAATGAAGAAGCCGCTCGTCTGTCCGGCATCAACGTCTTCAATGTAAAGCTCGCTGTTTACGTCGTATCCGGAGCGCTCGCAGGGCTCGCGAGCCTGCTGCTGGCAGCGCGCTTGAATTCAGGCATCCCGCAGTCCGGCCAGGGGTACGAACTCCAGTCCATAGCCGCCGTCGTGGTCGGCGGCACGTCACTGATGGGTGGACGCGGTTCCATCGGCGGCACATTTGTGGGCGCGCTCCTCATCGGAATGTTGTATAATCTGATGAACCTGTTGAGCATCCAGTCCTACGCGCAAGAAGTCGTCCTCGGGGCGGTGATTCTTGCGGCGGTGCTACTGGACCAGCTGCGCAGACAATATCTAGCCGCACGGTAAGGAGCATGACGGAACAAGCCTGGGACCGCGTTGATCCGCTCGTCGCACGTTGGAAAAAGTTTACGGTATCGGATGACGCGGAGCGAGTTGCAGCGGTGGAACATTCGCCTACGTCGGAGCTGCAGCGCTATCTAAAGGAAGTCGATGAAGTACGCGTGGACATCGATGCATTTGTGGAAGCGCTCGAAAAAAAATATGGCGTCTTTGAAACAGGCGACATCGGCGCGGACGTGCCGCCGCCGGAACAAGACGGGCACCGTCACCAGGCTTTGCTAGCTTTGCGCCAAGCATATGACGAGGCTAGCGCTGAAATGGAAGACCGCGAGCTAGCTGGCGAAGTGTGAGTCCAATTGCCGGAAACGGCAAAGCCTCGCTCCCCGTGGTAGGACCCTGGTCCTAAACTGGAAGGTCGCGTCAGGCCGTTTACCCTGCTAGCGCGGGCGGTAACGTTCTACTGTGGCGCATCCTTTGCGGATACAATGTCATTGATATGACCGCAAGTTCAGGAAACATTGACGGGCGCGTGCGCGTTGCCTATATCGATGACCAGCTTTTGTTCCGGGAAGCATTGGTTAGCGTGCTGGAGGCAAGCGGAGTAATTTCCGTTGTGCAAAGTTGTGGGCATCAGCTCAATGGGCTGCGGTTCCTGACTGAAACTCCGTTGACGGGTTTGCTCATCGCGCTCGATATGCAGATCCACGATCCCATGGCGACGTTACGGCAAGTAAGGCAAACAATGCCGGAGATGCCGGTCTGCGCGCTGGTGGCAGTCGACAGACTCGAGCGTGCCCGCGAAGCGATAGCCTCGGGCTGTCGCGGCGCGGTCAGTACCGCCGCTTCATTGAACATGCTCATTGCTGCGCTTGAAACGATCTCTGCCGGCGAGGCCTATGTCGATCCTACCTTGGGTGGACGGCTGCTGGCAAAATCGATAATACGCGGCGCTGCGGGGCGAAACAATAAGCATGTCCCAGAGCCTTCCTTCGTTGCAAAAGCCGGTGACATTTCAAAGAATTGATGGAAAGCTAGATGACTATGGAATTCGATAAGAACTTTTCAAAGAAACTTGCAAACGGTGCGGCATTTGCGCTGGCGGCGATCCTTGTTTTTGCCGGCATGGCGGGTGTGGCGCGGGCAGATTCGTCCGCAGGCTACATCATCCACGGCAGCGACCAGCTCAACGTCGTCGTCTATGGTGATGCGTCATTGACGCAAACGGTCACCGTGCTGCCCAATGGCGACATCTCGATGCCACTCGTCGGCCCGGTTCACGTCGGCGGCCTGACTCCCGATCAAGCTGCGCAAAAAATCACGCGCTCTCTGCAGAAATACGTCAAACACCCGGTGGTGACGGTTTCTGTCTCCCAAGAGGGCCAGCTTACCGTGTTGGTGCTGGGGAATGTGAAAACGCCCGGCAAGTACCAGCTGCCGCCGAATAGCCACGTCACCGATGCGATTGCCGCGGCCGGTGGCATAGGGCCGACCGACGGCCCTTATCCGGATGCGCGTGTTGGTGGTTCAACTGGCGCCGCGACGACGGTGTCCTTGCAAAAGCTGCTCCATGACGGCGACACATCGCAAAACCTCGCCGTGCAAGACAGCTCGATCGTGTACATTCCTTCGCCCACCGCAATCACGGTCGAAGTGCTCGGCAACGTGGACCATCCCGGTGAGATCCAGCTTTTCGAGGGCGATAGATTGTCCATGGCAATTGCAAAAGCCGGCAATAGCGCGAGTTCAAACGCGGATCTCAACAGGATACACATTACCCGTAGTGTGGCGAATGGACAGGTTCAACAATTCGACATAAACTTGTACGAAAAGCTGCAACAAGG
>JRHI01000619.1_pt1 | contig 36723 bp, 30 predicted proteins | sample 215371 | NCBI WGS metagenome assembly JRHI01 (sample SAMN02929681, study PRJNA255918) | sediment metagenome | biome: cave system; feature: Ice Cave; material: Sediment; isolation source: sediment from deep within a dark volcanic ice cave with no known source of... ... | reverse complement strand
GGATTCACGCTTCAGCCCCACGTTGCATTTGGGAGCAAGTGATTCCATCTGAAGCGATCCTGCTCTGGCGCAACAAGACAGAGATCGCGGCCGCATCATGGCAGCACGTCTGCGACCAGAACGACCGGCACGCCTTCGATCCTGGCGTAGCGCGCATTGATGCCATAGACGGCGGCAAGGTGCTCGCTTTTCAGGACATCCTCGGGCGCGCCGGCAGCAATTGTGCGGCCTGCCTGCATCAGCACAATCCTGTGACAGAAGCGCGCGGCGATGGACAAATCGTGCAGCGCCACCACGACGGTGCGCCCCGCCGACGCGAGCGCAGTCAAGTGGTGGAAGAGGGTGAGCTGGTGCGCGGGATCAAGTCCGGCTGCCGGCTCGTCGGCGAGCAACGCGACGGGCTCCTGCGCCAGCGCACGGGCGACCAGCACGCGGGCGCGCTCGCCGCCCGACATCTCGAGCACGGGCCTCTCCGCCAGTTGGCCGATGTCCATGGCGGCCAGAGCCGCATCGATGGCGCGTGCGTCGGCGACGCTCTCGCCGGCCCCCATCGGCTGGTGCGGCAGCCGCCCGAGCGCCACGATGGCACGCGCGCTCAGCGCCCAGTGCGTGGTGCGCTCCTGGGGCAGGTAGGCCAGCGACCGGGCGCGCACCAGCGGCGGCCAATCAGCCTTGGCGCGCCCGTCGAGCGACACGGCCCCAGCAGAGGGCGTAAGCAGCCCCGCCAGGGCTTTGAGCAGCGTCGTCTTGCCGGCGCCATTGGGCCCGATCACGGCCGTCATCTCGCCGGTGTGCGCCACGAAATCGAGGCCATGCAGCACCTCGCGCGGTCCCAGCCGCATGTGCAGGCCGCGTGCCTCGATCTTCATGGCGCCAGCTCCGCTCGGGTCTTGAGCACCAGCCAGACGAAGAACGGCGCGCCGATGAGGGCGGTGAGCACGCCGATCCGCAGCTCCACCCAGGGCTGGACGAGCCTTAGCGCCACGTCGGCAAGCAGCAGCATGGTGGCGCCGCCGAGCGCGCTGGCCGGCAGCAGCAGACCCGGTCGGTGGTGCGCGAGCGGGCGCAGCATGTGCGGCACGATCAGCCCGACGAAGCCGATGATGCCCGTGACCGCCGTCGCCGCACCGACGCTGAACGCCGTGCCGGCTACCACGGCGAGCCGCGTGCGCGCAAGGTCTACGCCTAAGCTCCTGGCCGCATCCTCCCCGAGCGTCAGGGCGTCGAGCGCGCGGGCAACCGTCAGCAGCAGCGCCACGCCGATCAGGATGAGTGGCGCGCTGATCCAGAGCTGCGTCAGGCTGCGGTCCGCGAGCGAGCCCATCATCCAGAACACCATCTCGACCGAGGCGAACGGGTTCTGCGACAGATTGAGCGCCAGCGAAATGAGCGACGTGGCGATGCTCGACACCGCGAGCCCGGCGAGGATCAGCGTCACCGGTCCGCCGTGCGCGCCCGCCAGCGCCACCACGGCCAGCATGGCGACTGCGGCACCCGCGAGGCCGCCGACCGGCAGTGCCAGCACGAACGCCTGCGACAGGCCCAGATGGATGGCAAGCACCGCGCCCAGCGCCGCGCCGCCCGAGACGCCGACCAGGCTCGGCTCGGCTAGCGGATTGCGCAGGTAGCCCTGCAGCGCCGCCCCCGACAGGCCGAGCGCGCCTCCCACCAACGCACCCAGCACGGCGCGCGGCAGGCGGATCTCCTTGAAGATCAGCGAGCGGGCCTCGCCTGTGGCGTCGATGCCGAGGCCGGCAGGGCCGATCGAGAGCGAGAGGATGAAGGCCGCGACCGTCGCCACGCCCAAGGCCGCGAGCAAATAGATCGGCTTGACGTCCGGCCGGTTGGAGATGGGCGTCATCGCCGACGCGCCTCGATGCCGGCTCGCGCTTGCGCCAACTGCTCGATCGCATCGGCGATGTGCGGCGTGCCACACAGCCAATAACGCCAGGGCAGCTCGAGGGAAGCGCCGCGCTGGCGCAGCAGCCGAATGATCGGATGGCGCAAGTTGTCGGCCAGCGCCGTGCGGTATTCCTCGGCGTTGCTCGCCAGCACTAGAAGGTCCGGCGGCTTGGCGACCAGCGATTCCAGCGGCACCTGCCCCCCGCGCGTGAGGCGATAGGCGGCCGACATGTTGCGGAAGCCGGCGGCGGCGAGCGCCGCGTCGGCCAGGCTGCCGGGGCCCGAGACCGTGCCGCCGATCTGATAGATGACAGCAGTAGAGGGCGGCCCGCCGGGTGCCGCCAACGCGGACAGCCGGCGATCGAAATCGGCCACCAGCGTCTCGCCCTTGGCGCCCTCACCGACGGCGGCAGCCACCGCACGCACGGAAGCGCGCACGCCGTCGAGGTCCTGCGCTTGCTGCACGACCACCACGTTGCGGCCCAGCCGGCGCAGCAGGTTGACGGTGGCCGAGACGCCGAAGGGGCCCGCCAGCACCAGATCGGGATCGTAGCGCAGCACGTCCTCGGCCACCCCGTGCGTGATGGGGATGCCGCGTGCCTTGTCGGGGATGGCCGAGACCGCCGCATCGGCGGCAAGGTGCGTTACGGCAGCGATGCGCCCGCGATCCACCAGCTCGACCAGGAGCTGGTCGGTGCACAGGTCGAGCGAGACGATGCGGTGGGCCTTCGTCTCGTCCCCTAGCTGCGGTGCGCCGCCTGCGGGCACCGCAGACCCCCGTGCCGCCACGGCGATGGCAGCGAGCAGAAGCACGAAGAAGAGCGAAGCCGGCCCTCGCACGCGTTTGCGGTCCTCTGTTGCGCGGTCGGCGGTCCGCGCCCCTACCTCGCCGCGCCCGGCTTGGCGCCGACGCCGTCTGTCCCGCCGAAGGTGAGCTTGACGCCCGCGTAGGCGGCAATCGGCGCAGACTCGAAGCCGAACGTCCCTTGATAATGCTGATTGAGCAGATTCTCCACCCGGCCGTAGATCTCGACACCCGGCGCCACCTTGTAGGAGGCGGTGGCGTTGATGAGCCAGTAGTCGCTCAGCTCCACCCGCTGGCTCGGCGTGAAGAACGGCAGCACGAACGCGGTGTCGTCCATGCGACCGTTGTAGACGACGCCGAGCGTCGCCGATCCGCGCCCACCATCGAACGCATAGGCAACGTCGGTGCGGGCTGAATGCGGCGGGCGGCGCACCTCGCGCTGCCCGTTGGGGTCGCGGGCGTCGGTATAGGTGTAGGCGCCGCCCAGCGTCAGGTTGCGGGCGAGCTTGAAGCGCGCCGACACCTCCACGCCCTCGCGCGTGCTCTCGCCCGGCAAGTTGATGGCAGTGAAGTTGCCGATGGCGGGATCGAAGAAGAAGCCGTTGATCTTGTCGGTGAGGTTGGCGCGGAAGTAGGTCACGTCGAACAGCGTCCGGCCCTGGTGGAAGGTGAATTCCAGACCTGCGTCCCAGCCGAAGCTCTTTTCCGGCGTGAGGCCGGGATTGGGCCGGAAGAACTGGTCGGTGCCGAACTGCTCGAACATGGTCGGCAGCTTCACGGCGGTGCCCACGCTGGCGTGGGGCCGCGCGTTGAGCTCCCGCAGCACGAGCGAGGCCGCCGTGCGCCAGGTCGTGAAGTCCTGGAAGTTGTCGTTGTCGTCGCGGCGTACGTTGGCGGTGAGGAACAGCCGGTCGGCGAAGGCGCCCCGCCATTCGCCCGTATAGGCGATGCGACCGCGCTCGCGCAGCCGGCCGTCGGCAAAGGTGCCCTCGGGCGTGAATTGCTCGTCCTCCTTCTCGACGCGGCCAGAGAACGACTGCTTGATGCCCGGCGCCTCCAGGCGGTAGGTGGCGAGATAGGAGACCTTGTCGTTCTCGCTGGTATTCTTGCTGCGGCTGAAGAACGTGCGGTCGGTGTCGGTCGTCACCGTCCCGTTGTGGTTGGCGCGGACCTCCTGCGTGAACCTTCCGTCCGGCGTGTCCCAGCGCAGGTTGGCTCCCGCCAACAGCACGCGGTTGCCTAGCGTCGAGCGATCGTCGAAGGCCGTCGCCAAAGTGCCGGCGAGGGCCGCATCGAATATGTTGCCGAAGCCGTCGCGGTCGGCCGTCTTCTCAGTATGACGCACGGTGAAATCGAGCGTGACGCCCGGCAGCAGCTTGGCCCCGCCGCGCAAGGTGAACGTGCCGATCCGCGACCCGTCGTTCTCGCCTCCCGTGGGCGAGATGTTGAAGCCGTCGGTGGCGCGCAGGCTGTAGGAGACGGCCAAATGCGCGTTGTCGTTGCCGCCTGCCGCGCGCATGGCGAGATCGCGGGTGCCGAAGGAGCCTGCCTCGCTGCGCATGGTCACGGTCAGCGGACCCTTGCCGTCGCGGGTAATGATGTTGATGACGCCGCCCACGGCATTGGAGCCGTAGAGGCCGCTCATGGGTCCGCGGATCACCTCGATGCGCTCGATGTCCTCGGCCGACAGGTTGGAGAAGTCGAACTCGCCATCGGCAATGTTGTTGGCCTCGATACCGTCGATCAGCACCAGCGTGTGGTTGCCCTCCGCGCCGCGGATGCGCACCTGCGTGAAATTGCCGACGCCGCCGCTGCGGTTGACCGCGACTCCGGGCAGGCTGCGCAGGGCGTCCACGGCGGTTCGCACCTGCTGGTTGCGCAGCTCCTCGCCCGTGACCACCGACACGGCATTGCCAATGGTGTAGGCGGGAGCCCCGCCGACCGTGTCGCCCGTGCCGACGCTCTCGGTGGGTGCGGCCGGCGCGGTCTGGCCTTCGACCGGGGCCCCGGTGGCCGAGCGCGGACGCGGTGGAGCCTCGAGCGTGGCGCCCTGCACCGTGATGGCCGGCAGCGCGGTTGGCTGCTGAGCCATAGCAGGCGAGGAAACGAGCGGCAGGACGGCGAGCCCTGCAGCGGCGGCGTATGACTTCCCTGACAACGAACGCATGGCGCCTCTCCAACAGCTGGAGCGAGCGTCGCTTCGGGCTTATCGCTGGGAGTAAACGAGCACGCCGATCCATGCGCCGCGCATGGCGGCACCGTTCAGGCCATCGACGCTGACGTTCTCTTTCCCCTGGCGGACACGACCGGCACGACCTCTCGCTCGAACACGAGCCGTCGCCACTACGGGTGTCCGTTCAACCGCGCGCCCCGCGCAGATGATGGGCGACTGGTGTCGGCAGGTCTCCTGGCTCGCGGCTCATGCGCATCGCCTCCGCCTTCCCGCCGGTTGCCCGGCAGTGGCATGAGGGGCGACGCTCGCCGCTTACAGTTGCGGGGGCAGCCACGGCATTGAGGAGGTAAGCCCTCGCACCGCGTTCCCTTTTCCGACGCCAATTTAACCAATGAAATGCAAGCGGGCTTTGATTTTGCTGAGGTTTTGGCGCGTTCTCTGGGAACATTCCTGGGAACAAACGCCATGACCTACAGCAAGAGTCGCGTCCACAAGCACGGCAATGGTTGGCGCTATAAAAGGCGCGTCCCGCTCAATCTGCAACAGCCCTTGCACAAAGAATTCTGGGTGAAGCATTTCGGCGACATTCCCAAGGCCGATGCTGAGCGCATGGCCCGCAAGCTCGACGTGGAGCACGATGACCAGGTCGCACTATTGCGTGACCTGACGCCGATCGAGCGTCGGATGATCCAGCCGTCCATGCCCCGACAAGGATCGGTGACGGTGCCCGCTCGCGACGGCGACTGCGCTGGTCAAGGCGGTATCGGCGGACCGGGCCGACGTGGTCGTCACGGCAACCGCCTACGAGGCGTTGCAGCGGCTCAAGCAGTTCAAGTTCGACGCAGCCGTGATCGACTGGCAGCCAAATGCCGAGGCAGTTGTGGCGGCTCTATGGTTCACGGCATCCCGTTCCTCGCGTTCGGGAGCCCTGCACCTGACGCTGCGGTCGTAGCCAATGCCTTGGTCGTCACCGACGTTGAGCATGTGGTATCGGCCTTGGTGCGGTTGCTGGACGCATAGGCGCTGCCCCATCAAGTAAGCAGACGCTCGCGGTATTTGAGCGCCATGATCTGAAGCGCAGAGTTCTTGATCTGGGCAGCGTCGCGAATCTGGTCGTGCGGGAAGCTGAGGATGATTTTGGCGAGCCAGAGCCGTGCGGCTTCGATGTCTCCCGGATCATTGCCGAAGTTTCCGGCGACACTCTGCCAAGCGTCCTCGAAAGCCTTAACGATCTTCAGCGCTTCGGGTCCGTAGGACGCGTTGCTTGGCTCTCAGGGGGCCTCGTATTTAGCGTGCCCATTGCAGAGCGCCGCAACCGTGTCGACGATCTGCGTGTCGAGCGCTGGTTTGGTGATGATCGGAGCGTTTGCCCAACCGTTCAGCGCATTGCTGTAGCCTGTGTAGAACGCGAACGGGATGCCCCGTTGCGATAGCCGTTCGCAGACGGGTGAACAATCCCCACCGTTTAGTTTGATATCGAGCACAGCTGCGGAGAGTTTGACGCGATCCACAACCGTGAGAGCATGCGCGACAGTGTGAGCCGCCAAGACGTGTGCACCCTTACTCTTGAGCGCGGCTGCAATGTCGAGCCCGACAAGTGGCTCGTCCTCAACAACGAGTACAACGCGTCCTTGCAACACTGTGTTGCTCCCAGCCCCGTCTGGTTATTCACAGGCTAGGTCGCGCCATCGTTAACGGCAATGCAGAACACCGTGAGAAAACGAACACTCCACTACTTGTCGTTCGGCGGGACGTAGGCCCCGTTCGAAGTCTTCTCCAAGCCTTCGCGGTCAAGGATAGAGACGACGCCTCGTCTGTGGGCGATCCATCCCCTGCGTTCAAGTTCCTGGAGCGCGATGTTGACGCCCGGTCTGGCAGTGCCGAGCATAAGTGCGAGGAACTCTTGGGTGAGGGGTATCTCATGTCCGTCCACTCGGTCATCAGCCATCAGTAGCCAACGCGCTAGACGTTCCTCGATCTTGTGCCTCCCATTGGCCAGAGCGGTCTGCGTGGTCTGGGCCATGAACATATGCGCGTAGTGCAACAACACCTTCTGCAATGAGACGCTCGCCTCTATCGCGTCGTTCAGGTGCTCAGCCGCGAGCTGTTGGCCCTTTCCCGCTACCTGTATGTAGGTCTCGTGAGGTGCTCGTTCGGTGATGCCTAGGACCACCGATATGCCTGTCATACCCTCTCGACCGATCAGGCCAATTTCGAGCGGATGCTCGCCGTTGGCGACAACCGAGGCGAAACCGCTCTCCGGGAAGTAGACCCACTCAACACGCTTGTTGCGTACTGCGAGCACCTTGCGAACGGGAAGATCAACGGCTTCAAGATGAGGTTCAAGAAGGCGGAAGTCGGCACGCGAGAGGCGCGCCAAAATGCGGTTCGACGACACTTGGTTACTTTCGGCGCTGCAAAGCGCGAAGTACCAGAGCCAGACGACCTATTTGAGGTTGGTCGAGATGTCCCGAGCGGTCGATCAATCCTTAGGACGCAGCAAGCGCGATGATCGACGATGAAGGTCTCGCCCGCGTAGCGACGGCGGCCCAGATGCTGCGTGACTGGGCAGACCTTACGCCTGGTAGGCCGACGCCGTCAAAGCTAGAGATTAGACCTAACAAATCCGCGCAGGCTGCGGGAGCCGACTCTGGTCTTTATCCTTCTCCTCCTGGATGCGCTCCTTTTCGTTGAGGAGGAGGCTGAGTTCTACCCAGCGCTCAGGCAGCTGCTCCACAGCTAGGGCTTCGCTGCGAAGCCGGTAGGTCTTCCCGATCTTGCCGGTGACAGAATTATCAGGATGTTCCATCATAGTGAACGTGTGTACGACTTCTAACGTTCCACTGTCCACTTCGAAGAACGTCGAACTGCCGGTCCACGGCGGCCTTGAATTCGTCCTTAGTGAGCGTTGCTCCTGCCGCCAAGCAGGCAGCCCTCGAGCTCCGTTCCAGGATAGTCTGCCGGGCAGGGGGCCGCGCCGGGAATGGCGCGACCCTTTGATCTGTCACCAAATCAGCTGTGCCAGCGGAACTGCTGCTCCTTGCGGGCGGAGCTCTGCGACAGGACGATGTTGACGAGGGCGGGGCCCTTGAATTTCATCGCCTCGTCGAGGGCCTTCTTGATGTCTTTCGGGTCCTTGACGAAGGCGCCGAAGCCGCCGAACGCCTCCATCATCTTGTCGTAGCGCGCACCCCAAATCAGAGCATTCGGCTTCAGGTTGAACATCGGGTTCGACGGGATTTCCGGCATGCCGGGACCGATGCCGCCGTTGTTCAGGACGACGATCTTGACCGGTAAATTGTAGCGGGCCAGCGTCTCCATCTCCATGCCGGAGAAGCCGATGGCCGAGTCGCCCGAGAGGTGGATGATCGGCCGGTCGGGATGCACGATGGCGGCCGCGATGGCATTGCCGAGGCCCAGGCCCATGGTGCCGTAGGTGCCGGCGTTGAGGCACGAGCGGGCATCGTTGACGTTGAGCATCGTGAGGCCGATGTCCATGGTGCCGGCGCCCTCGGCAGAGAGGACGGTGTTCTTCGGCATCCAGGCGGCGATATCCTTGAGGGCGCGATAGTAGTTGGCCGGCCCCTTGTCGTCGTCGATCTGCGGCTTGATGGTCGCCGCGTTATCCGCCGCCTTCTTGGACAGCGCAGCGCGCCACGGCGTATCCTTCGGATAGAACCACTGGCGCTTGGCGAGCGCCTGGTTGATCTGCGCCATAATGGCCTTGCCATCGCCGACCAGCGCCACCTCGGTCTGCTTGTTGTGATGGATCTCCTCCGGCGAGATGTCGAGCTGGATGACCTTCATGTCCTTCGCGAAGCGCGGCGCCTGGCCGAAGTGAAAGATCCAGTTGAAGCGCGCGCCCATCAGGAACACGACGTCGGCCTGCTGCAGCGCCAGCGTGCGGGCGGCCGCCACCGACAGCGGATGATCGTCCGGGACGACGCCCTTGCCCTGCGGTGAGCGCACGAAGGGGATCTGCGTGCGATCGATGAAGGCGCGCACCTCGTTCTCGGCGCGTGCCCACGCCATGCCCTTGCCGACGAGCACGAGCGGGTTCTTGGCCTTCTCAAGCAGGTTCAACGCCGCCTCGACGTTCTCCTGCGGTGCCATCATGCGCGGCGGCTCGGGCACGCGGTCCACCTCGGTGACCTTGTCGGAGTCGCACTTGCCCTGGATGATGTCGTCGGGCATGTCGAGGTAGCAGGCACCGGGACGGCCATAGATCGCATGCCGCGTCGCCATCTCCACGTAGTAGGGGATGCGCGCCACGCTCTCGACGCCGTGCGCGAACTTGCAGAACGGCGAGGCGATCAGCACCTGGCGCTCCTCTTGGAAGGCGCCCATGCCGCCGCGATAGGTCTCCGAGGCGCCGCCGATCAGGATCATCGGCCAGCAGTTCTGCTGCGCGTCGGCGAGACCGGCGAGGCCGTGGACGACGCCTGGGCCGGTCACCGTGACGCACGCGCCGGGCCGGCCCGTCAGATAGCCGTAGGCCCTGGCGGCGTAGGAGGCGGCCTGCTCGTTGCGCATGCCGATGTACGCAACGCCTTCTTTTTGCGCGGCTGTTGCGATCGGGCCGATCGGAAAGCCGACGACACCGAATAGATGATCAATGCCCTGCTGCTTGAGGCTCCGCGCCATCAGTGTAGCGCCGTCGACTTCGCTCATTGTTTCCTCCTCGTGACCGACATGACTGCAGCCGAGAGATTACGCATTGATGGCAGGATCGCGAAAGGGGTTTGCCGAGGGCAAGCGGCTGCCATGCGTCGCCAGTCTATGCTCGCGTTGATCGACAAGGGGGACGCTGAAGAGACGCTTCGCGCTTTTCGGGGCGAATTCTTCGACTTCCCGCCCGTACGCTCGTATCCCAAGCCGGCGCAGAAGCCGTATTCGCCTATCATCCTCGGTGGGGCCGCGAAGAGCGTGTTCAAACGCGTCGTTGACCACGCGGGCGGTTGGCTACCCAATCGCATTGCCCCTGCGGACTTGAGAAGGCCCGCAAGGAACTCGATCGGCTGGCGGCAGAGGCTGGCCGTAATTCGAAGCCGATCACCATCATAGCGACAGCTCGTTCATGCGCCCGCACGCCGCATATTCGATGCTGAGCAACATCCCTGGTGCGTCAGCGTCTGGAGGCGGCCCACCTCGGCGTCACGAATACCTTGCGAGGAATATACCGTCTGAGGTATATCGCTACTATGACTGGCAGGTAGACTTCCATCCTGACTTTTTGCCGGAGTTCGAAGGGCTTTCGGAGGCCGTGCAGAACGAGATAGCCGCACTGATCAAGGTCCTGTCCGCGTTTGGACCTCAACTCAAGAGGCCGCATGCCGACACTCTAAGAGGGTCGAAATACTCCAACATGAAAGAGTTGCGTTTCGAAGCTGACAATGGGGTATGGCGCTTGGCATTCGCGTTCGACCCACAACGAAAGGGCATACTCTTGGTGGCTGGCGACAAGTCAGGAGTGGCGCAGGGCAGATTCTACAAGGGGCTGATCAAACGCGCGGACGCGCGGTTCGCCCAGCATCTGAGGAGTTTCAAATGAGCAAAGAGTACCGCACCATACCGGCCGACGAAGTGCTGGCGCGGTTTTCTTCCGAGCGCCTGGGCAAGATCAATGCGCGGGCCCTGCAGCTGGTCGCCGAGGAGGTTGGCCTGACCGAGTTGCGGAAAACCCGGCACCTTACGCAACAGGATGTCGCTGCGAAGCTGGGCGGGAAGCAAGCACATGTCTCGCGTCTGGAAAAACGTGCGGATGTGAAGGTCTCGAGCCTTTCCGAGTACGTCAATGCGCTCGGTGCCGACTTGTCACTTCTGGTGATATTTCCCGAGGGTCAGCTTTATAAGCTGGATCTTCGCCCCGACTTGCGACGGCGCGGCGCCAAGAGCAAGGCTCTTGTCGCGAAAGCATCAAAGCCCTCGAAGAAGACAAGGCGTCCAAGCGCAGCAAAGTAGATCGTGGAGGGGCCACCGGCTGCTGGCGCCGACGCTTGGCTTGCGACGACGCCCGACGGTTCTTGAAAATCCCGGTCGCACCCTCATTTGCGTTGTTGCCTCGCCTTCGCCATCGTTCCTATCGAGACGAGCTGCCTTCCGGCAGGCGACCCAACGGATCGAACCATGACCGACGTGACATTGACGCAAGTGGCGCTGTTTCTGGCTGCAGCCGTGGTGGCGGCGCCGCTGGCCAAGCTCCTGCGCATCGGCAATGTGCTGGGCTATCTGCTGGTCGGGGTGCTGATCGGGCCGTTCGGGGTGGGATTCGTCTATTCCGTCTACGAGGTGAGCTCGATCCTGCACTTTGCCGAGTTCGGCGTGGTGATGCTGCTGTTTTTGATCGGCCTGGAGCTGCGCCCCAAGCGCCTCTGGGCCATGCGCGCGGCCATCTTCGGCCTGGGCGGGGCGCAGGTCGCCGTCACCGCCCTCGTGCTTGCGGCCATCGCCGTGGCGTTCGGCCTGATCTGGCCGGCAGCGCTGTTCGCCGGCCTGGCGCTTTCACTGTCGTCGACCGCCTTTGCGCTGCAGATCCTCGAGGAGAAGGGCGAGCTCGCGCTGCGCCACGGCCGGCTCGCGTTCGCGATCCTGCTGTTCCAGGACCTGGCGGCGATCCCGCTCATCGCGTTGACCCCGCTGTTCGCCGTCTCCGCGCGAGGCTCGGCGCCGCCGATGCAGTTCATCGCCGCCCTGCAGGCGATCGGCGTCATCGTCGTCGTGGTGGTGATGGGGCGATATCTGCTCGACGGCGTCATCCGCCTCATCGCCCGCACGCGCGTGAAGGAGGCCATGACCGCCTGCGCGCTGCTGACCGTCGTCGGCGTGACGCTGGTGATGGAGCAGGCGGGCCTCTCGGCATCGCTGGGCGCCTTCATTGCCGGCGTGTTGCTCGCGGACTCCGACTACCGCCACGAGATCGAGGCCGATATCGCGCCGTTCGAGGGCCTGCTGCTGGGCCTTTTCTTCACCGCCATCGGCATGTCGCTCAACCTTGCCCTGATCGTCGAGAGGCCGCACCTGGTGATCGCCGTCGTGGCAGGACTGATGGCCGTCAAGAGCGGCGTGCTCTACCTGCTCGGACGTCGGGCAGGCCTGGAGGCGGGGCCGTCGCGCCGGCTGGCGCTTGCCATCGCCCAGGGCGGCGAGTTCGCCTTCGTGCTGTTCACCGCCGGGTTGGCGGTGGGCGTGCTGGAGAAGCCGGTCGCCGATCTTCTCGCCGTCGCCGTGACGCTGTCGATGGCGGCGACGCCGCTGCTGCTGCTGGTCGACGAGATGCTGGCGCCGAGGGCGATCGTGATGCGCGCCTTCGATGCGTTGCCGGAGAACGACGGGCACGTCGTCATCGCCGGGTTCGGCCGCGTCGGCCAGATCGTTGCCCGCATCCTGCTCGCCAAACGCATTCCTTTCACGGCATTGGATTCCGACCCCCAACATGTCGACACCGTGCGCAAGTTCGGTGCGCGCGCCTTCTACGGCGACGCCAGCCGGCCGGAGATCCTGGACGCGGCGCAGACCGGCAAGGCGCGCGCCTTCGTGCTCGAATCGACGACGTCGAGGCCTCGCTCAAGACGGCGCAGATGGTGCGGCAGCGCTACCCGCACGTGCCGATCTACGCCCGCTCGCGCCACCGCCGGCACACGCACCAGCTCATGGACTTGGGCATCAAGGTCATTCGCCGCGAGACGTTTCTCTCCTCGCTCGACTTGACCAGGGAGGTGCTGCGCGGCCTGGGCCTATCCGAGCGCGACGTGCGCTTTGCCGTCGAAACCTTCATGACGGCCGACCGCAAGCGGCTCTACGAGGACTACAAGCACTACACCGATCTGGAAAAGCTGCAGGCGCGAGCCAGAAGCCATACGCAGGAGCTCGAGGACCTGTTTGCGCAGGACGCGGCCGAGCAGGCGAAGGGGACCGCAGAGCGGGCGCCTTCGTAGCGTTCGTGGACTGCTGTCCCGCGGGGCCAACGAACCTTGCAAGGTCGCTCCACCTCGAGGAGCGGACTATCCGATGCCTCGGTCTGCGCGGCGGAAGAGCGCCAAATGCGAACGTTGCGGAGCTAGCACTCAATGGACTGCAATTCGTCCATGTGACCGTAAGCAGGTTGGCGCTAATTGAAACCGAGCGCGGACATGAATCGCGCCAGAGCTGGGAGTAGTAGCGCGGCCGCAACGACGAACGGCACGTAAAGCAGTGGGCGCTTCTTGAGGTAGTCCTCCCATCCCTCCATCTGAATCTGCTCCCAGACGGTCGGCTGTGGCGTACCACCGCCCCACGCGTTGCCCCGGCTCGGGGGTGGTGGCAGCTTGTCGTCCCAGACGGCGTGCGGCATCGATTTGTGGACAAAGCTCCGCTGCGCCATCGACCCGGACAGTCGTGGCGCCCGGCCAAGGCCCTGCGGCTGACCACGCCGTCCGAAGGTCGGGGCCTGGCCTGGCCGGAGCGGTGCGACCGCCACGCGGGGTTGTGTGACGTGCACCTCCCCTGGCAACATACCGCCGTGCATGGTGATCGCTTCGATGCGGGCAGTCAGCTTCGGATGCGTCGAAAGCCAGCCGCCGTCGCTACCGGAAAACATCATGGCTTGGGCGGTCAGATTCGTTGTGAGCTGCGCATCCAGACCGGCCATCTTGCGTAGTGCCGAGACGAGCGCGGCCGAATTCTTGGTGAGTTCGATCGCGCCTGCGTCCGCCACGAACTCGCGGCTATGGTGCATCATCGCTTTGCACACCAGGCCGCCCACGGCCATCACAGCCGGCAGGCCTAGCATGATCGCATAGACCATAGGGCTGAGCATCAACGTGACCAGGATTGGCGGAAGGACGAAAAGGATCAAGAACGGGATAAACAGGAAAAGAGGGACATAGCGCGGCCTACGCGCACCGCGCAAGGCCTGCCACATGCGGCGGGGTTGCTCGACGACGAGGTCGGCACAGGCCTTCGTGATCGCCATGAGCTTGGTGTCGCCGTTTTGGATGTGCGTGATCTCGTGCGCGATGACGGCTTCGAGCTCGCGCCGATCGAGCGTATCGATCAGTCCGGTGGTAAGACCCAGACGGGCGGAGGCGGGTGTGAGACCGGTCGCGTAGGCGTTGAGCTTGTCACTCTCGATCAGCTCGATGGCCGGGCATGGCAGACCGGCTGTCAGTGCGAGGTTTTCGACCAGGTTGTAAAGCTCAGGGTACTCTCGCCGTTCGAGTGGCCGCGCGCGTGTCGCGTATCGCATCAGCAGGCCGGTGCGCCGCGCACTGTTGCCAATGAAGACCAGCGCGAGCAACAAAAGTGCGAGGCATTGCAGCCCCAGATACTGCGTGCGCGCAAACATCAGGCGGAAGGCATCGATCAGTGTCGCCTTCCTATGCGGGCCGGTGGGAGCGGAAAGACTCTGGTTTTCCTCTCTGTCTGCCTCCGTCGCGGCTTCTTCGCCCCGCAGCACGGCCACCCGATGCTCGAACTGTCCGCGCTTTTCAACCTGAATGCCGAACAGCCGTGTCATGAGGGGATCGTTATCCCGTACGGGTGGCAGCACTACGCCGTTCGCCTCAGCTTGGGCCATCTGCAGGAAGTACACCGTCCGCACCGAGAACTGTACGACGAGAAACAGCCCCAGCAAGGTCGCGATCAGGACCGCCGCCTTGGCATTGTTGCGCTGCATGTGGCCGTAGAGGCCGTTGGCCCTCAGCATGGGTCCCATTTCTCCAGCCTTCACATGCTACGGTCGCTGCGTTGCAGTCAGCCGATGCCGCCAGGGCCGTCCGGCCGATTGCCTCAGCCTTGCGCCCCGGACTTGAGTTGGGCCAACCTCTCCGCAACTTTGCTGGAGCGCGACAGACGATCGAGCTCGTGCAACCTTGCTGCGGTTTCGCGGTCGGGCCTGGCGCCGGTGGGACCGCCCATTGCGCGTTCGAATGCCTGCTGCGCCTGATCCGCGCGCCGTTCGGCTTTGCTGGCGACGCTGGCTCCAGGACCTGCGCTGCTGCCGGCTGCGTGGGCGGCTGATGCCGATGCGGCAACGAACGCGGCGATATCGCTCTCCATCTCGCGCTTGCGGGCGGCGAGGCCCGCAACATAACCCTCGAGCTCGATCTGCTTGGCGGTGAGCTCGACGATCTTCGCCTCGTGAACGGGGATCTCGGCTTCGAGATCGAGCTGCCGGCTCAGGGCGGCTTCCGCGAGGTCGTCGCGCGCTTGATCGACGGCGAGCTTGGCGCGTTCGCTGAGCTCGATCAGCTTGGCCTTCGTGTGTTCCAGAAGACGGTTCGTCTGGTGACGCGCGGTCATCGCGCGGGCCAGTTCCTCGCGCACGTCGTCGGTCGCCCGCTCGATCTCGCGCACGGCCTCGCGCATCACCATTTCGGCGTTGGCCGTCTCCAGAGCGTCGACGACGCCGTTGGCGCTTCCCGAAATGAGACGCTTGACGCGAAGAACTAAGGATTCGCTCATTTTACACCCCTTCGGACGCGCATTTGTGACGGACCGTATATTGAGCGGGAAACGCTAATTTTCCTCGAAATCCATCTGGACAAAGCGAATCAATCCACACCTGCTCCTTCAGCGGACGTTTACGCTCGTTGGGTACGGTCATGGCTGCATTCAGCTTAATCGGGGTCCATCATGTCGTCCGTCCTGATAATTGGCCTGGTGCTTGTGGCCGCAGCCGTCCTCCCCACCCTTTCGGTCGTACTGGTCTACAATCGGTTGGCCGTGCTCTCGCGCCGTTGCGAGCGCGCTCTTGCCGACATCGACGTCCAGGTGCGCCACCGGCACGACCTGATCCCGAGCCTCGTGGAAGCCGTTCGCGGTTTTGCCGGTCACGAGAAGGGCGTCATCGACAGCGTCGTCAACGCGCGTATCGAGGCTCTGCGCGCGGTTGGCTCCCAGGACAAGCTCGAAGCCGAGACGATGCTCACCTCCAGCATCGTCAAGCTGTTGTCGGCCGCCGAGAGCAATCCGTCGATCCAGGCCGGGGGGCACTTCTCCGAGCTGCGCAGCGAGATCACAGACGTCAACAACAAGATCGCCGCCGCCCGCCGTTTCTTCAACATGGCCGTCAACGAGTTCAATGCCTCACTCGACCAGTTTCCCGCCAATGTGGTCGGACGCCGCTTCGGTCTGTCGGCAAAAAGGTCCTACGATCTAGGCCTCGATCGCCTGTTCGTCGAGGAAATACCAGCAGTGAAGTTCTGATCGTCGCACTGCACCAGAGACCTCGGCCGGGCGCAGACCGATTTGGTCTGCTTCGAGTCAGACTCGGCAAGTCTCACACCGGGTACGACGCTTCCGCTCTACATCCAGCAACGGTCGCAAGGGCTCAGGTCGTGTGCCGGCCTGCGATCAGTCGATGTCATCGAGTAGACAGCTTGGTCCCGAGGGTGAACGCCGGCTGCCGCCATCAGCGGCGCCAATGCCGCCGTCAGCGGCGCCGGTGCCGCCGGCCGGCGGCGTCAATGTCGCCAATTATTCTCGAGATGACGGCGGCGATGGCGGCATTCACCGTGGCCGCTCTGCCACACCCGCATCGCGCTCGCGCGGCGTGATCGGTCCGCTCAGCGAGCACCGGTGTCGCGCAAGCCGAACCCGGTCGCGTTGCCCTGCACCGGTCCCGGGCGCGCCGCTGTCGCCGGCGGCGTCGCTACTGTCGTCACCGGGTCCTTGTCTGGCCGGCCGCCGTCGCGATTGATATCGACCAACTCGCCGTTGCCGCAGTTGCGCTGCGGTTGCAGCCCGCCACCCAGCCCCATGCGGTCGGCGGGCGCTGTCGGGCGGGCAAACATCTTGCGCCACACGGCAACGATGCCGTCGGCCTGCTTGCGCGTGCCCTGCGAGGTGCCGCAGAAGATGTTCTGGTAGATGTCCTCGATCCAGATGCGCTCGTGCTCGGGCGCGTTCTCGACCGCCATCCTGATGAGTGCGAGAGCCCGCCGCTCGTCTTTTTTCACGTAGCGTCCGCGCCAAAGCAGATCGGCGAGAAATGCCTGCGCGCCCGGATAGCCTTCCTCGGTCAGCACCGACAGATAGTGCATGCCGCGTTTCACATCCTCGGGCGTACCGACGCCGCCCAGATACACCTTGGCGAGCTCGAATTGCGCGTCCTTGTCGCCGAAGAACGTCGCCGCGTGGTGTAGGTAGTCGACGGCACGTCCCGGGTCGGGCTCGACCCCGATCTCCTTGACGCCGCGCCGCAAGTAACCCGCCAGCGCCGTCAGGGCCTTGGCGACGAAGGGCGCGCGCTGCCCGTCGTCGGGGTCGGCATCGGCGTTGTCGTCGGCGAGCTTCTGGAAGAGCAAGTAGGCCTTGGCGTGATCGGTGACCGCGCTGGTGTTGTCGGAGTAGATGCGCGCCAGATAGAATTCGGCGAAGAACTTGTTGAGCTCCGCTCCCTTGCTGGCCGCCTCCTCGAGCGCGGGAATAGCGATCTCGTAGTAGCCGGACTTGTAGGCGCCGAGGCCCTGCTCGAACGCCGCCTGCGGGGAAGCGTACTTGACGCCACCACCGGCAAGCACCGCGCCCGACGCGAAAATCAGCGCCGCCGCCAGAGCCCCGCTAAATGTCCGCATAACAAGCAACTTCCGCTCTCCCGCCAGCGTGAGTGACCGCCCCCTTGCGGGCCGGCCCCACCTGGTCTGCATATTTTCTCAAGACGCCGCTTTGATAAGCATTCGCCGGAGCCTTCCAGGCCTTGCGCCGCTTGGCGAGCTCCGCCTCGCTCACTTCCAGATCGAGTGTGCCTTTTTCGGCATCGATCGAGATCATGTCGCCATTCTCGATGAGGGCGATGGGGCCGCCCGCCGCCGCCTCCGGGCCGACGTGGCCGATACAAAAGCCGCGCGTGGCGCCGGAGAAGCGCCCGTCGGTGATCAGAGCCACCTTGTCGCCGGCTCCCTGGCCGTAAAGCGCTGCCGTGGTGGAAAGCATCTCGCGCATGCCGGGGCCGCCTTTGGGGCCCTCGTAGCGGATGATGAGAATGTCGCCGTCTTTGTAGGCCCGGTTCTCGACGGCGCGGAAGCAGTCTTCCTCGCAGTCGAACACGAGCGCCGGGCCGCGGAATTGCAGCTTGGACATGCCGGCTACCTTGACGATGGCACCTTCCGGCGCCAACGAGCCCTGCAGCCCCACAACTCCGCCCGTCGGTGATATGGGCTTCGAAACCGGATAGACAACCTTCTGATTTGTATTGAACTTCACGTTTTCGAGATTCTGCTTGATGGTCTTGCCGGTGACGGTGAGGCAATCCTCGTGCAGATAGCCGCCGTCGAGGAGTGCGCGCATGATCTGCGGCACTCCGCCGATTTCGAAGACATCCTTCGCCACGTACTTGCCGCTGGGCTTGAGGTCGGCGATGTAGGGCGTGCGCTTGAAGATGGCGCACACGTCCATCAAGTCGAACTCGATGCCGCACTCGTGTGCCATGGCCGGCAGGTGCAAGCCGCCGTTGGTCGAGCCGCCGGTCGCAGCCACGATCGTCGCCGCGTTCTCGAAGGCCTTCCGGGTGCATATGTCGCGCGGACGGATACCATCGGCCACCAGCCGCATCACGGCCTTGCCGCTCGCCAGCGCATATTCGTCGCGGCTCTCGTAGGGCGCGGGTGCACCGGCGGAAGCGGGCAGCGCCAGCCCGATCGCCTCCGATACCATCGCCATGGTGTTGGCGGTGAACTGACCGCCGCAGGCGCCGGCACCGGGACAGGCGACGCACTCGAGCTCGTGCAGGTCCTTGTCCGACATCTTGCCGGCAGAGTGCTGGCCGACGCCCTCGAACACGTCGACGACCGTCACGTCCTTGCCCTTGAACTTGCCGGGCAGGATCGAGCCGCCGTACATGAACACCGACGGCACATTGAGGCGCAGCATCGCCATCATCACGCCGGGCAGCGACTTGTCGCAACCGGCCAGGCCGACCATGGCGTCGTAGCAATGGCCGCGCATGGTGAGTTCGATGGAGTCGGCGATCACCTCGCGCGAGACCAGCGAGGACTTCATGCCCTGGTGGCCCATGGCGATGCCGTCGGTCACCGTGATGGTGCAGAACTCGCGCGGCGTGCCGCCGGCCGCATCGACGCCCTTCTTGGCGGACTGCGCCTGGCGCATCAGCGCGATGTTGCAAGGCGCGGCCTCGTTCCAGCACGACACCACGCCGACGAACGGCCTATGGATCTGCTCCTCGGTCAAACCCATGGCGTAGTAGTAGGAGCGATGCGGCGCGCGCGACGGACCCTCGGTCACGTGGCGGCTGGGAAGCTTGGATTTGTCGAACGCCTTCGCGTCCATGATGCTCTCTCTGGCTCCTTGCGGACGTCGCAATGAACGCCCACGCCGCTGGCGGCCAACGAGAAGGCTGCCGGCAAAACGACTTCTCACCGGACCCACATCTTGCGACAGGTTGTTGCAACCAGTCGCAAGCGGGCCGAGACTGCAGGTGATCGCGCGTGCTGCGCGAGCGCGCACGCAATCCCCATGACTGCGATCCGCAACAAATGTGAAATTTGTTTGTGGCTCAACGGTGGCACACAGGCGCCAAATTCGTTGCCTGACAGCAACACTTGGTTAAGAACTAGAGGGACATGAGGAGCTTGCGATGGCCGCAGACATGTTCCATGGGAGACAGCATTCTTGCGGATAAGCACTAATTTCCCGGCCATCTCGGGGGCGTCCATCGTCATGACCGCACCCGTGCCGCATGCTAATTTGTCGCGCTTCGGTTCATCGCGCCGCGGCGCAGCCTTTTCGAGGCCCGCATGACCTTTGCCGCTTCAGCTGATTCCCAGACATCGGCCGCGAGCATCCCCCAGATCAGCTGGGTGCATCCGCCGGGGGGCTTCGCAGGCCTCAGTTTCCTCAACGGGGTGCTGCGCATACTGACGCTGGGCGTCTACCACTTCTGGGGCAAGACCGAAGTGCGCCAGCGCATCTGGTCGGCTGTGCGCATCGACGGCGAGCCGCTGGAATACCGCGGGACCGGTGGCGAGCTCCTGCGCGGCTTCCTCATCGTCTTCTTTCTGATCCTGCTGCCGATGGGACTGGCGGGCTTCGCCTCCTCGCTGTTCCTGCCGGTGACCGCGCAGGGGATCTATACCCTGATCTTCTGGGGTGTGGTGCTTCTGCTTTCCGGCATCGGCATTCACCGCGCGCGCCGCTATCGCCTCTCGCGCACGCGCTGGCGCGGCATTCGCGGCGGATTGTCGGGGCGCTCGCGGGGATTTGCTTGGACGTACCTGTGGACCATGCTGCTCGTGCCTGTGACGCTCGGCTGGATCCTGCCGTGGCGTGCCGTACGGCTGCAGCGGGCGCTCTTCAACGAGACACGCTTCGGCGACAACGGGTTCACCTTCACCGGCGTCGCCGGGCCGCTCTACAGGCGCTTCTGGCTGGTGTGGATCAGTGGCCTCGTCCTGGTCATCGGCACGTCGACCGCAATTGCCGCCATCATCGGTTTCGACATGCCGCGCGCCGGCGGGAACGTCCCTACGATGCGCGCAGTCAGCGGCGGCAAGATCGCGGCCGTGACTGCCGTCGTGCTGGGCGCCGTGTTGATCTACGCCATGATCCGCGCGTGGTACAGCTCGCGCATGCTGAATTACTTCGCCGCCCACACCAAGCTGCAAGGCGCCGGCTTCACGCTCAGGGCGACAGCACCAACTCTCGTGTGGCTCGCTGCCAGCAACTATCTCATCCGCATTTTTTCACTGGGCTTCCTGTCGGCTGTCACCGAGGCACGCTCCATGCGCTACATCGTCGACCGGCTTTCCTGCGACGGCGCCATCACCTGGAGCCAAATCGGTCAGAACCCGGACGTCCTGTTGCGACGCGGCGAAGGGCTTGCGGAGGCTTTCGATGTCGACGCCTTCTGACGGCACACGATTTGCGGGCGTGCACAGCGACGGCCGCTTCGCCACCGCTTCACCCGTCTCGGTTCGCTTCACCGGCGGCGGCCTCGAGCTGCGCAGCGACAGAGAGATGGGGTCGCGGACGTGGCCCTACGACCAGCTGCAGGGCAGTGTGCCGCTGAGGGCGGATACACCCGACGTGCTGCTGAGCCTGCTGCCCGACGGCGCAGAAACGCTGTTCGTCGCCGATCCGTCATTCTCCGGCCTGCTGCTGGCGCGTGCGCCTGCTCTCTCCTGCGGGCGCCAGCGCTGGCAGGGTTTGAAGCCCGGGCTCGCCGTCCTCGCCGCCGTCCTGCTCATCGTCAGCGGCGTGTGGCTCCTGGACCTGCACCCCGCCCAGACGATCGCGCGCGTCATGCCGCAAAAAACGCGCGCGGCCCTCGGAGGCGCCGTTGTCACCTCGATGACGAAGGACCGCAAGGTGTGCGAGACGCCGGCAAGCAAGACCGCACTCGGCCGGCTGACCCAGCGGCTCACCGCAGCGGCGTCCGACAAGCCCATGGGCGTGCGCGTCGTGCTGCTCGACTGGTCGCTCGTCAACGCGTTCGCCGTACCGGGCGGCCAGATCATACTGACGCGTGGCCTCGTGCAGCGGGCCGGCTCGTCGGACGAGGTCGCGGGCGTGCTGGCGCACGAGCTCGGTCACACGCTGGAGCTGCATCCCGAGGCCGGCATCATCAGGGTAGTGGGCCTCTCTGCGGCATTGCAGCTCGCCCTCGCGGGTTCGCAGGGCACGATCAGCAACATCGGCCTGATTCTGACGCAGCTGCGCTACACGCGCATCGCCGAGCGCGAGGCCGATGCGCACGCCTTGCGTATGCTCAAGGGCGCCGGCATCTCGGCCAAGGGCTTCGGCGACTTCTTCGAGCGCCTCGAGAGCAAGAAGCCCGGCGAGGAAGCCGGCAAGAGCGCGTCCGAGCTGGAAATGATCCTGCGCACGCATCCGCCCACCGCCGAGCGCATTGCCATGGTGCGCGCCCAACCGACCTATCCGGCCACGCCGGCGCTCTCAGCCGACGACTGGCGCGCGCTGCGCGACGCCTGCGGGCCACCGACAGCCCGTCCGGCGCCTCCCGCACCGGTGGGACCTCCCGCGCCGGGGCCCACCGCTTCGCGCGCGCCTACCAATCCGACGCCGACCCCGCCTCTAGCCGTGAGGCCGGACAGCGAAGCCGGGCGTGAGATCGCCGAGGCAACGAAGGCGCTCGCCACCAACCCCAACGACGTGGCCGCGCTGCAAAAGCGCGCCCGCGCCTACATCAAGGAGAACCGGCACGAGCAGGCTCTCGGCGACTACACCAAGGCGTCGGAGCTCAAGCCGGACGACGCGGTCCTGCACTATGGCCGCGGCACCGCGCTGCAAAACCTGCGGCGCTACGAGGAGGCTCTGCGTGCCTACGACGAGGCCCTGCGGCTCGCGCCGGGCCACGCCAATGCCCGCAACAACCATGGCAACGCCAACCGCGCCTTGAAGCGCTACGACGCGGCCTTGCAGGACTTCGACGAGCTGGTCCGGATCCAGCCCGATTTCGTCCACGCCTATTTCAACCGCGGCCTGGTCTATCGCGAGATGAGCCGCAACGAAGAAGCGGTCCGCGACTTCGACGCCGTGCTGGCGCGGGACAAGGGCTACACGGCCGCCCACGCCGCCCGCGGCCTGGCGCACGAGAAGATGGGAGTCCGCGACAAGGCCATCGAGGATTTCCGCACCGCGCTGGCCACGCCGCAGAAATACAACAACGGCGCCTGGGCCCACGCCACCGCGCGCGAGCACCTGAAGGCGCTCGGCGTCGACGTGCCGTAACGCGCCGGACGCCCAGACCGCGGCACGGACGCGGAGCCGGTCTCAAAACAGGGCGTAGCCGCCGTCGATGAGGAAGGTGTCGCCGGTGTGGTAGGCGGACGCCGAGCTCATGAGGTAGACGGCGATGCCGCCGAAGTCGTCGCCGGTGCCCCAGCGGCGCATGGGAATGCGCGGCAGCACGTTCTTGGCGAACTTCTCGTTGCCGATGGCGTTGGCCGTCATGTCCGTCTCGATCCAGCCGGGCAGGATGGCGTTGGCGCGCACGCCGTGCCGCGCGAATTCCACGGCGAGTGCGCGGATCATCGAGATCATGCCGCCCTTGGTGGCGGCGTAGTGCTCGCTGCGGGGGGCGCCTTCGATGGCCGCCAGCGAGGCCGTGCCCACCAACACGCCGCCGCCGCCGCGGGCGACCATGTGGCGCGCGGCGGCGCGAAACGTGAAGAAGGCGCCGTCAAGGTTGACCTTCAGCACGCGCCGCCACTCCTCGCTGCTCATCTCCAGGAACGAGGCCGTGCCGCGCCCGCTCACCCCCGCGTTGGCAAAGCAGCCGTCGACCTGGCCCAGCTTGCCGATGGTCTCGGCGAATGCAGCCTCGACCGCCTTCTCGTCCGACACGTCGCACTCGAGCGCCACGACTTTGCGCCCGCCGGCGGCCAGCTCGGATTTGGCGGCGGCGTTCTTCTTCGCGTTGGTGCCCCAGATCGCCACGTCGGCGCCGGCCTGGGCAACCGCGCGCGCCATGCCGAGCCCGATCCCGCTGTTGCCGCCTGTCACCAGGGCCACCTTGCCGGTCAGATCGAAGGGCTTGTACATCGGCTTCCTCGCTGGCTTGCGCTGTCGCTGCCACAAGTCATGCGCATTTCGTGGTCGGCGGGCAAGGGAGGGGCGAGAATGTCGGCGGCTGCCGGCGGGCAATACAGGCGGCCCCAAACGCAAAGGCAGCGACGCGGGCCGCTGCCTTTCGAATTTCGCCTGACCGCCGGGCGGCGGCTCAGAGCTTGTGGGCCATGCGCTCTTTCTTGGTCGCCAGGTAGCGCTTGTTGTAGGGGGAGGGCGTGACGATCAGCGGCAGCTGCGCGACGACCTCCACGCCTTCCTCGCGCAAGGCTTCCACCTTGGCCGGATTGTTGGTGAGGAGCTTGATCTCGGGATACCCGAGGTCGAACAGGATGTGTGCTGCCAGGTCGTAGTCGCGCGCCTCGATGGGAGCGCCGATGGCGACGTTGGCATCGACCGTGTCGTAGCCCTGGTCCTGCAGGGCGTAGGCGCGGATCTTGTTGACGAGGCCGATGCCCCGCCCCTCCTGGAAGGGAAGGTAGATCAGGATACCGAGCGGGCTCGTTGTGATCTGGTTCATCGCAGCCTGCAGCTGCGGGTAGCAGTCGCAGCGCAGCGAATGAAAGATGTCGCCCGTCACGCACCCGCTGTGGACGCGGACGACCGGCTTCTCATTGCCTGCCTGCTTGTCGCGATGCACCAGCACCAGTGCTTGAAAGTTGGGGTCGGTGCCCTGGTAGGCTCGCGCTTCGAGCTGCAACTCCCGACCTCTGAACTCGATGGGAAGGATCGTCTGAGCTGTCCAGTCCAATTCCAGCTCGACGGATGTCACAGCATTCGATTTCATCGAACTCTCCAAACGGCGTGCCGGCGCGATATGTGCCGACAATTTGGGTCTTGTAAAGGCGACGCGCCAGCGACGCCGCGTCACAAGTTGTTTCAGAGATTCCGGCTTCCCTCCCCAGGGACGTACCGTCACGTCACCGCATCGCCGACGCGTGGATCGGCGCCTCCACAGCCCACTCGGCAGCGTTGCAGAGGAAACCCCGCTTTCACCAGATCGCGTCCCTGCGGACATGACTGCCAGGGTCCTTCCTTCGATAACCGGCTGAACATGAACGCAGCCTGTATGCTCCCGGTTCCCGCCGGCCGTCCGAGCACGGGCCATTGCCGGGAGACTATGCTCCACCTGTCTTTGTTTAGGTAGATCAGAGTATTACCGAGAATTTGTGCGCGACCTGACGGCCCCTGCCGGCATCCGGGCTGCCACTCCCGATTTCATCCTGCGACTCTTCCTTCATTGCCGGTTCATCCGCGGCATGCTCGTCTGTGAAGCTTTTGTGACATGGTTCAACGGTCGGTCCATGACGGATCATACGCTGGGCCTTCCGACAGGAAGCCCTCGAACTGCTGGGCTGCGCTCCAGTGCAGCGCAACTGTTGCGACGCATCCAGCTTCGTCCAACGACGTCTTGGGCTGTCTCCGCACTGATCATCTCCGTCCTGATGCGGCACTTCTGGGTCGACGAAGGCACGTTGCCCAACATTCTTTTCACCGCGGCCGTGACGCTGGCGCTCGTCGCCTTCCTGGTCCTGCTGACGCGCCGGGTGCTGTTTGCAACCGCGCTGGTCGCCTCGCTGGTCGTGCTCATCGTGGCGGCATCCACGTTCAAGCGCGCGGTCATGAACATGGTCGTGCATGCCTATGACATCTTCTTCTATCTGAGCTCCTGGTCGACGATCAGCTACCTATGGAGCGACCAGCGTCGCTACCTCGTGGCCCTCGCCGGCGCGCTGCTCGGCATGACGGCTGCGGCTTGGCTCGCCTACCGTGCCGACAGCACGCGCGTCTCTCGCCGCTGGGCGGCGCTGGCCCTGCCGCTCTTCGCGGCCCTTGCCTGGTACGGCGCCGACGCCAAGGGCGAGCGCCGACACATGCAATTCTACTACGAGAACCTCTACGTCTTGTCTTTCTATGCATCCTGGGGGGAGACGCTCGAGACGCTGTGGCGCGGAGCGCTGCTGGAGGCAGCACCGCGCGCCGCCGCGGCCAGCGCCGCTTTCAGCATTCCGGCGGCATGCGACGCGGGGGCCAAGCCGCCGCACATCATCCTGATCCACGAGGAGTCGGTGGTGCAGCCGTCGCTGTTCCCGACGCTGCGCTACGACCACTCGGTGGACCCCTTCTTCAACTCCTACGACGATCGCATCCACCGGCTGCGGGTGGAAACCTATGGCGGCGCCTCGTGGCTGACGGAGTTCTCGCTGCTCGCCGGCGTCTCGACCCACGCCTTCGGCGGCATGCGCCAGTTCGTGCAGACTTTCACGCAGAACAAGCTGAAAGACACGCTGCCGCAAGCGCTCGAGCGCTGCGGCTACCGCAACGTCGTGTTCTACCCGATGATGCGCAATTTCGTCTCCAACGACCGCTTCTACACCTCGATCGGGCTCAAAGAGATCTTCGACATGCGCTCGCAAGGCGCCAAGACCGCCCAGGAGCGCGACCGCTTCTACTTCGGCAACGCCATGGGCGACATGGAGCGGCACTTCAAATCGTCGCGCAAGCCGCTCTTCATGTTCATCCAGACCATGTCGGCGCACTGGCCCTACGACTTCAAGTACGAGCCGGACGTCGAGGTGCCGGGCGGTGGTCCGGGCACGAACCCGGAGATGGATGAATACCTGCGCCGCCTCTCCATGGCCAAGATCGATTTCGACTTCTTGATGAGCGACCTGCGGCGGCGCTTTCCGCTCGAGCGGTTCCTGGTGGTGCACTACGGCGATCATCACCCGATGGCCACGCGCACGCTGCTCGGCTTCGACGCCAACACGGAAGCCGAGGACGTGGCCCTGGGCCCGGAGTCGATCGGCTTCGTCACCTATTATGCGGTGCGCGGCATCAACTATCGCGTGCCGGCGCTGCCGCAGTTCGAGACCCTCGATGTGCCTTATCTCGGCACCGTCATCCTGGACATGGCAGGGCTTCCGCTCTCCGATTCCCATCGTGAGCGCAGGCGGCTGATGCTGCTGTGCAGGGGGCTCTACCAGGCCTGCAAGCAGCGGGACGAGATCCTCGTCTTCCATCGGCGCCTGATCGACTCGGGCGTGATGGCGGCCCGCTGACGCGGCGCTCCGGCGTGGCGGCGGCAGAGCACCCGTCGATCTATGCAAGCCCCGCATTGCCTTGCCGGTGCGCGCGTGGCAAGGACGGCATCCGGAGGCTCGCTTGCTTTGCCTCCGCTCGTGAGGTCCTTTGACGTTGCCGATGATTCCCGAACGGCTCAGTGCTGGGAGACCGAGCCCGCTGGGCGAGCCGCGCCGGCGGTCGCTCTCGGTGATCGTTCCCGTGCTCAACGAAGAGCGCGGGCTGGCGCCGCTGATCGCCCGCCTCCGGCCGGTGCTGGAGAGCCTCGACCTCGATTGGGAGGTCGTTTTCATCGATGACGGCTCAACGGATGCGACGCTCGCCACGCTCAGGGCCATCCACGCCCAGGACCGCCGCCTCAAAGCGGTCTCGCTCAGCCGCAACTTCGGCAAGGAGATCGCCATAGCGGCCGGCCTGAGGTATGCGAGGGGGGATGCGGCCGTGCTGATGGACGCGGACCTGCAGCACCCGCCCGAGCTGATAGGAGATTTCGTCGAGCATTGGCGCGCGGGCTTCCAAATCGTCTACGGCCAGCGCCTCGATCGGGCTACCGACGGCTTCCTTCACCGCTGGGCCGCCCGGGCCTTCTATGTGGCGTTCCAGAAGCTGAGCGGCACGACGCTGCCGGAAGGTGCCGGCGACTTTCGCCTGCTCGACCGCAAGGCGGTCGATGCCATGAATCGCATGAGCGAACGTGTCAGGTTCAACAAGGGGCTGTTTGCGTGGATGGGCTTCCGGTCGATCGGCGTGCCGTTCAACGTGCCCCCGCGCCACGGCAGCGGCGGSTCTCGCTGGCGGCCGCGCCAGCTCCTGCGCTTCGGCCTCGACGGCATAGCCTCGTTCACGACGATCCCGCTGCGCGTGTGGTCCTATCTCGGGTTGGTGATCTCGCTCTTCGCGTTCTGCTATGCGGTGGTCTTCCTGCTCAAGACGCTGCTGTTCGGAACCGACGTGCCGGGCTTCCCGACCCTGGTCATCTCGGTGATGTTCTTCGCCGGCGTGCAGCTCCTCTCGCTCGGCATCATCGGCGAGTATCTGGGACGCATGTACGAGGAGGTGAAGGGTCGTCCCCTGTTTCTCATATCCGAGGAGCTGGGTACCGAACGCGAAGCACCGCGCCCCAATGCGTCCGACCCCGGCGAGCCGCGCTCGCAGTGATGGCCCCGCGAGGGCCGACACGGCGGCAGCCACACACGATGGACACCGACAACCGCGAGAGGGCGGCCTCGAGAGCATGATCATCCTCTGCGCCGACGATTATGCGCTGACCGAAGGCGTCTCCCGCGCCATCGGCGAGCTGGCGGCGGCCCAGCGCCTGTCGGCGACCAGCGTTCTGGTCACGTCCGCGCATTGGTCGGCGAGCGCGCCGCGCCTGTGCGTGCACCGCGGCCACCTCAGCGTCGGGCTCCACCTGGATCTGACGTTCGGGGCCCCGCTCGGGCCGATGCCGCGTCTGGCGCCCGCCGGCACGTTTCTGGGACTGCGCGGCCTCCTCGCGCGGTCCTTGCTCGGCCTCCTCGACATCGACGAGATCAGGGCCGAGATCGGCCGTCAGCTCGACCGCTTCGAGCTGGCGATGCGAGCCCCGCCCGACCACATCGACGGACACCAGCATGTGCACGTGCTTACGGGAGTTCGGCAGGCGCTGCTGGAGACGGTGCAGCGGCGATATCCGAGCCGGCCTCCGCTGATCCGCGATCCGTCGGACCGGCTGGGTGCCATCACGACGAGAGGCGTGGCCGTGCCCAAGGCCGTCGCCGCCGGCGCTTTGGCACTGGGCTTCGCCCGCGCGGCGCGGGACCTTCGCCTGCCGATCAACGACAGCTTTGCGGGGTTTTCCAAATTCGACGTGAGCGCGCCCTACGCCAACGAGCTGCAGAGCGCGCTGTCGCAGCCGGGCCGGCGGCACATCGTGATGTGTCATCCGGGCCATCCCGACGCCGAGCTTGCCGGCATCGACCCCGTCGTCGAGCGGCGGCGTATGGAGTACGACGTGTTGATGCGTGATCCAGGCTTGCCCGCGCGCATCTGGCGGCCTTCGCGTAGCGCCGATGGCCCGCCGCTCGCTTGGGCGGACCTGCAGGATTGAGCGATGGCCGGCAGACGCAACCGACTGGTGCCCGGTGGGCAGCATCCCGTCCGGCACGGGCTGGGCTTTCTCGTCTCCGGCGGGACCGCTTTTGCCGTCGACGCGATCGCGCTTCAGCTGCTGACGGCCGTGCTGGGACTTCATCCCATAGCCGCGCGGCTGGCGGCGATCTCGCTTGCCCTGGTCGCCGGCTGGCTGATGCATCGCACCTTCACATTTGCGGTGCCGACGCCACCGAGTGCCATCGAGTTCTTACGCTACACTGGCGTTGCCTGGGTGGCCGCAGCCTTGAACTACGGCGTGTTCGTGCTGATCGTCCTCGCGCGCCCGCACACGCAGCCGCTCGCGGCGCTCGTCGTCTCCTCGGCTGCGGCAATGATCTTCGCCTATCTCGGCATGCGCTTTGCCACATTCCGCCGGCACGGCGGCAGCCGGGATTGATCCCATCAAACCAAAGCATTGACCCGGGCTGCGGACGAAGCAGTCTTCGCCGGTCCAACGCTAAAACCCCGTGCTGAGCCTGCCTGCCCCCGGACTCGTTCCGGGGGTCGAAACACGCTGGGACCCCGCGGCCGCCCTTCGACAGGCTCAGGGCGAGGTCGTGATTGCGTTGGCCCTCGACCGTCATCACGAGTCAGGGCTTCGGCTCACCGGTATGATTCCAGAGCAGGATCGCTTCGGATTGAATGACATCGATCCTACAAGGCGCATCTCGGCCGAAGCGTGAATCCTGCTCTGCTCATGGTCAGGGCGACTTGCCGAACAGGGCCAGGAGTGCATCGCGCAGATTGGACAGCGAGAAGGGCTCGAAGCGGAAGACGACGCGGTGGTGTCCCTCGCCCACCTCGACGCCGCGGAAGAGCACGTTCGTGCGCAGGATGCGCGCAGGCTGCCCGTCGACCTCCGCGACCCACCCGGGGTAATAGGCCTCGTGCACAACCAGGATTCCGGACTGCTTGTTCTCGACCTCGACTTCCATCCGGTCCGGCCGCCAGGAGACGATGCGCGCGCCGCCTTCCTCCGTGCCGGTGCTCATCGGCCATTCGCGCCTCGCCGGCCCATCGTTGTCGACCTGGGCCGTCTCGCCGGCGGGGCTGGTGCGAAACTGCCCGGCCTTCACCTGCGCGTCGGCATCCGCCACCGACACCCGCTTGACGAACTTGACGCGCGATTCAGCCCTCCTTCGCAGCCGGTAGATCCAGATTTTCGGCCCTGCCATCAGCACATCGGAGACCGGCCGACGCGCAAGATGCGGCACCTCGTCGATCGGCCGGCCCAGCACCACGTACTCGAGCCCGAGCTCCCGTGCGAGCGCGCAGTCGTAGCCGTCGAAGGAGGCGGGAAACAGCCGCTGGTCGACGATGTACGTCGTCTCGCCGGGAGAGACGAGCCGGTCATAGGAGCCGATCCGCAGCGGATTGTAGCCGTTGGTCGCCTCCAGGCCGCGCGCCATGGCGAGGTTCTGCCATGAGCCGCTGACGCCCACGACCTCGATGCGCGGCCTCTCCCCCTCCCGGTGCCGGTCCGCTATCTCGCGCTCCAGCACGGAGAGGGCCTGTGCGTCGGTGCCGGCCGGCTGCTGCAGCACCGAGTAGTAGGCCGGGGCCTCGGCGTTGAGGCTCGAGGCCGCGTTGAACCAGATGAGCTCGGCCGTCGCCATCGCCGCGACGCAGGCCGCAGCCATCGCCCTGGCGTTTGGCGTGCGCGCCCGCACCAGCACCACGATGAGGATGATCGCCAGGGGAGCCACTTTCAGAGCCTCCCACAGCGATGCCCAGCCGTGATGGGTCTTTTCGGAGAATGCGACGGCCCAGCCGATCACCCCCAAGGCGCACAGGCCGACGGCCGCGACTCGCCAGCGCGCAACGCGCGGGATGCCCTCCCTCACGTAATCGGCCAGCAGCTGGCCGGCAATGAGAGCGAACGCGGCGACCAGGACGAAGGTGCCGTCGATCGGCCGGCGGAACAGGTGCACCCCCGGCACGTACTGGAACGCCAGGGCGTAGACCGGCGTATAGCGGCCGAGTGCATAGAGCAGCGCGACCGCCAGCACCGCAGCCATCAGACGGGTTCCACGCCGCGCCATCCATCCGCCGGCGATACCGAACCACAGCATGACGATGGTCGAAGCCGCGCCGACGAAAAGGTAGTTGAACGAGCGGTCTGTGGCACCGACCTCCGGCAAGGTATCGAAGTTCGGCCCCCAGTAGACTTGCGTCGTCTCGAGGGAGCCCAGCACGTTTGCCACCGCCAGCGACGCGAGGTTCGCGGGATAGAGCGAAGCCTCGAGCGCCTTGTCGAGCGGCACCTCCGGCCGGTTGGACAGGGCTGCGAATTGCACCGTCAGCAGCAGCGGCACCGCCAGCAACGCAATCCCGACGATCCCCATCGTCGCCAACACGGCGCGACGCTCGCGCAGGTAGCCCCGCTTGTCCTCGGCAGCGACGATCTCGGCCGCAAGTGCGGCGGCGAGGACGAAGCACAGCAGCAAGGCCTCGTGGTTGCGACCCAACGCGAGCATGGCCGCCACCACGCCGAAAGCGCCGGCGATCGCGATCGAGCGGCGCTGCAGCGCCGCCTGCATGAGCAGGAGCGCCACCGGGAAGAGGCCGTAGCTCAGGATGATGCCGGTGTGCTGCAGTCGGCCCGAGGCCGGCCCCCCGAACATGAAGATGACCGCTGCGAGGATCGAAGCCGCCGCCGGCCAGCGGGCGCGCCAGCCGAGCACACCGACGGCCAGCCCCCCCGCTGCCAAGTGCGCGTAGACGATGAGATCGAATGCGCGGATCGTTGGAGCCGGATCGAACAGGGCCCACAGCACGAACGGCGGCGAGAAGATCAGGGATTGCGGGTCAGCGACGCTCGGATGCCCGCCGTAGTGATAGGGGTTCCAGAATGGCGCCTGGCCGGAATGGATGGCGGTCGCGAGGAAGCGGAAGAACGCATAGAACTGGTTCTTGGCGTCCCACGGCACGATCGTGTCGGTTGCGATCCAGCGGCTCGCGGCCAGCAGCCAGATCGCAGCGATGACGAGCAGAACGAGCGTTGAACCGTAGCGACGCCCCTCGGCTTTCGCGCCCTTGGGCTCGCAACGAACGATCGGCACTGTATCGAGCACGCGCGCCCCTCTGGCATGCCAAAACGGGGCCGCGGTGGCCCCCTCCCGGCATGTTCCCTTACCCCCGGCGCGATGCTAGAGCGAGATCGTTCCTGATGGAAGCACTGCGCTTCCATCCCGGAACGTCTGAAGCGATCCTGCTCTAGGCGCTGGACCACGTCGGCTCAATGGTAGAGTTGAGCGCATGGCCCTCTGATCCACGGCCACAGTGGTGAGCCTATTCGGATGGAATTATGGCGAACACCCGTGCTGGCCTGATCGACTTAAGTGATTTGCCAATGCGCGTGGTAAACTTCTAAGGTTGCTGTGGGCTTTCCGCGCCCGTCGGCGCGCCTATCCTCCAGTTTTGTGCAGTGCAAAGGAGGGACTTCAAATGGCAGAAAGCGTCTACAAGATCATTGAGATCGTCGGCACCAGCACCACCTCCTGGGAGAAAGCCGCCGCGGCGGCCGTGGAACGCGCTTCGGCGACGCTCAGGGATCTCCGCGTCGCCGAGGTCTGCGAGCAGGACGTGACGATCTCCGACGGCAAGGTCGAATCGTATCGCGTGCGCTTGAAGATCTCGTTCAAGTTCGAGGATTAAGAGGGTGAGTAGTGAGTGCTGAGATAGTGAGTAGGCACCCTCTGAACTAACCACTCACCATCTCTCCATCTCACCACTCACCCTCTTCAAATCACCTCTTCGGTCTTGTCGTCGGTCTCGCCGTAGCGGCGTAGCGTGGCCGGCTTGGTGCCCGCGTAGAGCTTGTCGATGCCGGGGGCGATCTTGGCGTTCTCGCGTTCGAACAGCGAGTTGCCGGCGAGATCGCTGTCGACCAGAAACGGCCCGAAGTTGTCGACCTCCAGAACCCAGATGGCCTGGGCGAGCCCTAGCTCCTCGACCCAGTAGGTGGCTGCGACGCGCTTGATGCCGCGGCCCAACAGCGCCCCGGTGCCGTAGCCGACGGTGGTCAGATAGACGGCTTGGTTCGGCACGAAGTGGCGCTTGTAGACCTCGCTCGTCATGCCACCCTTGCCGATGATGATGTTGCAGCGTGAGAGCTTGAACCAGCCGTCGAGCCACTTGGCGAAGCGGAACGAGGCGGTGGCCGTCACCGCGCCCACGGTGGCGCTGCCGTCCGGGTTCAGGATTGCCGCCGGCGAGCAGTGGAAGTTGACGGAGCCCAGGTCTTCCGGGGTGGCCGGCAGCCCGGCCCCGTCCTCGACCGCGCGCTTGTAGACACCCTCACGCGCGGTGTAGACGCGGCCCGTGAGGTACACGACCGTGCCGATCTCGAGCGCGGCCAGCTGCTCCGTCGTCGCCGGCAGCTGCAGGCGGACGGTCTTTAGGGTTGATCCAGCGGACAATTCGTTTCCTAGCGTTTCTCTTGTCATCCCGGGCCTCGTGCCCGGGATGACAACGTCAGTTGAACACGATCACGCCGCGCGCCACTCCGCCCGTCATCATCAGCCGGAAGCCTTCGTTGATCTCGTCGAACTTGTAGGTGCGGCTGATCAGGCTGTCGAGGTCGATGCGCTTGTCCATGTCGAGGTCGGCGAGCACGCCGAAGTCGATCGCCGGGCGGATCGAGCCGTAATAGGTGCCGCTGAGCGTCTTCTCGCCGTAGACCATGCCGACCGGCGCGATCGGCGCCCGGGTGGCGAACGAGGGGATGCCGACCAGCACGGCATGGCCACCCGGCGCGATGGCGTCCACCACCATGACGGCCGTCTTTTCCCCGCCGATGGCATCGAAGGCGTAGTCGGCGCCCAAGCCGCCGGTCAGCTCCTGCACGCGCTTCACCACGTCCTCGTTCCCGGCGTTGATGGTGTGGGTGGCGCCGAACTCGCGCGCGAACCCCAGCTTGTTGTCGAGCAGGTCGCAGGCGATGATGGTGCGGGCGCCGGCGAGCTTGGCGCCCTGCACCACGTTGAGCCCGACACCGCCGCAGCCCACCACCAGCACGCTACTGCCAGCCTGTACGTTGGCGTGGCGGATGACGGCGCCGACGCCGGTCGCCACGCTGCAGCCGATGATGGCGGCATGCGTCCACGGCAGGTCCTTGCGCACCGACACCACCTGCTCGGCCGGACACACGACCATCTCAGAGAACGTGCCGATGCGCGCCATCTGATTGACAGGCTCGCCGTTGAGCTTCACGCGCGCGGTGCCGTCGTGCATGCGCCAGCGCGGGGTGTCGTTGTGGCCGATGCACAGCACGGTGCGGCCGCGCGAGCAGTAGCTGCAGTGCCCGCAATGGGGGCGGAACGAGAAGATGACGTGGTCGCCCTTCCTCACGTTGGCGACGCCGGGGCCCAGCTCGGCGACGATGCCCGCGGCCTCGTGGCCCAGCACCATGGGCAGCGGCAGCGGCCAGTCGCCGTTCATGATGTGCCAGTCGCTCATGCACACGCCGGCGGCCTTGACCTGCACGCGCACCTCACCGGCCTTCGGGCCCTCCTGCTCGAGGTCGAGGATCTGCAGCGGCTTGTTGACTTCGGTCAGCACGGCGGCACGCATGGGAGTCTCTCCTCCGGGTCGGTTGTTGGCAGCAGCTTCGCGCGAAGCTCGAGGCATGGCAAACGCGATTTGCCGTGGTCGAGACTCGAGGTGACGCCGGTTCACCGCCGCCTGCTCGCGCAGCGGTCGCATGGGAAGAGGACGGGCGCGGGTGCCTATTAGGTAACCGCGGAGCCGTTGCCGGCTCCAGGAGACCCGCGCGGGTCTCCTCGAGGCCTCGATTGCCGAGTCCTCAGGGCCTCACGGCCCGGGGGTTGCCTTTCGGCACCCGCGTTCGGCGTCTTCTAGGCTGCTCGCACGCATCGGCTCGACGCTCGCGCGCATCGGGGGAGCGCATACCGCCGGGCTGCTCCCGGCAGTGCCACCGCGTGGGTCCGGCAAGAGGACCGGACGGGACGGGCGGCACTCGTGCGAACCAGCCTCCCGCACCGTCGGCCGCCAACGTCAGGCCTTCGGTCCGGGCGCCGGCCGCCGTCACGTCAGGTGTTGGATCCAAACGTCCCGTCAGGACAGCGGCGCGCCATCATAGGCACGCGTTCGAGATCCGGGGATAACCGCGCTCGAGGTTACCGCCGCCGCCCTCGCCCGGGCAGCGACAGTAGGGACTCCACTCGCCGCCCGCCGTTGTTACCGGCCACACGGAGAAGTTGGCGGCAACTACGCCCTTTTGCCCCTCCGATTGACGCATTTGCACACTTGCGGACGTCGGGCAAAGGCGGTGCGAATTGCGCCGCCGCTGCGAATCTTACGTCTGCTCTCGGCGGTTGAACGGGCATTGCAACATCACTAGAAACCGGCGCGAATGACCCAAAAGCGAAGCCGCGCGGACGACGGCTAAACGCCTGACGTTTGGCGAGCAGTCGCACGGGAACAGTCCGATTGTACGTCGCCCGCCCTCGATCACGCTCGCCCTGGTCTCTTCTCCAGCTCAGCCGCTGCCTAGTCGCTGTACGTGGGGGGTCAACGCCGGACGGAACTGCAATCGGAGGGTCGTCCGGGGTGCGAGAGCGTTGAAGCGTTGGGCGTGCCTTCGATCCGTTCCGTCGCTGGGCAATGGTTGCGCGCGATTGGCTGGTGCCGCCTACCGCTCGAAGGCATCGAGTCAATAAAGGGGCGCCCACGATGTCATCGGCACGAAGCGCGGACATGTCAGTGAGAGCCGAGTAAACCCATCAAATAAAGACCACTTCCTACGACGAACAGCGCTGCTCCGAGCGCGGTAATGAGCGCGGCAGCACTTCCAAACTGGAGTTTTCTCTGCTCAAGGAGCGCTACCAATTGCGCTCGCAAAGTATCCAACGTGTCGTGGGGCGGTTGTGAGCTCGTCGTCTCGAGATGTCTGCCGATCGTGAGCTGCAAGTGTGCAGCCCGAAGGACGGTCCCCGCCATGAGGACTGCGCCAACAAATTCAAGCACTTTGCCGACGACCATGTACCACATGGATATGCAATATCTCCTGATGTTGAATGCCCGCGATCGTTGACCGCGGGCACATAATCATCGAGCTGCGGAAGCCTCGCCCCGATAAAGACCACAGGTCCTTGTCACGGCGTGCAACTGCTTCCGAATGGTAGAAAGCAGTTCCTCGATGCGGCGAGCAGGCTCACCTTTAGGCGAGCCCCCGTTTTCAGAGGCCACGGGGCACCATGCCAGCACGAGCTCGCCGCCGCAGGCATACGCAATGCGGCTTAGGAGGTCGAACGTTGGACCACTCGGGGACTGGGCGTTCTCGATTTGCGAAATACGTGCCTGGGTCATCCCAAGCTTTGCCGCCAACTCCGATTGGGACAAACCGGCTCTCTCTCGCACTTCTTTGAGGAACTCTGCGGCCCGAAGCGCTGCGGTGTCTTCTGCTTCTCGCGCAGCTTTCTCTTCCGCGATCGCCTCGCGCATTCCGTCGGCTTGGCTGAGGATGTCCTCAAACTCCTCAAGCGACAGCATTTTTCGGTTCTTGACCATGATCCTTATCCTAGTACGTAGCTGCTCTCGACACCGTCGTCCTCTTCGGATGCATTCTTCAGGATGTGGAGCTGTCTGAGCACATCCCACTCACGAGAGGCGCTTGCAGAACGGACAGGTTCTGCTCTGTTGCGCCCCAAAAACGGCTGCCCCTAGATGCCAGATTGCCACCTAGGGCGCCGACGAATTCAAGAGCGGCCGGTCACATCTTACGGTCTCCAAGACTGCGCAAGTCTCAGTTCAACCGATGACAATTCGGCACTACTGCAAAGATCCAGAACCATCAACTCACCCCCACTCTCGATGATAAGGGCGATGCACTGCTGATGTCCCGGACACAAACGATATAACTGACAACCATGAAGACGGGGCCCGTAGTCGACGTCGCCGTTCATCACAAAGCGGATGTTCCAAAACGACGGCGACCTGCTGAACGCAGCGTGTATACTCGAGAAGTACGAAGTCAGCCGAGCTACTTCTCGCTGCGCAGCGGCATTGCCGCTGGAAGCCATCTTCAAGGCCTTTCCTGATTACGTACAATCGTAAGCCCGTTCGGAGCCGGCAACTGCGC
>JRHI01000618.1_pt1 | contig 36728 bp, 19 predicted proteins | sample 215371 | NCBI WGS metagenome assembly JRHI01 (sample SAMN02929681, study PRJNA255918) | sediment metagenome | biome: cave system; feature: Ice Cave; material: Sediment; isolation source: sediment from deep within a dark volcanic ice cave with no known source of... ... | reverse complement strand
ACCTGAAATGGATCGCCGAAGCCGGTTCGCAAGCCGGCGTTCCCGCTCCAGTTATTTCGCACCGCAAGTTGCGCGAGCGGTTAGCTTGGGCTGCGGCGGCCGCCTTCGCGCTGGCAACCATAGCCTTGGCAATCGGCTTCGTACTGCGCACGCCGCAGCCGCTACAAGTGGTGCGTTCCTCACTGCTGCCTCCGCAGGGGTGGTCTTTCGTGCCCTCCGACTTCGCATTGTCTCCGGATGGAGCGCGCCTCGCCTTTGTCGCCGTCAGCCCAGAGGGTAAGAAGACATTGTGGGTGCGCACTCTTTCCTCTTCGAGCGCGCAGCAGCTCAACGGAACTGAGGGCGCGATATCGCCCTTCTGGTCGCCGAACAACCGTAGCATCGGCTTCTTTGCGGAAGGCAAGCTGAAGGCTACCGACAGCGCGGGTGGCGCAGTGCAGATTCTGTGTGAAGCCGCAGTCCATCACGGGGGCACGTGGAACCGCGACGGCAAGATCGTCTTCGCACCTGCCAATATTGGGTCGCTCTACAGTATTTCCTCGGCCGGCGGCGCCGTCGTTCCAGTTACCGTTGTCCCCAGCCAGAGCGCGCAAGCCCATCGCTTTCCCCACTTTTTGCCTGATGGGAAGCACTTCCTCTACTTCGTAGACTGGAGCAAATCCACCGATCCGCTGGGCGATGGCATCTATGTCGGTTCGCTTGGCTCCAACCTCTCCAAGCGCATCTCCTCGGAGATTACAGGCAACGTGGCCTTCGCTTCTGGTCATTTGCTTTTCGTGCAAGACCGCAGGTTGATGGCCCAGCCCTTCGACACGGCTCGGCTTGAGACCACCGGGCCCCCAGGCCCCCTTGGCGACCAGGAATTCGAGAAGGACGTGGCTTTTTCACGGTCGAGCTTCTCCTCCTCTGACAATAGTGTGCTCATTTTCCAGTCTGCTGCGGACACCCCTTCGCGGCTGATTTGGTTCGACGCCAGCGGCAAGGAATTAGGCCAACTCCCGGGCACCGGCTATAGGGATCCGCGCATTTCTCCAGACGGGCGCTTCCTGTCCATCTCTTCTGACGATCTAGGCAACGGCAGGCGTTTCATCCGCAACGTCGATTTGTCCCGCGGCGTCAGCACTCGTCTTACCCTGGCGGGCAACGAGGAAATGCCCCTCTGGTCGCGCGACGGCAAACACCTTACCTATGCTTCGGTGACCGGCAACTCATATTCCCTGGCGCAAGTACCGGCCGACGGCTCTGGCCCACCCCAAGTCCTGCTCCAGGGCTCAAAGATGATCCCCAACGATTGGACACTGGACGGCCGTCTGGTCTTCATGCATTTTGAAACGGGGCTACCGAATCTGACCTTGCTTTCGCCACCCGATCGGCAAGCCACGGTGATCGGCCCGGGGGCGGAAGCCCAGCTTTCACCCGATGGAAGGTGGATTGCCCTCCTAGGGGATTCCAACTTCGAGGAGGTCATCGTCCAGCCCTTCCCAGGTCCCGGCTCGCGCATTCAAGTCTCGATCGCAGGGGGCGCTCAGGCGCGCTGGAGTCGCGACGGCAGGCAAATCTTTTACATTGCACCCGACAAGAAACTTATGGCGGTCAGTTTCGACCCGCAAAAAAAGTCTGTCAGCGCGCCGCGTGTGCTTTTCCAGACGCGCATTGTTGCACCCCGTTTCGTTCTCTTCCAGTACGATGTTGCCCCGGACGGCCGCTTCCTCATCAACTCCCTGCCCTCGAACGCATCTTCGCCCCTCACCCTCCTAACAGGCTGGAAGGGGCTTCTTCAGGCACGGTGATACGAGCGGCTACTCACTAAGTTTCTGTACGCAGTGTAAAAGGACCCAATGTGCCCTTATTCGGGCGCAGCGTTTCAAATTGCCCATCCTCCCCATCACGAACGCAACCGTAGGGATCACTTCTGCGCTGGAGCAACGTCGGCTAAAAACACAACCCGTCCCAATCTCAATTAGGACGCGCCTCCGAGACCGCACTCTTTAGCTCTGGCTTGAGATACGACCAATGTACATGGATGATTCGCCAGGTACCTCCGGTCTTGCAGTAAACTTCCGTCGAATTCCAACGCCCGACAACGGTTTCTTTTCCATTTGTGCCGGTGCGATAGCTTATGAGGTTGAACGTCAGTATCGCGATTTCTCCATGGTGCTGCACCTTAGGGTCGATCATGTCGTAACGATCGACGTGGACCTTGCCCTTGATAGGCGCTTGCCTCACCTGGATCGCATCGAGGCCGTCAATCCGCTTGTCCTCCATCGGATCGAAATACGTCACCTCGGACGCGTAAATATCCTGGTATCCGCTTGGATCGCCTCTCCCCCAGCGGTCCAGGGCTCCGCGCTCAAGAGCGATAATTTGGTTGCTGACGTCCTTCTCCGAAGTTGTGGCGTAGACCGGCGCAAAAAGCGCAGCGAACGCGAGCACGGCTAGAATGCGCATATCGAATTTACCTCCGCTGCCGTATATTTTTACCAACATGAGGACCTTTGAGCGCCGTTGCTCGCCAATAGAATCAGGCGCCACGTCTGTGCTAAAACTCTTGAGGCGGCACACCGCCTCATTCGTCATCCGCTGTGGATAACATCGGCAAGTCCCTCGCTGCTCGGTACTGAGGAATTATTTTGAGTTCTTCGTTGATGTCGGACAATGTGTTGATGTTTCTGAACCAATTCCGGTGCCGGAACTCCGGATCTTTTGCGACTAGGCCATAGGCTTTGGATACCGCGACACTTACAAGCTTGAATGATTCAGCGATGCCGGCTTTGGCATCGCCCTTTGGGTTGTCCATCCATTTGTTCGGTTTGCTAAGCCGTCTTAAGTCGGCATCGAGGTCTGCGTCTTTGGACGCATAGACCAAACGCAATAATTCTCCGACCGCGTAATAAACAATCCAACGGCGCTCAAGACCAGAGGCGGCCAGACCTTCCGACCGATCTTTCTCGCGTTTCTCCTTCCACAAATCATGAATTTCATCACAGACAAAGTACGTGCCGGCCAAAAGCCGAAACTGATCATCGTCTAACTGTGACACTGGCTCGCCAAAAACCTTCGAATAACCGCCGGTCTTTGATGTGTCGAAAAGGTGCTTGGTTCCACCAAACATGTCGTCGGGTCCGTAGCGAAACGAATAGACACTTTTAGCCAGTTCCTCCATTCCAATCGGGATCTTGCTTCCGACAGGCTCCCGGCTGCGTTTGTTTTTGTATACAAAAGGTCGCCCTTTCCGATTGAGATTTGAGAATCTTCTGTGGAGGTCCTTTTGAACCGGATCGTTGCTCCGGAAGTCAGAAACTTTTATCGCGTTTTGAGTATTGTTGTAACGCGTCGCGTCGCTAAGAAAATCGGCGTCCCTTGCGAGGGAAAAGTCCATGACCCGCAAAAGAACCCTGACGTCTTGCAGCCTATTGTTGGGCTTCCCCTGAGCTTTGCTCAAGGATCGTACAGTCTGAGCGCCATTAATAATTGAGAATCTTCGACAGCGAAGGGTGGATGATTCCGAATCGGGTTCGATCTCAGTCGCCACTGCAGAAACTCCGTTGTTAAAAAAAACGAAGTTTTTTGCATCACTCGCTGCCGTTTGCACAATCCCCTTGTTCGTCTTTGACTCGCCCACGTAGTCTCGAATGTTCATGGCGAATAAGCGATATTTATACTGTCTGTACATAACCGCCAGTTGGGAACCTGTCACCTCGCCGACGTATAGTTCTCGGCCATCCTCGGAGTGAAACTGGATCCACGGAACTCCGTCTTGGTTGGGCTTGAAAAGAATATCAACCGTTTGATCTAACACTTCACCTGCTGAAAGGGCCTCCCTCAACTTTGTGTTCAACTCTTGCTCATCAAACGTATAAAGCTCAGCTCGCTCCTCGAAGTCTTCGAGGCCCTTAACCACTGTAGGACCTTTTTCCGAGCGGGCACGGATCGCGTCGGAGACTTTTCCCAGTGTGACGAAGTGGAGCTCAAAATAATCGCCATCCCAATCAATTTCTTCTAATGCTTCTGTGATCTTTCTGTTTAGCTTTAGCTTTTTTTTGTATGCATCATGCAGACGAGAAATCGACTCACAGAAATGGGTGAAAGCTTCGCTGTCCTCTGGTTTGTCTGGTCCTCGATACTTCGATTGAATCAAGAGAACGCGACCGTCTGACGGATAAATAAAATCCACCCCACCATCGTTTGGTCCGTCAACTATATAGTCATCGATATCTTCGTCCGCGTCGGGAACAAGACCGGGGGTTAGCTTGTCAACTATGGATTTCACGTAAAAGCGGGTCATCTCTTTTGCTCTAACCACCGGATCAAGCCTGTCAAACTTAACGTTCAAACGCTGTTCGATGTCCTTGATCAAGTAGTCTCTGAACTTCGGCTTCTGGTCTTTTGAGCTCATTTTTCTCCAAGCCCTGTCGGCTGTATCTTTAGAACGGGCTAACAGAATAGCCCAATCACGAACGCCAGCCTCGTTTTATCGCACTCTTCAGGAAATTCCTGCAAGCAAAGACATTGAAGATCAAAGTGCGCACCACCAATGTCATCGAACGGGCCTTCCGCGAAGTTCGTCGCCGCACCCGACCGATCTCCAGCTTCACCAACCCGGAAAGCTGTGAGCGTATCGTCTTCGGCGTCATTATCTAAACCGCTCCTGGGAAAAACCCTCCCCCAATTTACACAAAATGCTTGACGCTACCCACTTGAATTTTATATTGACAGTATATAACTTATGTGTTATCATATCCATGATGGTTGACGATGATTTTTTGCGCCAAGTGCCCGACGACACGCCCCCACGCTAACGCTGCTAAGTCTTTTAGAATCCACTGTTACGAAAAATGCGTCCGCAACTGCTTTAGAATCACACTGTTCTAAAACACAGGACTTAAAGTCGTTTAGAATCACACTGATATAAAATACCCCGGGGGTCGGGGGTGTTATGGTTAACCGCCAAAGGTTTTGAATGTGGAGAAAGGTAGAGAGCAGGAGGAACGTTAGTGACGAACTTTGCCCGCATAACCTGGATCGTGCTCGATAGCGTGGGGATTGGCGAGCTGCCGGACGCCGCCGACTACGGCGACGTTGGCCGCAACACGCTGGGCCACATCGCTGAAGCGCGCGCGCTGGCGGTTCCCAATCTTGTCCGCCTCGGTCTTGCCAATATCGGCCCTCTCGCCGCGCTGACTCCCGCCGCCAAACCTGCGGCCGCTTTCGGCAAAGGCGCCACGCACAGCCCTGGCAAAGACACCACCACAGGACACTGGGAAATGGCCGGCATCTGGCTTGATCAGGCTTTTCCCGTCTATCCCAACGGATTTCCGCGCGAGCTGATTGCCGAATTCGAATACGCCATCGGACGCAAAACCCTCGGCAACAAGCCCGCTTCCGGCACGGAAATTTTGAAAGAGCTTGGCGAAGAGCACGTGCGCACCGGCTGGCCCATCGTGTATACCTCCGGCGACAGCGTCTTCCAGATTGCCGCGCATGAAGAAATTATTCCCGTCGCCGAACTCTACCGCATGTGTGCGATTGCCCGAAAAATGCTCGATGGACCGCATCGCGTCGGCCGCGTGATTGCCCGACCATTTCTGGGCGCCGCCGGAAATTTTAAGCGCACCGAGCGCCGTCACGATTATGCCGTCGATCCGCCGCGTCCGATGCTGCTCGACGTTCTCGCCGAAAAAAACGTTCCGGTGTTCGGCGTTGGCAAAATTCACGACATCTACAATGGCCGCGGCGTCGAGCGTTACGTCACCACAAAAAATAATGCCGATGGAATGGACAAGCTTCACGCCGCGCTCGGCCAGCAATCCGGCGGACTGATTTTTTGTAATCTTGTGGATTTCGATATGCTTTACGGCCATCGCAAAGATGTGGAAGGCTTCGCGCGCTCGCTCGAAGAATTTGATTCCCTGCTCGGACCGCTGCTCGCCGCGCTTACCACTTCGGATCTTCTGATTCTTACCGCCGACCACGGCTGCGATCCCGATCCCCGCTGGCCCACCACCGATCACTCCCGCGAATATGTTCCCATCCTCGCATATTCTCCGCGAAAGCCATCCGGCGCATCGCTTGGCATTCGCGAAACGCTCGCCGACATGGGACAGACCGTCGCCGAAAATTTCGGCACACGAACTCCCCATGGCACAAGTTTCCTTGCCGCGTTAAAGTAAAGAATTTATGAGTCCGTTCCGGACAGCGTGGACTGATGGAAGAAAATCAATGCTGGAAGAATTCCAGAATTTGGGAAAACACAGAGTGCTATTTCCCCGCCCGTGCCGAGCCTGTTCCTGTCGGCGCATAATAGCCCGTGCGCGTGCGCGCGCTCAGCTTGCCGCGTCCCTGCTGCGGAGTCACCGCAACCTGAAGCATGCGGAAGGTTCCATCGCGGCGCGTATTGGTCGGGTAGTAGCCCAGCGTGTATTGGTTGCGGACGTCGTGGGCAATTTGCGCACAGATGGATTCTACATCGCGCACATTTTCGGGGAAAAATGCCAAACCGCCGGTAGCTTGCGAAAGGTCTTGCAGGGCGCGGCGCGCGCGCTTGGCGGATTTTTTGCTCTCCTCGCTCAACAGTCCCACCGTATAAATCACGGCGTCCGAGGATTGCACGATTTTCAATGTTTCCTCGAACGTCTTGCGGCTGGCATTGTCTTCGCCGTCGGTTACCACCAGAAGAACTTTTTTGTCGCGGGTCCCTTTTTTTAAATGATCGAGCGAGCCAATCACCGCGTCGCGCAACGCCGTTGAGCCGCGCGAATCGATGCGCTCGAGAGCTTCTTTCATTTCGGTTATGTTGCTGGTGAAATCTTTGTCCATGTCGAGATAAAAGTCGTCGTTAAAGTTGACGACGAATCCTTCGTCCTGCGGATTGCTGGTGCGCACGAACGTCAGCGCCGCGGCATTCACCCTTTCGCGTTTATCGCGCATGCTTCCGCTGTTGTCGATCACCAGGCCGAAGCTGACAGGAACATCTTCGCGCTTGAAAACCGAAAGCTTTTGCTCAACCTTGTCTTCGAAAACGCGGAAGTTTTCCTGCTTCAGTCCTTCCGCGAACCGTCCGCGATCATCCACGACAGTCGTATGCAGCACAACGAGACTGACGTCGATTTTGATCCGCGATCCATCTTCTTGTTGTTTCTGCGGAGAAGCCGGCGCCTGGCCAGGCGGCGGTGGCGGAGCTTGATGCACCGGAATCTGCGCCCACGCAGGCGAAACCGTCGCGAGAATTACCGCGAGGACGAGAACAATGCCCACGGAAAGAAACCCGAAGCGCAAACGCGAGAAGCCGGAAACGTTAGTGGCTCGGAGCGTAGTAGCCCGTTTTAGCAAAAACATTGAGCGGCGGAAGCCCTTTGGGAGCGCGCAGCTTGATTTTAATTTTCCGCCACTTTGAATCGCGGGTGTGATTGCTTGGCCGATATCCCAGAACATATTGGTTGCGCAGCTCCATCCCGATCTTGGTGGCCACATCGGGCAAATCGCTGAGGTTCTCGACGTTGAACACGCGGCCTCCGGTAAGCTCGGTAAGCTCGGTAAGCAGCGAAGGCCCGTTTGCTTCTTCGGTGGTCGGGCGATACCCCAGCGGATTGTAAATGCCGATGGCGTAGATCTGGACGTCTGACTCCTTCACGAAATTTTTTATGTCCCGTTCATTATAACGACTATGATTATCGCCCCCGTCGGATATGATGAGCAAGGCCCGTTTAGAGTTGTGTGCTCCACGCATCTCGCTCATTCCGAGGTAAATGGCGTCTAGCAAGGCTGTGCGGCCTTTTGCCGTGGTGTAAAGCATGCGCTGCTGCAAATCCTCAACGCTTTGAGTAAAAGGGCTGGTAAGCTCGGCGCGTTCGTTAAAACTGACCAGAAAAAATTCATCCTGAGGATTAGCGGTTTTCAAAAACTGCACCGCCGCAGAGCGGGCTTTGTCGACCTTGTTGGACATGCTGCCGCTCAAATCAAAAATCACACCGATGGAAATGGGAACATCTTCGCTCGAAAAGTGCACGACTTCCTGCTCGACATTATCTTCAAAGATGCGAAAATTTTCCTGCTCGAGACCCGTCACCAAGCGATTATATGGATCCGTGATCGTGATGTTCACGAGCGCGAGGTCAACTGCGATGCGTATCGATTGGCCGGGTTTGAGCGCTCGCCCGGGAGTATCTTTGTGAAGACCGGCAACTTCATCAGCGGGCTTGCTATCCGTAGACTTTGCGTGGTCCGGTGATTTTGTTTCGGAAGGTTTTGAATCGAGCGGTTTTGTATCAGAAAATTCCGAATCCGGAGTTCGCGTCTGGTCGAGTGCGGGATTTTGGGCGCGCGCCGCAATCGAGCTAAGTATCAGAAGGACCCAGGCAATCAGGGAAATAGCTAACTGGATTCTTGAAGCGTGTGAAGCGCGAACACTGCCAATGCTCGCCACGGGTGGCCCCCTACTGCCTAACCAATCGCGGGCGGGGAAGCGACTGGCGAACTCGACAAACTTATTGTACCACCCGCATGAAGCAAATCAAGCCCTCTTAAGTACCATTCGCAAGTACTGCGGGTCCTACGCAACGCTAAATCGCGCGATTCCAGGTTTTTTCTCACGCCACAAATCCGTCAAACCGCAGCGCCCTTATTTTCGTTTTGAGCCGAGGACCAGTAAAGCAATTCCGCCGGCGATCGCCAAGGCTCCCAGCACCGGAGGAATCGGCACTGTTTCTTTGGTGTCCGCTGAGGCATGAATCGGTCCGACATCAAGCACGCGCTCGTGACGCGTGTACGTGATGCCTTGATAGGCTAAAGCTAGAACTCCCAGAACGATCAGAACAATTCCAGCTAGTGATGTCGATTTCAAGAGGTTCGCTCCGCGGTGGGATTATACCCGCGTTCGCTGCGCATAACCGAAATTAGGAAGCGCGGGCGAATCGGAGTAGGTGAAACTTCCACAACTTAAATTGTAGTCGGATCACGGGTCTTTGTCTGTTCTATTCTATACAGTATCGGGAATTTCTGGGATTGACCGACAGACCAAGTCTGGATTTTGTGGGCGTGGCTGTGCGTTGCGCTCGATACTGTGAGTGTGCAATTTTTATTGCGGGACACTTATTTTGAAGAAGTGATTTGAAGCTCCCGAGAAAACGTTTCGTGGGTGGAGACGTCCTCCCCCAGGGCGCGCAGTTCGCGAGCCCGAACAATGAAACGATGAGGCGCCAAACCCACATAATTAAACGGAAAACAGGTAATCAGCGTGAGGGTGTGCGGACCAGAGGCTTCCAAGACCTGTACATCGGTTGGTTCAACGATGATGGTGCTTTCCACTTGATACAGAAAAGAAGCATCCGCGGTCTTGACGACGATGACGTCACCGATGCGAATGTTGCGCAGTGGCCGGAAGAACGTGTTGCGATGAGCGGCAACGGCGACGTTGCCCCACTGTCCCGGCAAAGGGGTTTCGGGCATGTGCCCTGCGGCGTGCTTCAAGACATCGTCAGAAATACCTTCGGCTAAAATGACCTTGAGGCCGAGACGCGGAACCATGATTTCGCCAATCACGCCGCCGTCAACCAACGGGCCTGAAACGGCACTGACGATGGTGCTTTGGAGTTTCGGGATTTCGGCCGACCGATAGCCCGGGGCGCGAGCGAACGCGCTGCCACAATAGCCCAGCGCGAGAAAAGCAACTGCCAGAAAAAAATGATCTCGACGCAACATGCGCCCTGGGATGCGGCGTATTCTTGTGGAGTAAATGCGAACCGTCATAGTGCGTTCTTCCCTGATATTCGGAGCAGAGTGCATCGGGACTCTTGCGAAACAGCTGGACCGCGCCCGAAGCTATCTGCCGACGCGCACTCGAGAAATGGAATGAAACAAACCAAATACATCCAAAAGCCACAGAACGACGCAGATGACTACGACGGCGTTGAGGATGGACTTGATGGTGCCCTGCATGGGGATGAAGCGGTTCACGAGCCATAGCAGTACGCCTACAACGATCAAAACGATTACAACGTTCATCAGGGGCATAAGGTGCCTTTCTTTTTGTCTCAGAATTTCGCGCTTCCGCGAACATTCCACCTATGGATCCATCGCGAGTATTCCAGCGCGCATGCTACCACAGGGGATTGCCGGAGTGATAGGGAGTGTTCGTGGAACGCGATAAAAAGCTGGCAGCCGGCGGTCCAAGGTGAAAACGGGCCACCCTGCATGCGCACTGTGTAGCCCATTAGCGCTTTTTGGGACGGACGGGATGGAAATCGGCGCGGCGAAGGTTTCGCGAATTTGTCCTAGCGTAATATCAAATTTTTCGCTATTCTCCAATAATTGAGGGAAGTGGTTTTGACGATTCAAAGCAAGAAAACAGAGCGCAAGAAAAAGCTGCCCTTCAACGTCGAGGAGTTTCTCGACTCCGCGGGGGTGGCACGCAAGGTCGCGGAGTTTGCGCGAAAGGAAATTATCTTTGCACAAGGCGCGGCGGCTGACAGTGTGCTGTATTTACAGAAGGGTGGTGTAAAGCTTGCGGTGGTCTCGGAAAGCGGCAAGGAAGCGGTAGTGGCGATTCTGGCGCCGGGTGATTTTTTTGGGGAGGGATGCCTGGCGGGCCATCCGATTCGCTTCGGGTCGGCCGTGGCGATAATGCCCAGCACGATTCTGGTGATTGAGAAAGATGAGATGGTGAGACTGCTGCACTCAGAAAATGCGCTTTCCAACCGCTTTATCCATCACATGCTGGTGCGCAACATTCGCGTCGAAGAAGATTTGGTGGATCAGTTATTCAATTCCAGCGAGAAACGGCTGGCGAGGACGCTACTGATGCTGGCGCGGTATGGCAAACAAGACAAGCCGAAAAGAGTGGTTCCCAAACTTTCGCAGGAAATGCTGGCAGAGATGGTGGGCACGACAAGGTCGCGGGTGAATTATTTCATGAACAAATTCCGGAAGATGGGATTTATCGAGTATAACGGGGGACTGCACATTAATACGTCGCTATTGAGTGTGGTGCTCCACAAATAGGATTAGCTCGTTTCCTCTGACCATACGTATTTCTCCTCAAAGCCTCCGAGTTTCATCAGCTTCCGGCCTCTTGAGTAAACCAGCCGGACTTACGGGACGTAATCTTCGCGGGTTGATCGGAAACGACCGTCGTATCCCCCGCAAGTCAGGCTCTGCTGTTGCACGGCTTCTCACACGGTAGAATGTTTGATTCTACGAGCCTGTGCCCCTAGAGTATGAAGTGGACCGCGCATTCAAGGATGGATTTTTGAGCGCAAAGGAAATTGCACGCGCGTTGCTGGCGACCAAGCTATTTCGTTCAGCGCTTTCCCGGGTGAATAAAGCAGACGCCGGAAAAAAAATCCTGAACCGGCTGAGCTCGCCTTTTGGAATTTTTGAAACTTTCGAAGACGGGTGGCGCGCGGCGCGGCAAGCGAGCCGCGAATCTCATGAGCATCCCAGCATCGCGGACTTGCATATTGACTTGGCCAAGACGCTGCGTCCGAGCGATTACGCGGTGCTGTACTGGCTGTTGCGAATTACTTCGCAAGACGTGAACATTTTTGATTTTGGGGGTAATGTCGGCAACCTCTACTATAGCTACTTGCCTTATTTGAAGCAGCAGCGCGAGGTTCGTTGGACGGTGCTTGATTTACCGGCCGTGGTGGAACGGGGGCGGGCGATCGCGCGCGATAGGAATGCAGACCGATTGCGATTCACCGAGAGCGCCGCAGAACTGCCGAGCGGCGCGATTTTGCTGGTGTCTGGCTCCTTTCATTATTGGGAAGGAAGCGTACCAACATTCCTGGAACAATTTTCAGAGCCTCCCCAGCATATTTTGCTGAACCGTACGCCAATTCACGACACAAAACCCAGCTTTGTGACCGTGCAACGGACGGAGACCTGCGCATTTCCATGCGTGGTACGAAATGCAAAAGAGATGATGAACGCGTTCAGCAAGGCCGGTTACACGACTAAGGACAGGTGGAGAGCGCTCGAACTGTCGATCGAGAATCCACTGCTTCCGGAGTTTTCGGTTCCTTTTTACTCAGGATTTTATTTACAGCGTCGCGGTTAGCGAGCCAAATGGATAAGCGCTAGAACTCGAGCAGCAGATCGGACAGACGGGCGTTTAAATCGCCAGTCATGGTGGACAGCACGGACTGAAAATCTTCGAGAATTTTACGGATACGCTTGGCATCATAGAGGTCAGGATTGTATTCGAGCTGGGCACGAACTCCCTCCTGCCGCTCAATCATCGCGAGCTGCATCTCGAAAGAAGTTCCAGTGCTGAACGTTGCCATGGGTATGATTTTGAGCGGACCAATGATGCGCGGCTGCAGGAACGCGGCCTGGTAGAAAAAATAAAACTGGAAAATGGGCCTGCGGCCGTTTACGGCACGCATTTTGACTCGACCCAGAAGAGCTTCGAACGGAAGATCGGTGTGGCTGAGGGCGTCAAATGCGGCGTCACGCACGCGCTCGACTATTTCGCGCAACGTGGGATTGCCGGAAAAATCCAGGCGCAAGCACATGGGACTGGCCAAGGGACCGACCAGATGCTCGGTTTCGGGCTTGCGGTTGGCAACCGGGGAACCGATGAGCACGTCGTCCTGTTTCGAGTGACGCGAAAGAAGAACACCGAAGGCAGAGAGCGTCAGAATGAAGATTGTCGAGTTCAGCGACTGGCTTAGCTTTTTGAGGTGCTGAACGAGATCGCCGGGCAGAAGAAGCGTTTCGATTGCGCCTCGCGAGGCCGGCTTTGCAGCAGGGGCATGGTCGGTGGGAAAATCCAAAACGGGCAATTCCCCGGCGAGCCGCCGGCTCCAGAACTCCATGTGCTTTTTAGCTTCCGGAGATTCGAGCCAATCCTTCTGCCAAACTACGAAGTCGCCAAATTGTATGGATAGCGGCGCGAGCTTCGGCTCATGACCCTTTAAAAAAGCCTCGTAGGAAGACCACAGATCGTCCTGGATGACGCGTTGCGACCAGCCATCAACCAGGATGTGGTGGATCGTGGTCATGAGCACATGGTCTTCCGAACCTAGACGAAAAAGGCGCGCGCGGAAGAGCGGACCTTTTTCCAGATTGAATGGGGCGCTAGCCTCTTCGCGGATTAGCTTTTCGAGCGCGCCTTCGCGATCTGTAACGGCGACCTGGGTGAGGTCGGTGACGGTAAGGCTAAATCGTGGGGCGGGTGAAATCACCTGCGCTATCTGGCGTTCGATTTCTTCAAATGTGGTCCGCAGGATTTCGTGGCGCTGTACAAGGAATTGAAAACTCTTCTGCAGCGCTTCTTCCGAGAGCGGGCCCGCAAGCCGCACACATGCGGGCATGTGGAAGGCCGGATTGCCGCGGTCAAGCTGTTCCAGCATCCAGAAGCGCTGTTGTGCCAGGCTGGTGGGCATGGCATAAACTTCGCCTTCTGAGATTTGGCCGGCTGCGGCGGCGCGTTGGAGCACATCCCCAGAGAGCGGAAAGTCCGAGAGGCGGCGATCGGGGTTTGCCGCCACGCCTTCCAGGAGTTCCTTGAAGTGATCCAACAGATATTGAGCGGTTTCGGGGCGATAAAGAGCCGTCTTATATTCGAGAGAGAGTCGCCAGCCCGCTTCCCGTTCGACCAGAAAGAAATTCAAATCGTATAACGCGCCTTGCGTTTTCGAAGGCATGGTAGACATGCGAATTCCCGCAAAATCAAAATTGAATTTTGCGGCGCGCCCGTATTCCTTTTGGCAAATGAAATTGATCAGGTAGAAGGGGTTGCGATGACGGTCGTCACCGGGGCGAATCGTCTGTAGCACGGTTTCGAAAGGGACATCCTGGTTGGCGAAAGCCTCCCAAACGGAATCGCGGACGCGGGAAATAAACTCCGGAAACGGCGGGTTGCCGGCGGCATCGGCGCGGAAAACGATATGATTCACGAATTGGCCGATGAGAGTTTCAAGATCGGTGCGATTGCGTCCGGCCAGGGGCGAACCGACAGCCAGATCGCTTTGGCCAGTATAGCGATGCAAGAGCGCGAGACACGCCGTAAGCGTGGTGATGAAAAAAGTGGCGCCTTGAGCAGTGCTGAAATCTCGGAGGCGATTGGTGAGATCGCGCGGCAGAAGGTGGGAAATAATCGCTGCATCACTCGAGATGCGATCCGCGTTGGGGAGATCCGGCGGGAATTCGATACGGCGGTAACCGCGCAGTTTTTCTTTCCAATAAGCAATTTGCTTGGAACCCTCAGGGGTGGTGGCGGATTCGCGCTGCCCGGCGACGTAATCACCAAATTGAACTTCGAGAGGCGCGAGCGTAATTTTTTGTTCCGCGGCGAGGGCGGAATAAATCTCTTGAAGCTCTTCCATGATCAGGCCGATCGACCAGCCGTCGCAGATGATCTGATGCACCGTTAACATCAATATAAATCGCTGTTCCTCCATGCGCAGGAGACCGATGCGGAACAGGGGGCCTTGCGCGAGATCGAAATTGCGCCGGGCCTCTTGCATGCAGATGTGTTCCATCCGAGCGTCGCGCTGGTCTGCGGGAATATTGCGAAGATCGGTCAGCGGGACACGCAACTCCAAGTCTGGAACGATGGAATGCGCCGGGTCGCCATCGCGCTCCTGTATCACCGCTCGCAAGATTTCATGGCGACGCACAATCTCATGGAAGGCTCGTTCGAGCACAGCGGCATTCACGGGTCCGGATAGATGCATTCGGAAGGCGCCGTTGTAGGCGGTGTCGGAGGGACTGTTGCGATACACATGCCACATGCGCTCCTGGGAGGGGGCGAGCGGAAACGATGCTCTCTTGCCTGCGGTAGAAGCGGCCGAGCGGGCAACTGAAACTTTTGCAGTATGGCCGGGCTTCAGAGTGGGATCAGTCATGACGTGGCCCGAGCCTCAAATCCGTTTTCTCTATGTTACGGCCGGCTGACGAGTGAAACGGTATTTCGAGCGCGACACCGGGGCCAAGGCCGGCGCTTGCGAAAAAGAGTCGCTGCTCTTCGAAAGATCAGCAAAGACCGCCGCGATGGTGCGATGCTGCAGCACCTGACGAGGCTTTACGGCAATGCCAGCTTTATTCGCTCGAGCCACAATCTGGAAAACGTGCAAGGAATCGGCTCCAAGCTCAAAAAGATTGTCATGGATACCGACGCGCTCGAGATGCAGCACTTCGGCCCAAATGCCAGCCATGATTTTCTCTTCGGGTGTACGCGGCTCGGCGTAAGGCGTTCCACGAAATTGGCCATCCCAGTCGGGAGCGGGGAGCGCGCGGCGGTCCACTTTACCGTTTAGCGTCAGCGGAAATTTGGGCAGCGTAACGAAAGCCGCGGGCACCATGTAGTCGGGCAGTTTCGTAGACAAAAAACTACGGAGTTCGGAAGCCGGTGGGATGCTGCCGTTTGACGGAATCAAGTACGCGACAAGCCGCTTTTCACCAGGGGTGTCTTCACGAACCGCCGCCACGGCTTCCTTAATAGCCGGGTGCGCGGCCAAACCGCTTTCGATTTCGCCCAGCTCGATGCGGAAACCACGAAGCTTAATCTGGTCATCCAAGCGGCCGAGGAAATCGAAGCTGCCATCGGAACGGCGGCGCACAAGATCCCCCGTGCGATAGATTCTGGCTCCGGGTTCGCTGCGGAAAGTGTCAGGGATAAATTTTTGCTCGGTCAGTTCTGGACGGTTGTAATAGCCGCGAGCTACGCCGTCGCCGCCGATGCAGAGCTCACCCGGAACGCCCTCGGGTACGGGCTGGCCATAAGTATCCAGCACGTAAAACTGGGTGTTGCTGATGGGCGGGCCAACCGGAACAGGTCCATCACCAGATTCCACCCTTGCGACCGCCGACCAAATAGTGGTTTCGGTGGGACCGTACATGTTCCAGAGTGGGACGCCACACGCGAGCATGCGATTGGCAAGTTCTCGGGAAAGGGCTTCGCCGCCACACAGGACTTTCAGTCTGGGATCACCGTTCCAACCGGCGTCAAGCAATAGGCGAAAGCTAACCGGGGTCGCCTGCAGAACTGTGGCTCCGGAACGCTTAAGCAGATCGAGGAGCTGCAGACCATCGCTCGCCACCATACGGCTGGCAAGAACAAGTTTTGCGCCGGCGATTAGCGGGAGGAAAATTTCGAGTGCGGCGATATCGAAAGAGATGGTAGTGACGGCAACAAGCGTGTCACGCGATTCGAGAGCGGGCGTTTTACTGATGGAGTGGAGAACGTTGACTACACTGCGATGCGTGACCTCAACGGCTTTGGGTTTGCCTGTCGAGCCTGAGGTATAAATAGTGTACGCAATCCGCGAGGAATCGTACGCACTGTCGAGATCGGCGGTGGCCTCGCGTTCGATTAACGTCCAATCCTGATCGAGGGACACGAAACTTGTGGCGGAAAGAGGTAGATCGGGTACAAGTTTGGATTGGGTCAGCACAACACGAGGCGCTGCGTCTTCAAAAACAAAAGCGATACGCTCGCGCGGGAACGTGGGATCCAGAGGGACATACGCGGCGCCGGCCTTCCATGCGGCAAGTAATGCGATAACCATCTCGAGCGAACGCTCGGTGTACACTCCGATCACTTCGCCGGGTTGCACTCCGAGTTTTACCAGGTAGCGCGCTAATTGGTTGGCGCGAGCGTTGAGCTCCGCATAGCTGAGAGATTTTTCTTCGAACACCAGCGCCGTGGCATCGGGCGTTCGCGCGGCGCATTCCTCGAATATTTCGTGCACGCATTTATTCCTGGGGTAATCGGCGGCGGTCTGATTGAGGTCGAAGAGAACACGATGGCGCTCCGCCGCGGTTAACAGGGGCAAGCACGAAATGTTTTGTGAGGCATCCTGTGCCATTCCGAGGAGCAAGGATTCGTAGCTATCGAGCCAGCGAGCGACGGTGGATTCGTCCAGCAGATCGGTGTTGTAGTCGAGGTCGAGCATCAGGCCGCCATCGCCTTCAACCACGTTCAGGAAAAGATCGAAGTTTACGAAACTCTTAGGATTGGAATCGACCTCGGCATCAAGTCCCTGGAACTTTAGTCCGGTGCCAACCCTTTCGAGATTGAACTGAACTTCCAAAAGCGGCAGGCGGCTGGGGTCACGCGGAATCGCGAGCTTACGCACAAGGCGACCGTACGTGTAATTCTGATGTTCATAGGTATCCAGCAATTTCTTGCGTGTCTGCTCCAAGAACTGCGCCGTGGCCAAATCGCCTCGCACAGCGCCACGCAAGGGAACAAAATTGACGCAGTGTCCGACGAGTGTCTTATCTTCCACCAGGGACTGTCCCGCTGCCGGAATGCCGACGACGATATCGTCCTGTGAGGACAAACGCCCAAGAAGAACTTGGAAACCGGCAAGCAAGGTAACAAACAGGGTGCATTTCTGCCGTGCCCCGGCACGCTTGATGATCTTATATGCACGAGCGTCAATCTTTTTGCGATACGTGGATCCCGCGAAACTCTTCATCGATGGACGCGCCCGGTCCAGCGGTAAATTGAGCGGCGGCGGGAGCGCGGCGAATTGTTTGGTCCAATACTCTTCGTTAGCGCGCCCTTCGGCGCTTTCGAAATGAAGCTTCTGCGCACATGCATACTCGCTGAAGCTCAGCAACGGATCGAGTTCGCATTGCAGTCCCGCGCAACGCGCGTTGTAAAGTCGCGACATTTCGTCTAGCAAGACGTTCACTGACCAGCCGTCGCAAACGATGTGATGCGAGGTGCAGATGAGAGCGTGATGCCGGGCGGCAAAGCGCACGAGCTTCATGCGCAGCAGAGGACCATTGTTTAAATCGAAAGGCTCCCGGGCGTCCGCGCTGATAAGGGCGCCGTAGCGAGCGGCCTGCTGTTCCGGCGACAGATGGGAATAATCGATAAGCGGCAAATCCAGCGTGACAGCGGCGAAGCGTTGTTTCTGAGCATCGAGGTTGAACGTTGCTCGCAAGGCGTCATGCCTGGTGATCAGATCCTGTAAGGATGCGAGCAAAGCCGACCGGTCCAGATCGCCGCGCAGACGCAGCGTGAACGATTCGTTATAGCTGCAGTTTGCTTCAGGGCTCAGCTGGGCTGAAAGAAGAATTTCCATCTGCGATTCGGTGATGGGAGCTTCGCCCGAGCTGGAAGCAGCGGCAGCGAAGTCACTGATGGAGGGTTCGGTTACGGACTCTGAAGGCGAAGTTTCGGGCATAGGGGCGGGTAGAGCGTCACCCGCTTGCATCTCGGCGATAGTTTCCGAAAATGCTTGGTAGATGCGCTCAATGTCAGCATCGCTGTGCGCCGTAGTGAGGAAGCATGGAAAGCCTTCGAGCAGGTGGATGCCTTTTTCACGCAGGTGATAGTAAAAAAGACTGCCGAGACGGAAATCGCTTGGGAAGCCGAAATAAAAAATGCTCGCAAAATTTTCAATGCGCGTGGGAACGTCATTTTTATCCAGCAAGGCATTCAGACGCTGGGCCAGAGCGGCGCTTTTTTCGTTCAAGCGCTGCTGCAACGCGGGGCCTTGTTCCTTGAGATGCTTGAGGACAGCGGCGCAAGCAGCCATGGCCAGCGGGTGGCGCACGAATGTGCCGGCGAAGAAGGTGACGCCGACGCTCGGAAACGAATCGTCGCCGTATTGCCACATGCCGCCGTCGAGCGCGTCCATATACTCGGCTTTGCCCGCGAGAACTCCGATGGGCATGCCTCCCGCGAGAACTTTGCCGTAGGTGACGAGATCGGCGCGAATATCGAAGAGGGCCTGGCAGCCCCCGGGATGCACGCGAAAACCGGTGACAACCTCGTCAAAAATCAAACAGACGCCCGCCTGTTGAGTGAGCGCGCGCAGCTCTTTGAGAAATGCCACCGGCTGCAAGTTGGGATGGCGGCTTTGCACCGGCTCGACCATAACCGCAGCGAGGTCGTCCGCGTGCTTGCGAATCCAATCGAGCGATTCACTGGCGCCGTATTCGAGCACCACGACATTGGCTGCTTTTTCGCGCGGGATGCCCGGGGCAACCGGCACGGCAACGGGCTCGCCCTGGCGCTTAATCCCCTTCACCAGGACTTCGTCAAACATTCCGTGATAATCGCCGGAGAAAAACACCACCTTGTTGCGGCCGGTTACGGTGCGGGCCACGCGCATCGCGGCGATTACGGCTTCCGACCCCGTGTTGCAAAAGGTTGCGCGCTCGTTGCCGGTCATCGCGCAGAGTTCGCGAGCAACTTCGCCGGCTAGGAGCGTCTGCGGCCCGATTTCAAAACCTTCGCGCAATTGTTTTTCGATGGCGGTCTGGACATAGTCGGGCCGGTGACCGAGCATAATCGGCCCGAAACCGTTAAGGATGTCGATATATTCGTTGCCATCGATATCCCAGAGGCGCGAGCCCTGGGAGCGGTCGGTAATGATCGGGTAAATCATTTCTTTCCATTTCACGCGGAATCCGGAGACGACCCGCGGATCGGCCAAGACCTGGCGATATTCCTGAGTCTTGGCTTTGGACTTTGCGGTGCGAGCCGTGTAGCGGGCAATCAGATCGCGAACGTAATTTTCCTGCTTGGGCGTTAGCTCCCCGGAGATGCTTTTTTGAAGCGGCTTGAATGGTGTAAACCCTTTCAGCTCTTTGACGGTTTCCGCTTCTTGAGCGGTGGGGGCTTGTGCCGGCGAACTAGCCGCAATGAGCGCCGGAGCCGTAGAGGGCGGCGCTGATGCGCGGGCCGCGGCAAGCTGTTGCGCAAAAAGCTGGTTCATCGCGTTGAGTTGATCGCGGAAGAGCTGTTCGATCATTAACGAAGCAGGCGTAGAGGTAACGGCCGCGGAGCTGTCTGTGGGTGGCGCGAATGCAGTTTGTTGGCCGTACTTACTCGGCGCTGCGGTAGGCTCTTGCGTTACGGCCGCTCCTGCTGACGGCTGAGCTGCCGCGCGCGCCGGCTCATTATAGAGCTCCGCTGGAAGTTTTTCGTCGAGGTATGCAGCTAAAGTTTCTAATGTGGACTGCTGATCGGAAAGTTGACGGAAAGTGATCTTCACTTTGAATTTGCTTTGCAAGGATTGAGTTACCTGCGTGAGGAAGAGCGAGTCAAAGCCCATTTCCGTGAACGTGGTGCATTGATCGGCGGACGAGACGTCAACGCCGGAAAGATCCTGGAAGATCTCCACCAATGTGGCGAGCAACTTTTCTTTGCGATTGGATACGGGAGCGGAACTTCCCTGGGCCTGGGTCATGGGTCTCTCCGGCGATATCGGGGTCTCCTGCGAGGCGGGCGGTTCGATGGGAACATACGTTACTGGCGCTGGCTGCGCAGCGCGTGAAGATGTCGTTAGCTCCGAAGCGCTCGTGCTGGTGCTTGCCCTTGATTCCTGGGATTCACCGGGGGAATCTTCGAGCCAGAATCTTTGGCGCTCGAAAGGATAGGTTGGCAACGAAACTCGAATGCGCTGTTCGCCAGCGTGGAACGCACTCCAATCCGGCTGGACTCCTCCAAGCCAAAGCGAGCCGAGTGCCAGCAACATGGAGTCCGTTTCGGAGGAGTTGGGGGTGCCGTCGGTGAGCGAAGAGACGACAATTTGGTTGGCGAGCTTCGCCCCGTGCTGCCGCGCCAGAGTGGCAAGGACGTTGCCAGGTCCCACTTCGAGCAAAATACAGTCGTCGCGTTCGCGAAGCTGCGCAATGCCCGGAGAGAACCGCACCGGTTCCCTAAAATGACGCGCCCAATAAGCAGGGTCCGTTGCTTCTTCGGCGGTGATCCAATTTCCGGTGACACTAGAAAGGTAAGGAGAATTTGGAGCCGAAAGACGGATTCTCTTAAACTCGGCGATGAAAGTCTCGAGGATGGGATCCATCATCGAGGAGTGGAAAGCGTGCGAAGTTTGGAGGCGCCGGTGCATCACATCGCGGCGACAGAGTTCCTCTTCGAGCCTCCCGACATCCTCGATGGGACCCGCAACGACGCATAAAGAGGGCGCATTGATGGCAGCAAGTGAAAGATTTTCTCCGAGCAGGCTGCGGACTTCCCCTTCCGCCATTCTCACGGAAAGCATCGCGCCGCGTGGCAATCCCTGCATCATGCGGCCTCTGGCGGCGATTAGTTGCAAGGCATCGGAAAGGGTGAATACCCCGGCGAGGCATGCGGCCACGAACTCGCCAACACTGTGGCCGATCATGAAGCGCGGAGTGATGCCCCAAGATATCCAGAGTTTGGCGAGGGCATATTCGATCGTGAAAATCGCAGGCTGGGCCAGGATGGTTTGCGTGATTTGGTCGCGGACCTCGGGGTTTACCGCACCGGAGGGATAAAGGAGCTTACGCAAGTCGCACCCAAGACGTGGCTCGAGCAGTCCTGCGCAGAGGTCGACCTGCTCGCGGAATACGGGTTCGGAGTCATACAATTCACGACCCATATTGAGCTGCTGCGAGCCTTGCCCCGGAAATAAGAAGGCAACCTGCGGGCTCTCGTGAGACGCTTTGCGGGAAATCACGCATTTTTTGTCACGGCTCGCCAGAGCGGCGGCCGCTTCCTGAGCATTGCGGCTAACGAGAGTTCGCCGATGGTCGAAACTTTTGCGGCCGACGTGCAGCGTGAAAACGGCATCCGCAAAATTGAGAGCAGGATTATTTCTAAGTTGCTCGGCAAAGCGATCGGTTGCGCTATCCAGCGCTTCCGCGGAGCGCGCGGAAATGACGATTAGCTGGCTGGCGCGTGAGGCGGAACCGGAAACACGCTCGGGAGCTTGCTCCAGGACTACATGGGCATTGGTGCCCCCCACGCCGAAGGAACTGACGCCAGCACGGCGTGGCCCGTCTTTGGGCTTCCATTCGCGCAACTTGGTATTCACGAAGAACGGACTACTCTCCATATCAAACTTGGGATTCGACTTTTTGAAATGAAGCGTTGGCACGAGCTCGCCATGCTTCACGACGAGGGCGGCGTGAATCAGGCCCGTGGCCCCGGCGGCGATGTCCAAGTGGCCGACATTGGTTTTTGCGGTGCCCACCGCGCAAAAATTGCGATCGGCGGTTTTTGCAGAGAAGGCCTGCGCCAGCGCCGCAAGTTCAATGGGATCGCCGAGCGGCGTACCGGTGCCATGCGCTTCGATGTAACCGATAGAGCGCGGATCGATTCCCGCGGCTTCCTGAGCCATCACGATTACGCGAGATTGACCTTCGATGCTGGGCGCGGCGTAACCGACCTTGGCGGCGCCGTCATTATTCATGCCAAAGCCGCGAATCACCGCGTAAATTTGGTCGCCGTCTTTCACCGCGTCTTCCAGCCGCTTGAGCAAAACGACGGCAGCGCCGGCGCCAAACACAGTGCCCTGCGCGTCGGCGTCAAATGTGCGGCAATGGCCGTCCAGAGAAGTCATGCCGCCTTCCTGGTAAAACGAGCCGCGCTTCTGGGGAAAAGTGATCGAGACGCCGCCGGCAACCGCCATGTCGGCCTGATACGTGAGCAGGGTCTGGCAGGCTTGGCAGGTGGCAAGTAGAGAAGTGGAACAGCCGGCTACCATGGAAAAGGCGGGGCCACGCAGATTGAACTTATAAGCGACCCGGGTGGCCAGAAAATCCAGTCCATTGCCCATCATCGCGGGGTAATTCCCTACCTGGTAGCCGCCGACGTAGTCGCGGCGAAATTCGGAATTGCCGAGCAGCTTGGAATAGAAATAGGTAGGCTGACTACAGCCGGCAAAAACCGCAACCGCCCCCGGATAGCTCCCTGGGTCGTAACCGGCATCTTCAAAGACTTCCCAGCAACATTCCAAAAAGAAGCGATGCTGGGGATCCATGAGTTCGGCTTCCCGCGGATAAATTCCAAAGAAGGCCGCGTCGAACTTGTCCGCATCCGCCAGGATCGAACGTGCCAGCACGTAGTTAGGCTTCGTTACCAGTGAGGCGGCGTCCGGCACTTCCAGCTCTTCGGGGCGAAAGTGCGAAATGGATTCCACGCCATCGCGCTGGTTGCGCCAGAATTCAGCGACGTTCTTCGCGCCAGGCAGGCGGGCAGCCACTCCGATAATCGCGATGCCTTCGAGATTGGGATTCCACTTGCTCATGCTGGCTCTCCCGCCCTCAATTTTTTGTGCATTGCGAAGACCGATCGCTGCCTCTGAGCACGCTCTTGCACGGCATCGAAGGATGGCGCTGCGGCGCCAAGATTTTTCGCGAGCGAGCGGATTGTGGTATACGCAAAAAGATCGGTCACCTTGATTTCGAGTTGCAGTAGCTTTTGCAGCTTCGAGTGCATGGCCACCAGCAGGAGCGAATCGCCGCCCAGATCGAAGAAATTATCGTCGAAGCCGACGCGGTCGGTATGCAACACATTTTTCCAGACGCCGGCAATCAATTCCTCGAGGCGCGACGCGCCGCCTTCCGGCGCGTTCTGCTGCGATTCGCTGGGTGGAGCAGGCAGGGCGCTGCGCTCGAGCTTGCCATTGGGATTTAGCGGCAGAGCCGTAAGTGGAACGTAGCACGCCGGCAGCATGTATGCCGGAAGCTTCGTGGCGAGGAAATCCTTCATCCCGCGAGACGAGCCTGCGCCATTCGCATGGGTCACGTAATAAGCCACGAGACGTTTGGTGCCCGCGCTATCTGTATTTGCCACCACGCAAGCTTCGCGGACCCCGGGATATTGCGCGAGTGCCGCTTCAATCTCGCCCGGCTCAATGCGGTGACCGAGAATTTTGAGTTGGTTGTCCTGGCGACCGAGGAATTCGATGGTTCCGTCATCGCGCCAGCGCGCCAGGTCGCCGGTACGATACATGCGAGCGCTTGGCTGGGATGAAAGGAAAGGATCAGTTACAAACTTTTCCGCGGTGAGCTCGGGAGCATTCCAGTAACCTCGCGCAAGCCCGTCCCCTGCCACACATAATTCGCCCGCCTCGCCTGGAGATACCGGCAGCAAGTTTTTATCCAGAATGTAAACGCGGGTGTTGGCAAGGGGACGGCCAATGGGCACGGAATCCGGCACGTGATCACCGTGACGCATTACATGGCAGCAGGTGAAGGTGGTGCCTTCCGTTGGGCCGTAGCCATTTATCAAAGTGATGTGGGGCAAATTTTCCAAAACTCGGCGGACATGTTTGGGGGACAGTGTGTCTCCGCCAGCGAGAAGCTGCTTTAGCGGACGCAAATCGTCGAGACACTCGTCCACGAACAAACTAAAAAGACCGGCAGGCAGCCAGAGCGTCGTAACCTTATGCTCGCGAATCGCGCGACCCATCTCTTCGAGAGCCGCGGCCTGCGGCGGCATCAACACGAGCTTGCTTCCATGCAGGAGCGCGCCCCATATTTCAAACGTCGCAGCATCGAAGGAGATGGGAGCGAATTGCAGGAAGACCTCGCCCGGGCCAAAAGAGCAATAGTTGGCGTTGAAAACAAGCCGCGCGATAGCTCGATTTTCTACCAGAACACCCTTTGGCCGGCCAGTTGAACCGGAGGTGTACATGACATACGCCAAACTTTCGGGGCCGCCGGAAGGCGCAGGGTTCTCGTCATCGCTCGCGAGTGCCGGAAGCAAAGCCTCCTCCATCAAGATGGCGGCAACCTTACGGCCGCGGAGCACTTTATCCGCGAGCGATTTCTCGGTGACCATAACCGGCGCGGCGGTATCGGCGAGCAGGAAGTCCAAACGTTCGCGCGGATACGTGGAATCTAACGGAACGTACGCACCGCCGGCCTTAAGAATGCCCACGAGCGCGATGATCATTTCCGGCGAGCGTTCAAGGCAAACACCCACCATCACGCCTTCGCCGACGCCCATGCGGCGTAACCGGTGCGCCAGATGATTGGCGCGACGGTTCAAGTCGCCGTAGGTGAGCGGAATCGAATTGAACAGGAGAGCAGTCGCGCCAGGATGCGCAGCCGCAATCTCTTCAAAAAGCTGCGCGACAGTTTTTTCCCGAGGATAATCGGCGAGGGTTCCGGCCCAGATCTCGAGTTGCCCCGAAAGTTTGGGCGTAGAATAATCATTGCTCATAATGCGTTGACCCGCTCCGTACCCGCGGAATGTCACCTCAGAAGAATTTCTTTTTCACCAAAAAGACGTTCCGCGGTAATTCCCCGCTCCCGACAATACTCGATCAGCTTGTTCGACTGAATGATGGGATTGGATTTATCGGTGTACTTGATGCTCATCACGTAATTTAGCCAGGGCTCCTGGCCCATCGCATAGACATACACTTCCTTGCATGCGAATTGATCGACCAGCGCTTTAGCCCGCTCGAAGTTCGAGCCAGCCAGCCTGCGGGAATGATCTTTGGGACGCTCGAGACGCTCGGTCAGCAATGGGCCATATATCCAGCTCATGGGCGCGCCATCGCACTCCATGCCTAGAAAAAGAACGTCGATATCGCCAATCTCGCGGTGGATGTGTTCATACATTTTGGGTGAGATGTTGCACGAATCGGCGGCAAAGAGCAGCGTGTGGCCATCGATAGCCAACCGCCAGGCAGCCTTGGTTTGCACGTTCAAGTCGCCATGTTCGCCGAGGAATGGGATGGCCATAATGGAGCCGCGTTCGAAGGGCAGCTCTTCCATCTCAGGCAGCTCGAGAACGCTCTTGAAACCGCATTGCTTCAGCAACAGGCGAAGTGAGGGGTCCTGCAAAGCGCCGCCGCCGTTTCGCGGTACCACAATGTTGCGGATGCGATGGCGCAATTGCAGCAGTGTCTCGAAGAGAATGTGATCCTGGTGATTGTGGGTGATGAGGACGTAGTCGATCACTTCCGGCAGATCCTCATAGGTGTAGCGAGAAACGTCGCTCTCGTAGGTGTAACTCAAAACCGGATCCAGCAGCACACTTACGTTTGCGGTTTCAAAAAGGATGCAAGCGTGTCCGAAATACCGCCACCGCGCGCCCGGTCCGTCGTACTTCTCATAGGATCGCGGAGGGTCGGTAGTCAGGAGTGTGCGGAAGCGGGCAGCATCCGCCTGATTCAGATCCAGCGTGCCACGGATATCTTCGAAGGACGATGGCGTATGTTTCATACGGAATAATGCGTCGAGCTGTTCGCTGGCGAAAGGCACTCTCACTTCTACTGAATCCCCTTTTTCGAGACGCGGAGTGCTGAGTACGAACGGCCGATCGTCACCCGAAATTTCCGACAGCACTATTGTTTGTACCGAGGGATCGTAATACGGGCTTTTGTAGAGAAGAGGCTCAAGCAAGCGAAAGGAAGGATGGTTATTCAGGTCGTAGACCAACTCCACATATCCTTGCAGTTCCGCAGGCACTTCCGCATATAGGGATTCGAGGCTGTAACCGGTGGCTTTCTCGCGCAATGTCGCGTCAAGCTTCTCGAGTGCTTGCGAAAGTTGTATCAGGCGGCTGCGTTCCGAAAGAGTTCGATCGCGCAAACGCTTCACATCTTCCACGCGATCCGTTTCGAAATCCATGAATGGCCCACCGAGCAGCGCCGGGGTTTTGGCTGCCGCCGCATGGGTCTGCGGCGACTCGATGTAAGACTCCATGATCTTCAGGTGGCGCTCCGTTAGATTGCGAGCAGCCGTTGCTGGTGGGATGAGGTGCGCCCAAGCATACCAGCCGTCCACAAGTGGCTCGACCATGACGTTAGGCCGTAAATAGTAGGTGCCGTTATTCATACCCATTCAATTTCTTCGAGCTCCCGCGAGTGGTTTGCGAGCATTCACTCCCACCAAGGCGTTCCTGTCTAGCACTAGTGCAAAAGGCGTGCATCTTGAATACCACTGTGCAAGAAGCGTGCATCACCGAAGTTTAGATGCTCAAAATGGGCGATTGGGAGCAGCCCGGTTCGTCAGTCTCAGGCCGCAACGCAACTGACGATCGGCCGGAATTGTAGAGATGACGGCTGGGGAGATCAGGTGTAGTCTACCGGGACTGAAGACCAAAAAGGAATTTCGGGAACGCGTCTGAGGAGGTTGCATATGCCGCGCTTTGTTTTGTTGAGCATTTGCTGGACTTTGTGCGTTGGGGGTGCAGCGGCTGTTCCTACTGCTGCGCATGCTGCGGCTGGCGATGGCTCTCTTTTGCTGCTGCAGAAGCCTACTGTTAGCCGGACGCAAGTGGTGTTTGCGTACGGCGGGGATCTTTGGAGTGTGGCGCGGGAAGGCGGCGAGGCGAAACGGCTGACGGTGGGGCCGGGGATTGAGACGAACCCGGTGTTTTCGCCGGATGGCTCGCAGATCGCGTTTACGGGCGAATACGACGGCAATGTGGACGTTTTCGTGATGCCCGCGTCCGGTGGGACGCCGAAACGCCTGACGTACCATCCGGCACCAGATCGGGTGGTGGGGTGGACGCCGGACGGAAAACAAATTTTGTTTGCTTCGGAACGCACCAGCTACTCGAATTTCAGCCGGCTGTTCCTGGTTCCGGCGCAAGGCGGTTACGAGACGCAGCTTCCGTTTGACCGGGCGGTCGAAGGCTCCTACTCGCCGGATGAGAAGAAGCTAGCATACGTACCCACGGATCAGTGGCAGCGCGCGTGGAAGCGTTATCGTGGCGGCCAAACCAAGCCGATTTGGATTGCGACGCTGGCGGACTCCAGCATCGAGAAAATTCCGCGGGATAATTCGAACGACTTCAACCCCATGTGGATTGGAGACACGATTTATTTTCTTTCGGACCGCAATGGTCCGGTAACGCTATTCGCTTATGACACGAAATCGAAGCAGGTTCGCGAAGTAATTAAAAATAACGGATTGGACTTCAAGGCGGCGGCGGCGGGCGCGGACGCGATTGTGTACGAGCAGTTTGGCTCGCTGCATATCTACGACTTGAAGAACGGCAAAGAACAGGGGATTACGGCGCGGATTACCGCGGATTTGCCCGGAATTCGTCCACACTTCCGCAAGATAACCGCGCGGGAGATTCGCGACGCGGGAATTTCTCCGACCGGCGCGCGAGCAGTGTTTGCGGCGCGGGGCGAGATTTTTACTGTTCCGGCCGAGAAGGGCGATATTCGCAACCTGACGAATACGGTAACGGCTAACGAGCGGGATCCGGCCTGGTCGCCGGACGGCAAGTCTATCGCCTATTTGTCAGATGCGTCCGGAGAATACCAGTTGGAAATTCGCGCGCAACACGGACTCGGCGAGCCGCGGCGCATTTCATTGGGAAAGGAGACGAGCTTCCCGGCAACGCCGCGATGGTCGCCAGACAGCAAGAAGATTGCTTACACGGATAAAAAACTGAACGTTTGGTATGTCGACCTGGACAAGGGAAAGCCAGTGCGGATCGATGCGGATAGTTACGCCGGGCCGGTGGCGCTGAACCCGGCTTGGTCTCCAGACAGCCGGTGGATTTCCTACACGAAAAAGCTGAAGAGCCATCTTCACGCGGTGTTCGTGTATTCGCTCGATGAAAACAAAACGCGTCAGGTGACCGACGGGATGAGCGACGCGCAATACGCATCGTTTGACACCGATGGGAAGCATCTCTATTTCGCGGCGAGCACGGACACAGGCTTGAGCACGGGATGGCTGGACATGTCCAGCATGCAACGTCCGGTGACGCGAGCCGCGTACGTTGCGGTGCTGAGGAAAGATCTGCCGTCGCCGCTGGCTCCGGAGAGCGACGAAGAGAAGGCCGGGGCCCAGGACGAGAAGAAGGTCGACGAGAAAAAAGTCGATGATAAAAAAACTGATGAAAAGAAGCCCGATGAGAAGGCTAAGAAAGAAGTTCCGGCGGTTCAAATCGATTTCGAGAATATCAGCCAGCGTATTCTTGCGTTGCCTATCCCGGAACGCAACTACATAGGGCTGCAAACGGGCAAGACCGGCGTGGTGTTCCTCGTGGAGGCGCCGGGGGTGGTATCGCTGAGCGCCGATTTTTCGGCAGGGCCGCAGTATATCTTGCACATGTTCGATCTGAAAACGCGCAAGACGGAGAAGATTCGCGAAGGGATTAGCGGTTTCTTGGTGTCGGCGAACGGCGAAAAGATGCTCTACCGGCAGGGAGAACAGTTTTTTATAGCGGCGGCAGGCAAGCAGCCAGCGGCTCCCGCGGAAGGAGGCAGCGCGCTGAAACTTGACAGCCTGCAAGCGTATGTCGATCCACGCGCGGAGTGGAAGCATATGTATCACCAGGTGTGGCGCAACGAACGCGACTTCTTTTACGATCCTGGGCTGCATGGACTCAATCGCGAAGCCATCGAGAAGAAATACGAGCCGTATCTCGAAAACATCGCCAGCCGAAGCGACCTCAATTATCTCTTTGAGGAGATGCTCGGCGAGATGACCGTGGGACACATGTTCGTGGGCGGCGGCGATAATCCGGAAACCAAGAAGGTAAAGGGAGGGCTGCTGGGCGCGGACTACACGGTGGAAAACGGCAGATACCGGTTTGCAAAAATTTATAACGGGGAAAACTGGAATCCGCGGCTGAAGGCTCCTCTGACGCAGCCGGGCGTCAATGTTGCGGCCGGCGAGTATCTTCTGGCGGTGCAAGGCCGCGATGTGAGGCCGCCGGAAAACCTTTACAGTTTCTTTGAGGAGACTGCGGGGAAGTCCATCGTGATGCGCGTGGGGCCGGACGCGAGCGGCGCGAATTCGCGCGAGGTGACAGTTGTGCCGGTCGAGAGCGAGGGCGGGCTGCGAAATCTGGCCTGGATCGAGGACAACCGGCGCAAGGTGGACCAGATGAGCGGCGGGCGCGTGGCCTACGTGTACATGCCAAATACGTCAGGGAGCGGGTATACGAATTTCAATCGCTATTTCTTCAGCCAGGTGGGCCGCGAGGGCGTGATTATCGATGAGCGGTTTAACGGCGGCGGGTCGATTGCGGATTACGTCGTGGATTACCTGCGGCGGCCCCTGCTGGCCAGATTCTCGATGCGGGAGGGAGAAGATATCACTACGCCCATCGAAGGGATTTTCGGGGCAAAAGTGATGATCACGAACGAAATGGCCGGTTCGGGCGGGGATGCGATGCCCTGGATGTTCCGCAAGTCAGGCCTGGGTCCTTTGGTGGGCACGCGCACGTGGGGCGGGCTGGTTGGACATTATACGAACCCAGGGGACCTCATTGATGGCGGAACTGTCGGGGTGCCCAATCTAGCGTTTTACAATCTCGAAGGAGATTGGGACGTGGAGAATCACGGCGTGACGCCGGATTTTGAGGTGGAGATGGACCCGAAGCTTGTGCGCGAGGGACATGATCCGCAGCTCGAGAAAGCCGTCGCGGTAGTGATGGAAGGGCTTAAGAAAAGCCCGGTGAATTATGGAAAGCGTCCTGCTTATCCTGACTATCAGAAGAAAGCAGTCATGCGGTAGACGTCTGGTCATTACGTCCGAGATAATTGCGGAATCACGCGTGTTTGATCGGGCAAGCACGCAAGAAATCGCTGGTTGCCGCGAGCGGTAGACCGATACCGAACAATTTCAAGACGTACGAAGACCACGTTGAGGCCTTGCTGGCTGGACCATCGATCAGAGACTCGTCACCGCCGCGGCGTAAGCCGTAAAGTTCGCGACGTGTCGCCGTGATCAACCGGAACAACGGGTTCGCCCTTGGATTCACCGTATCCAAATTGCTACACTCAGCAGCGTTAATCCACGCACCGCACGCTAGCGCAAAGGAGATGTCTCCGATGTCAAAACAAGAAGAAGCCGGACTCATCCTGAAACTCTACGAACTGCGCCGTGAGGACACGATGCGCAAAGCTCGCGACTGGTTCTTTCGCGATTTTAATCCGCAGAATTTAGCAGATTTCAACACCGCAATATTCAGCGATCACAGCGGTCATTTGCGCATGGTTATATCGTACTGGGACATGGCGGCAGCCCTCGTGAATGACGGAGCGATTCGTTCCGAGCTTTTCAGCAACTGCAACGGCGAGCACCTCGCGGTCTTCGCCAAGGTTGAGCTACTGCTGCCCGAGATACGCGCAGCCTATCCGCCATTTGCCGCGAGCCTCGAAAAATTAATTGACGCCACACCGAACGGACGCAAAAAGACCGCGACAATTCGCGAACAAATGAAAAAAATCCGCGACACCCTCGCAAAACAACAAGCTCAGACGGCCTAGGACATGACCACCGTAGTAAGGATCTGAAACAACTTACCTGCAAAGCCCGTCTTTATGTTTCCTCCTAAGATCCACAACGCTGACGAAATTAGGGTTGCGGAGGCGTCTCTCGTTTCGCCAATCCATCTTTGGCTTGCTGCAGCGGAAAACTGATGTTGCCGTTGGCGTCCTTAAAACATTTTTGAATTAGCGTTCCCGAATTGGGTTGACTGGGCGTTTCCAAAGCCTTCGTCGCGCATTAGAAGCTGGTGTCAGTGTCCCCAGATGGCGCTTACATTTCCATGACGACGAGCGTGCGTGATTCTCCATCTGCCGATACGGTGGTAATAAAACTGAACCCGAGACAACCTGTAGTGATGTCGGTATATCGGATTTTAATTCCGTGGTTCCCTGGCGTCAGGCTTTGGAGCGACATCAGCGAGGTTGAGCCTTTGATGGAATTAGAATTGCCACCTGAGTCCGTTCCGCTATTTCCCCACTGAGTTCCAGCCCGACTGACAGCGACACCGTCGATAACTAGATCGAATAACATGTTATGACAAGCCGATCCTCTGATTCCCCCGATGTTAGCGAGGATTAGTACAGGGAGCTGCGTCTGAACCGTTAGAGACATTCCGGGCAGATCGCAAAATGCCCCGTTACTGCAAGCAGCAACAGCAGAGACGCTGTCTGTGGCAGCAACCTGGGCGCGTAGGTTTTGACTTTTTACACGTCCGGCGACATCTAGCTTCGCCTGCGGTGGATTAGCTCCTATTCCGACGTTGCCGTTGGGAACGATGGTCATCGCTTCGATATTGCTGTGGCGAAAGTGAATGGCACCGTTGGTTGCGGAGCTGTTGACGTATGTGTGGCCGAGGGTGTCGGCGAGCAGCGCGAAATTCGTGCAATTTGCTGACGAACCGAAGAGGCCGAGGCCAGCAAAGTTGGGTCCGCAGCCGGGATCACCAATTCTGAGATTGGTGCCATTGCCGGCGAATACCGCACCTCCATTGCTTACGAAAAGCCCGGCGCCGGTGCCAAAATTTGCAACCTGGAGAGCCGTTAAAACGGAAGTCGTGGAAATGGCGCTACCTCCTCCCCCGGCATTGGAAACGGTCAAGCTACCGTTGACACTTTGATTGCTCGCAAATGTATTCGGAGTAGCGAGCTGCGGATAGCGCGCGTTCAGAAATCCCGCGTCCAGGCTCAGCGTGCCCGAGGATGTAATCGGTCCGCCAAGCAATCCAGCTCCGCTGTCCACGCTATTCACGGTGCCATTCCCTGGAGGTCCTTGCGGGCCTTGTGGGCCTGCAGGCCCGACTGGTCCTTCTGGGCCCGGCGAGAGCGCGAACGTGGTGGCGTTCAGGGGGATGCGTGCCGCGAGCAGACTAGCGGTTGTCGCGTCGAGCACATCCAGGAATCGGCTCGAGCCCGAAGGAAAATTCAGCGGATCAAGGCCGCCAGCGGTCTGCGAACCGAAGAGAAAACTGATGTTGCCGCCCGCATCCACGTCTACAGTCTGCAGTTCCGAGGTGATCGTGGTGCCGGCGGTGGCCGCATCGAAAATCACCACATTCACCTGCTGCGCTGTGCTTCCCGGAATCAACGTAGTGTTCACGGTGAACGGTATCGTGCGTGACGTAGGGGCTTGCGCCAGCAGCGCCGGGGGAAAAATAAACGCCAAGGCCAAAATCTGAATGTTTCCGAAGAAATTGCTCTTCATGTTTCCTCCGTAATCGTGGAGCGGGGTTCCGAGCAACTGCGCATGAGCATCCCAATCCGCTTGTTGGTTAATCTAGGGTTTCTCTCGGAATTGTTTGCGGAAGCTACTACCTCCAGACGCCAATCGTCAATGGTCCGCGACTTATGCTTCGGTGACCGAATAAGTAACTGATAGCAAGTGGATTAGAGCTAAATCTTATTCCTACAGGCGGGAGCGACGATGTGGTACGGCCGACGCGATTTTACGATTACTTAGTTTTTTGTTGGATTTCTGTTTTCGCTAGGAGTGTTTTTGAGCCCAGACTTTCTGGAACGGTAGCGAGATTCTCCACACCACTTGCATTATATCTCCACACCACGCGCATTATAATTGTGTGCCTTTGCGGCCGCGGTCTGTCCAGGTAGTGAATCGGGCTTGTGTTCTGCATCGGCTTCGCTCGCCTTCGATTCTGCTTGCCTTGCTTTCTGGGTTTGCTGGCCGGCTAGTGAACCAAATTCAGTGGCGTAAACGTGCGTAAATTCCGCGCCGAAGTATAAAATCAGAGCGGAGTAGTAGATCCACGAAATAACAAGGATGAGAGACCCTGCTGCGCCATAAGTTGAAGAAGAACCACTCTTGCCCAAATATAAGCCGATGCCAAATTTTCCAATCGTGAATAGCACCGCAGTCGTAAAGGCTCCGAACGTAACATCATTCCAGGTTACTTTTATGTCCGGCAAAACCTTGAACATCAGTGCGAACAAGCCCGTGATGACAAACAGTGAGGCAATCAACTCGATTAAGTGCAGAAGAAATTCTGGAACAGGGATTGCTGCGCCCGTAAATTTGAACACCCCGGCTAAAAACGCGCTCACCATCAAAGACACAAGCAACAAAAACCCAATCACTAGCACCATACCGTAGCTCAGGAACCGAGATTTAACCAAATTCCATATCCCGCTTTTGGCTTGGGTGTCGACGTCCCAAATTATGTTCAGGGCATCTTGAATTTCGCCGAAGATGCCGGATGCGCCCAAGAGCAGTGTCACGATGCCGATGATGGTGGCGACGACGCCCTGGGCAGGCTTGTGTGCTGACTGGATCATGGTTTGAATCATCTTTGCGCCATCAGGCCCCACAAAGCCCTGGATTTGTCCGGCGATCGCGTTCTGTGCGGCTTCAGCTCCGAACGCCCAACCCGCAATGGCGATAGCAATTACCAGGAGAGGCGCTAAAGAAAACGTCGTGTAGTACGCCAAAGCTGCGCTCATTCGCGTTCCCCGGTCAGCGCTAAACTCGGAATAAGAGGACTTGAGAAGCGAAAACATCACTTTGGGCTTGCCGAACAACTTTAATCCCGGATGGCTCATGTGATCGTCGAGCGGACGAAGCCGTTCTCTCCAAAGCTCGAACCTATTCGCGATCCAAGTAGCTTGCTATCCCGTGGAGGCTGTACTTTCCTTTCAGAAACCGCGTACCGCCGGTAGACGAACTCTTCCTCGGTGCTGTATTGAAGCATATGCGGACGAGAAACATTACTCGCCCTTCGCCCGCGAGCTCCGAGAGGGCGCACGGCGAATCATGGAGAGTAGCGAGGGTCTCGAGATAACAGGCACGCAGCGAGCACAGCAAGAAACGCCTGATGAGAAGATATATTAATTCTAAAAAAGATAATGGCGGACAGGTCTGTAAGCCGGATTCTCCAACAGGCTAAAACTGCGTTTTTCAAACCATGCACTTACAGAAAACAAACGACTTGCCGCGTGAATCATGTCAGTTCTTCAGCCCTGCTCGGTTAGCGGGCACACCGTGGGCGCATGTACGCCTGCAATCACCTTTCAAGGATAGGGGCCGTCGAAAAGAAAACGACCTTAGGTTTATGAGCCCGAGAGGGCTTGGGGCTTAGGTCTCGGTCATGTCATCTTCTGACGAGCTACTTTTGTCAGCGCCGGTGCAAAAATCCCCATAGTTCCGGTTGAATTTTCCCCACCTCTTGACGTGGTAAACCGGAGCCCACTCCATACGGAGGAGGTTCCGAAACTTGTTAAGGGGGCGCGACGTGCAAGAACTGAAAGAACTGCAAAGGCAAGGAATGAGCATCCAGGCGATCAGCGAACTGACCGGCTGGGACCGCAAGACGATTCGCAAGTATGTGCAAGCGGCAGGAGTGGTGCCGGAGTATGGCCCACGCACAGCACAGCCGAGCAAGCTCGATGCGTTTAAGCCGTATCTGGAGGAGCGGCTGCGCGCCGGGGTGTGGAATGCACGGGTGTTGCTGCGCGAACTGCGAGAGCGGAACTATGCAGGCGGCTACACGATTCTGACGGACTGGTTGCGGCCGCAACGCAGCGCGACGCGAGTAGTGGCAGTGCGGCGCTTCGAGACTGCTCCGGGCAAGCAAGCGCAAGTGGACTGGGGGCATCTGGGCACGCTGGAGATGGCCGGGCAGGAACAGAAGCTGCACGGCTTCACCTTCACGCTGGGTTACAGCCGGAGAATGGTGGCGGAAGCGGCGTTGGATCAAAAGCTGGGCACGCTGCTGCGGCTGCACGAAGCGGCGTTCCAGCAGATCGGCGGAGTGCCGGAAGAGATTCTCTACGACCGCATGAAGACAGTGTGGCTGGGGACCGACGAGCGCGGCGAGATCGTCTGGCACCCGGTGTTTCTGGACTTCGCGCGGTACTGGGGATTCACGCCGCGGCTGTGCCGGCCGTATCGCGCGCAGACGAAAGGAAAAGTGGAAGCGGGCGTGAAGTACGTGCGGCGGAATTTTCTGTGTGGCTTGCAGGGGTACGAGCCCAGCAGCTTGAGCGATCTGAATGCGCAGTTGCGCGAGTGGACTTGGAGTGTAGCGAACCAGCGCGTGCACGGAACGACGCATGAGCAAGTGATGGTGCGCTGGGATGTCGAGCAGTTCAGTTTGCAGTMGCTGGCGGGGCAGCCGCCGTATCCGTACGTGGATGGCGAGCTGCGCAAAGTGGCGCGGGATGCGTACGTGGACTGGCAAGGCAGCCGATATTCGGTGCCCTGGCAGTATGCGGGCCAAGAAGTGTGGGTGCAGGAAATTGCGGGGGAAGTGGATATCCGCACGGGCCGCGAGCGCATTGCGATGCACGGTAAAGCGCAGCGCAAACACAGCGTGCTGACGTTTCCGCCGCATCATCAGGGGATCCCGCTGGGCGCGCGAAGAGCAGAAGGCAAGATCCTGATTCACCTGCGGCAGAGCGCGCCGGTGGTGGAGAAACGTTCCTTGGCAGCGTACGAGCGCGTGGCGAACGGAGGCGGGCGATGAACACTCCGATCGAACGGCTACAGACGGCGTTGGAGACACTGGGATTGAGAGCGGTGGAAGCCAGGCTGGAGAACTTGCTGGAACAAGCATCGAAGAAAGAGCCGAGCTACGCAGACTTTCTCGATGAGTTGTTGAGCTGCGAGGTGGAAGCACGCAGGACGCGTTACCTGCGGGCACGGCTGCAGTTGGCGCATTTCCCCTTCGTGAAAACCTTCGAGCAGTTCGATTTCGGCTTTCAGCCATCGCTGGATGACCGGCAGATTCGGGAGCTGCGTTCGCTGCGATTTATCCACGAAGCCAGCAACGTGATTTTCCTGGGGCCACCGGGAGTGGGGAAAACGCATTTGAGCGTGGCGCTGGCGGAAGAAGCGATCCGCTCGGGATTGGGCGCGTATTTCATCACCGCGCACGATCTGGCGGCGGACTTGGGGCGCGCGTATCGCGAAGGCCGGTTGGATCGCCGGATGCGCGTGTACCTGGCACCGAAAGTTCTGGTGATCGACGAAGTGGGGTATCTGCCGCTGGACGATCTGGGAGCGACGATTTTCTTTCAGTTGGTGAGCGCGCGATATGAACGCGGGAGCATCATCCTGACCTCGAACAAAAGCTACGGAGACTGGGGATCGATCTTCGGCGATTCGATCATCGCCACGGCAATCCTGGACCGGTTGCTACACCACTCGATGACCATCAACATTCGCGGTGAGAGTTACCGGCTGAAGGATCGCCGCAAGGCCGGCCTGGTGCCGCCTCGCGGACAGGAAGGAGCGGAAGCCGCGGCTCGTTCCTTGGCCTCGGACTCCGTTACGCCCAAAACGCGCCA
>JRHI01000617.1_pt1 | contig 36822 bp, 32 predicted proteins | sample 215371 | NCBI WGS metagenome assembly JRHI01 (sample SAMN02929681, study PRJNA255918) | sediment metagenome | biome: cave system; feature: Ice Cave; material: Sediment; isolation source: sediment from deep within a dark volcanic ice cave with no known source of... ... | reverse complement strand
TGCCTCGGATCCAGCTGCGTCTCGATCACGTGACCATTGTCGCACCCACCACTGACAATCTGGAGGCTCCCAAGAACTGCCGACGAAAGGAATTTCCCGTGATGCGGCGAGCCGTAGAAAGAGTGACGACCGGTGCGGGCTTCCTATGGGCCTGATTTGCAGAGGCTCACGCATGCGGCGTGAAGAACCTCCGACCCGAACCTGGTTCCTCCCGTCCGCGAACCACCACGGATGCATCTGCACGTTCGGTGCATCCGCCCGTACTCTTCGGTAATAGGCCAGGCGGGGAGAGGACGGCGATGGCGCAGACTGTGGACAGCGGCCAGCCGCAGGCCCGCGACGGCGCGAACCGCTTCGCGTCGATTGACCCGCGAACCGGCGAGGTCGTCGCCTATCACCAGCTGGATGACGAGGCTGCGGTGCGGGCGGCCGTCGCCCGCGCCCGCGAGGCGGCCGCGTGGTGGGGCGGCCTCGGGTTCGCCGAACGCCGCCGCAGGTTGCTGTCCTGGCGCTCGGCCCTGACCCGGCGGATAGACGAGCTGGCCGGGCTGATCACCGCTGAGACCGGCAAGCCGCGCGACGATGCCCGGCTGGAGTGCGTGCTCGTGGTCGCCCACCTGGATTGGGCCGCGCGCCACGCCGAGAAGGTGCTGCGCCGCCGTCGGGTGGCGTCTGGCCTGTTGATGCTCCAGGAGGCATCGACGGTGGAGTACCAGCCCTATGGCGTGATCGGCGTGATCGGACCGTGGAACTATCCCGCCCACACTCCGATGGGGTCGATCAGCTACGCGCTGGCCGCCGGCAACGCCGTGGTGTTCAAGCCCAGCGAGTTGACCCCCGGAGTGGGCCGCGCGCTGGCCGAGATCCTCGCTCGGGTCGTGCCCGAGCACCCGCTACTGCAGGTCGTCACCGGTTTCGGCGAGACCGGTGTGGCGCTGTGCCGGTCCGGAGTGGGCAAGTTGGCGTTCACCGGATCGGCGGTTACCGCAAGGAAGGTGATGGCGGCCTGCGCCGAAACGCTCACCCCGGTCGTGCTGGAGTGTGGCGGCAAGGACGCGCTGCTGGTCGACAGCGACGCCGACCTCGCCGCCGCCGCCGACGCCGCGGTCTGGGGCGCCATGGCCAATGCGGGCCAGACCTGCGCCGGGGTGGAGCGGGTGTACGTCGTCGACGATGTCGCTCAGGACTTCACCGATCGGGTGGTTGCCCAGACGCGGCGGCTGCGGACCGGCGGGCAGCCGAGTGCTGATCTCGGTCCGATAACCAGGTCGTCCCAGGTCGAGGTGATTCGCGATCATGTCACCGACGCGCTGGCTCATGGTGGCATCGCCCTGGTCGGCGGTGTCGAATCGGTTCGCCACCCCTACGTGGAGCCGGTCGTGCTGGCTGACGTCCCGGACACCTCCACCGCGGTGACCGACGAGACCTTCGGCCCGACAGTCACCCTGCACCGGGTCGCGAATCTCGACGACGCGGTCGTGCGGGTTAACGCCGGGCGCTACGGGCTGGGCGCCGCGGTCTTCTCCGGGCGGCGCGGTGCGGAGATCGCCGGCCGGTTGCGGTGCGGGATGGTCGCGATCAACAGCGTAATCTCCTACGCCGCAGTGCCGGCGCTGCCCTTCGGCGGGGTAGGCGACTCGGGATTCGGACGGGTCCATGGTGCCGACGGTCTGCGCGAGTTCACCCGCGCCAAGGCGGTAACGCGGCGCCGGTTCCGGCCTGTGGTGCCGGTGCTCACCTTCGACCGTCCAGCTTGGGTGATCCGATTGTTACTGCGGATGGTCCGGGTGCTTTACGGTCGTTGAGTACGGCGCCGGAAGTCACCTCTCGGAAGGGACGCAGATGGCAGGACAGGTCAAGACGGTCGGCGTGGTGGGCATGGGCACGATGGGTGCGGGGATCGCCGAGGTGCTCGCCCGCACCGGGCTCGACGTGGTTGCAGTCGACGTCGACGCCCACGGCGTGGCCCGGGGCCGTGGCCATCTCGAGCACTCCACTGGCCGGGCCCTGGAGCGCGGGAAGCTCGACGAGACGAGCCGCCGCGAGCTGCTGGACCGGATCAGTTTCACCACGAAGCTGGCGGATCTGGCCGATGTACACCTCGTCGTGGAGGCCGTGCCCGAGCGCCTGGACCTCAAGAGCCGGATCTTCAGCGAGCTGGACGGGATCGTGCGCAGCGATGTCGTGCTGGCCTCCAACACCTCCAGCCTGTCGATCACCCAGCTCGCGGTGCAGACCAAGCGGCCGGACAGGGTGATCGGGATGCATTTCTTCAACCCGGCACCGGTGCTCAAGCTGGTCGAGGTGGTGCGAACCGTGGTCACCGATCCAGAGGTGATCAGCGACGTCACGGCGCTCGCGGAGACGTTGGGCAAGACCCCGGTGGTGGTGGGAGATCGGGCCGGGTTCATCGCGAACGGGTTGCTGTTCGGCTACCTAAACCACGCGGCGCGCCTGTACGAGCAGCGCTACGCCACGCGGGAGGATCTCGACGCCGCGATGCGCTACGGCTGCGGGTACCCGATGGGTCCGCTGGCGCTGCTGGATCTGATCGGCCTGGATACCGCCTACGAGATCCTCGACGCGTTGTACCGGCAGTCCCGGGATCGGCTGCACGCGCCGGTGCCGGTGCTCAAACAGATGATCACCGCTGGGCTGCTCGGCCGCAAGTCGGGTCACGGTTTCTACACCTACACAGGGCAGGACTCCTCGACGGTGGTGCCCGATGCCGCTACCCCGTCCGATGCAGACTCCGGCGTCGAGACGCGCCCGATCGGCACGGTGGGCGTGGTGGGCACCGGAACCATGGCCACCGGCATCGTCGAGGTGCTGGCCAAGGGCGGTCACGACGTGATCGTCCGCGGCCGCAGCGACAGCCGGACGAAAGACGCGGTTGCGGCGATCACCCGGTCACTGGACAAGGCGGTCAACCGCGGCAAGCTCCCCGAGTCGGATCGCGACGCCGCGCTCGGGCGGATCTCCACCACCACCTCGTTGGACGACTTCGCCAGCGTCGACCTCGTGGTGGAGGCGGTAGCCGAGGACCTGGACGTCAAGCGCGGGATTTTCGCCACTCTCGACGAGGTGTGCAAGCCGGGCACGATCCTGGCGACGACCACCTCGTCGCTGCCCGTCGTCGAATGCGCCGCCGCCACATCCCGCCCGGGTGACGTGATAGGGATGCATTTCTTCAACCCCGCCGCGGTGATGAAGCTGGTCGAGGTGGTGGAAACCATCAGCACCACGGCCGATGTGGCGGCCACTGCCCGCCAGCTGACCCGTTCCCTGGGCAAGGTGCCGGTGACCTGCGGTGATCGCGCCGGGTTCATTGTCAACGCGCTGCTGTTTCCTTACCTCAATGATGCGGTGCGAATGTTGGAGGCGCACTATGCGTCAGCCGACGACATCGACACCGCGATGAAGGTCGGCGCCGCGCTGCCGATGGGCCCCTTCGCGCTGCTCGACGTGGTCGGCCTGGACGTCTCACTGGCGATCCAGCGCAGCCTCTACCAGGAATTCCGCGAGCCAGGCTTCGCCCCCGCGCCATTGCTGGAACACCTGGTCACAGCTGGCCTGCTAGGCCGCAAAACCCGCAAGGGCTTCCGCGACTACTCGTAATCGCCACCTGCCCGATCACTCAAGGCGCGTTGATCAGGATGTTAGTCCGGCGGGGAGTGCGACCGGATCAGGCTGTCCATCAGCTGGGAGCCATCGAGGCGCAGCCGCGGCACGAGTTCTGGGCCGATCAGGTCCCGTTCGTTGGCGTCGCGCTGACCGGTGTGATCGGTCATCGGCAGGTAACCGATGCCTACCTCGCTCAGCTCGCCCGTTCCCAAACCGGACGGCTAGCCACCTTCGACCAGGGTCTCGCCCAGCTACACACCGACGTCGCGCACCTGGTTCCCACCGGGTGAAGCCTTCAGCCGCAACAACCGCCACCGCAGCAGCCGCCCGCCGGGGCAGCAGCGCGCCGGGGCTGGCTGGTGGGGGAGGGCGCAGCACTTGACAACGCGACGGTGGACAGCAGCCGGACTGTGTCCTCGTGGCCACCGGGGCACCGGGCGGGGTCTCGCGAAGCAGTCATCGGCCTGCTGAGCTCGAAGGTCGTCGAGCACTCTCGGCAACGGAACTCATAGCGTGGCATGGGACTCACGGTACCGGTACTACCGTGAGTTGTTATGCCGCGCCGCAACATCCCACGCCGTACTCGCGGCGCCACCCCGCCTCCAGCGGTGGGAGCGACCGGGTGGGCGCATCGGGAGAGCGGTCCAGACGGGCAGTGGGTCGTCCGGTCAGTGCCCGGCGAGCAGGCCGTCAAGAGCTACCGCTGTCCCGGCTGCGACCATGAGATCCCGGCCGGCACGGTGCACGTGGTGGCCTGGCCGGCGGGAGCGCAGGGATCGGCGGCCGACCGGCGACACTGGCACACCGGTTGCTGGCACGCTCGGACCCGCCGGGCGCCCACCCGCAGACACTGGTGAGGCGGCGCCATCAGCCCCGCGCAGGCTGCTCACCGGCAAGCGCATCATCTTCGATCGGATCGGGCTCCAGGCGCTGCATCGCCTCGTCCAGCTTCGAACTCACCGACTGCAGCTGGCCGGTGAGCTGCCGGCGCACGGTGCGCAGCGCCTCCACCCGCCGAGTGGCCTCCTGCACCCTGGCGACCGCCGTCTGGTCGGCCTCGGTCACCAGCCGCCGGGCCACGTCGGTGGCCTCGTCGACGCGCCGCTTCGCCTCGGCCTTGCTGCTCGCCTCCTCGTGAGCCAGCTCGCGGGTGGCGTCCCTACGCCGGGCTGACATGGTGATGTCGAAGTCCTCTTCGGTCTGCTGCCGGCGGGCCGCGGACTCAGCGGCGAGCTGCTCGGCTCGCCGTTTCGCCAGCGCCAGGATCTCCTCGGCCCGGCGCTGCGCGTCGGCGATGGCCCGCTGGTGCTCGGCCTCCATCACGGTTCGCCGACGCTGCGCCTCCCCGATCATCTGTTCGTAGCGGGCGCGCAGCTTGTCGGCTTCACGCTCCGCTTCGGCTCTAGTCGCGGCGGCGGCAGCGGTGGCTTTGACGTGGATCTCCGCGACCTCACTCTGGGCCGTCCGCAGCATCCGCACCACGCGCTCGCTCATGCCCTCGACGGTGGTGGGTGGCGCGGCGAGCCGCTTGATCTGGGCGCACAGATCATCGATTTCCGCGCGCGCCGCCTCCAGCGTGCGGGCAACCTCCGCGGCTTGCGCGGCCCCGGCATTCCGATCGGTCACCGCGATCTGCAGATCGGCCCGCAGCTGTTCGAGCTGGTAATCTACCTGCGCGCAGTCGTATCCACGGCGGACGGTGTCGAACGTGGATCTCATCGGCAGCAGATCACGATCGTCGACTGAGCCCATGGCGCCAGGTTACTCGGGTGCTGGTGAGCAGGGATAAGCCGTTCCGGGGTCAGACCCCGCGGAATCGGTTGATTTCTGCTAGGTGGATCTCGCGTAGCTCGGGGTTTCGGATGCCCAGACCCTCTTCGGGGGCTAGGCACAGCACGCCGACCTTGCCCTGATGGATGTTGCAGTGCATGTCGTGTGCGGCCTGGCCGGTCTCTTTCAGCGGGTAGACGCGGGACAGTGTCGGGTGGACCTTGCCCCTGGCGATCAGCCGGTTGGCCTCCCACGCCTCACGGTAATTGGCGAAATGCGAGCCCACGATCCGCTTGAGGTTCATCCAGAGGTAGCGGTTGTCGAACACGTGAATGAAGCCCGAGGTGGAGGCGCAGGTGACGATCGTGCCACCCCTCTTGGCGACGTAGACGCTGGCGCCGAAGGTCTCCCGCCCCGGGTGCTCGAACACGATGTCAGGGTCGTCACCGCCGGTCAGCTCCCGGATCTTGGAGCCGAACCGCTTCCACTCCTTCGCATCCTGGGTGTGCTCGTCCTTCCAGAACTTGTAGCCCTCGGCGTTGCGGTCGATGACCAGCTCGGCGCCCATCCGCCGGCAGATCTCGGCCTTCTCGGGACTGGAGACCACGCAGACCGGGACGCCCCCGCCGCCCAGGGCCATCTGGGTGGCGTAAGAGCCCAGTCCGCCCGACGCGCCCCAGATGAGCACCGTGTCGCCCTGTTTGAGGTCCGCGCCGTTGCGGGAGACCAACTGCCGGTACGCGGTGGAGTTGACCAAACCCGGGCTTGCCGCCTCCTCCCAGGTGAGGTGCGCCGGCTTGGGCATCAGCTGGTTGGACTTGACCAGGGCGAGCTCGGCAAGACCGCCGAAGTTCGTCTCGAAACCCCAGATGCGCTGCTCGGGGTCGAGCATCGTGTCATTGTGCCCGTCAGGATGCTCCAGCTCGACGGACAGGCAGTGCGCCACCACCTCATCGCCCGCTCGCCAGGCGTTGACCCCGGCGCCGGTTCGCAGCACCACGCCGGCGAGGTCCGAGCCGACCACGTGGTAGGGCAGATCGTGCCGGGAGGCCAAGGGCGAGGTGCGGCCGTAGCGCTTGAGGAATCCGAAGGTGGGCAACGGTTCGAAGATCGACGTCCAGACGGTGTTGTAGTTGATGGCGCTGGCCATCACGGCGACTAGCGCCTCGCCGGGCCCCAGCTCCGGCACCGGTACCTCGTCGAGGTGCAAGGACAGGCGTGGGTCCTTGTCCCGGCTGGGCACTTCGGCGAACATGTCGGCCTCATCAGCGTGGACCGTGATTCCCCGGTAGCTTTCCGGTACCGGCAATGAGCTCATGGCGTCGACGTCGTCGCTGAGAATGGCATCGAGGATCTTTTGCACGGCCGTCCCTTCGCTTTGCCCGCTTCCCGCACGGGAGCAGCTGGCTACGCTGAGGTTAGGCGATAAGTATATCAATCGCTACAGCTCCGACTGAGTGAGGCAGGCCACTCCAGTCACTCGAAGTATCGACCACGCTACGTGTGGTGACGCAGGCCGATTATGCCGCTGTCGTTCAACATCAAGCGCTTTCCGTCGTGCGCGACGACCTCACCGAGCGCGCGAACGCTTCCTCGCGTTCAGCGTCACCGATTCGCACGTCCAGTGAATCGGGTTCGTTCACGCGGCCAATCGTACGGCCGACTCGCAGGCGCCCATCATGACATTTGGGCGATTCTTACCACCTGCGGCCGGGATCAGTGCTCGGGCGCCGGTTCCACCAGCTCGACGAGCACGCCGCCGGCGTCTTTGGGGTGCACGAAGTTGATCCGGGAACCCGCGGTGCCGCGGCGTGGAGTATCGTAGAGCAGCCGTACTCCGGCGGTGCGCAGCGCCGCCATCGCCGACTCGATGTCGGTGACCCGGTAGGCCAACTGCTGCAGGCCGGGGCCGCTGCGGTCGAGGAACTTGGCGATGGTGGAGGTCGGGCCCAGCGGGGCGAGCAACTGCACCGCGGCACCCGTGCCGCGATCACCGGGAGCGCGCAGCATGCCCTCGCGCACCCCCTGCTCCTCGTTGACCTCCTCGTGAACCAGCTCCAGCCCGAACGTCGCGCGGTAGAACTCGACGGCCGCATCAAAATCCGGCACCGCGATGCCCACGTGGTCGATGGCTGTGACGACAGCCTGCAGTTGCGCCATGGGATGGAGCGTACGGCCGGTTCGGAGTGTGATCTTTGTCGTCGCGGCGATTGGCTATCGCGCGCGGTAGTGTCAAAGGACAGCCCTGATCAAACGCTCCGGAGGTACGATCCATGGCCGGTAAGGACGGTAGGGCCGGTTCTGTCATAGTGGCCGGAGCCCGCACCCCGATGGGGCGGCTGCTCGGCCAGCTCAAAGACTTCTCGGCTGTCCAACTGGGTGGCTTCGCGATCAAGGCCGCGCTCGAACGCGCCGGTGTGGCACCCGAGCAGGTGCAGTACGTGATCATGGGTCAGGTGTTGACGGCCGGTGCCGGCCAGATCCCGGCGCGGCAGGCGGCGGTCAACGCCGGCATCGGCATGGACGTGCCTGCCTTGACCATCAACAAGGTGTGCCTGTCCGGGCTGAACGCGATCGCGATGGCCGACCAGCTGATCCGCGCTGGCGAGTTCGACATCATCGTGGCCGGCGGCCAGGAGTCGATGACCCAGGCGCCGCACCTGCTGGCCAAGTCGCGCGCCGGCTTCAAGTACGGCGACGTCACCATGACCGACCACATGGCCTACGACGGCCTGCACGACGCGTTCGACCAGGTCTCGATGGGCGCATCCACCGAGAAGCACAATGGGCGCCACCAGCTGACCCGGGCTGAGCAGGACGAGTTCGCCGCGCAGTCGCACCAGCGCGCCGGTCGCGCGGTAGCCAGCGGTCTGTTCGCCGAGGAGATCACCCCGGTGAGCGTGCCGCAGCGCAAGGGTGACCCTGTCGTTGTGGCGGCCGATGAGGGCATCCGGCCCGATACCACCGCCGCGAGCCTGGGCAAGCTGCGCCCGGCGTTCGCCGCAGACGGCACCATCACCGCCGGATCCTCGTCGCCGATCACTGACGGCGCCGCCGCGGTCGTGGTGATGAGCAAGGCCAAGGCCCAGGAGCTGGGTCTGAGCTGGCTGGCCGAGATCGGGGCGCACGGCATGGTGGCCGGCCCGGACGATTCCAGCCTGCACGAGCAGCCCGCCAACGCGGTGCTGGCGGCCTGCGCCAAGGAGGGCATCGAAGTGAGCGATCTCGACATCGTCGAGATCAACGAGGCGTTCGCGGCGGTGGGCGTGGTGTCCACCCGCAAGCTAGGCATCGACCCGGCGAGGGTCAATCCCAACGGTGGGGCGATCGCGCTGGGGCATCCGATCGGCGCGTCGGGTGCCCGGCTCGCGCTGCACCTGGCGATGGAGCTCAAGCGGCGCGGTGGCGGCGTGGGCGCGGCATCGTTGTGCGGTGGCGGTGGCCAGGGTGACGCGCTGATCCTGCGGGTGCCGGCGAACACCTAGCGTGAGCTCTCGCCGCCACGATGTCGGTGACCTGGTCGCGCACGCCCGGCAAGGCCAGGCCCGGGCGGTGGCCCGGCTGATCTCGCTGGTCGAGGACGGCGCACCGGAGCTGCGCGAGGTCGCCGCGGCGCTGGCCCGCGACACCGGGCGGGCTCAGGTCATCGGTATCACCGGCGCGCCCGGTGTGGGCAAGTCGACCTCGGTCAGCGTGCTGATCACCGCACTGCGGGCGGCGGGCAAGAAGGTGGGAGTGCTCGCTGTCGACCCGTCCTCGCCGTTCTCGGGTGGGGCGCTGCTCGGTGACCGGGTCCGGATGCAGGACCACGCGCTTGACCACGGTGTCTTCATCCGCTCGATGGCCACTAGGGGTCACCTGGGTGGCGTCGCCTGGGCCACCCCGCAGGCGCTGCGGGTGCTCGACGCCGCGGGCTGCGACGTGGTGCTGGTCGAGACCGTGGGCGTCGGCCAGTCCGAGGTGGAGGTAGTGGCACTGGCGGATACCACGGTGGTGATGTTGGCGCCAGGAATGGGTGACGGGATTCAAGCGGCCAAGGCGGGAATCCTGGAGGTCGCCGACGTCTTCGTGGTGAACAAGGCCGACCGGGAGGGCGCCGACCAGACCGTCCGGGACCTTAAGCACATGATCTCGCTCGGCCGGCGGGCAATGGCGGGTCCGAGCTGGCGGCCGCCGACCGTCCGCACGGTGGCCACCACGGCCGAGGGCATCGAGGACCTCGTCGGGGCGATCGAGGAGCACCGGGCGTGGATGTCTGGCCACGATGAGCTCGACGCTCGCCGCCAGCGCCGCGCGGAGGCCGAGATCGAGGCAATCGCGCTGGCGCAACTGCGCGGCAAGCTCGGGGACGTCCTGCGGGGCAGCGCGCTGCCCGGATTGGCCAAACGGGTCGTCGTCGGAGAGCTCGACGTTTACCGCGCAGCCGACGAGCTGATCGCCGAACTGGGCGTCTGAACCGGATGGCTCTCCCGACGGCGGTGCGCGACGTCAGCGCGGGTCGGTGAAGTCGCCGGCGGCGCGGCGAACCTGGGTGAGCAGGGCGGTGAGCTGTGCGGTCTGCGCATCGTTTAGCCCGACGAGGCCGAAGTCGATATCGGTGAGAGCCACGGTCGCCACCTTCTGACGCTGCCGGCCGGCCTCGGTGATCGCGACCAGGGTGGTGCGCCGATCGGTGGGATCCCCGTTGCGCTCCACCAGGTGGTCAGCCTGAAGCCGGTCCACGATGTTGGTCACGCTGGTCGGGTGCAGCTGAAGGCGTTGGCCCATCACGTTCATCGGCAGGCTGCCCTGACGGGAGAACAGCAGCAACACCAGCGCCTCGTACCGGGCGAAGGTCAGACCGTGTGGGCGCAACGCGGCATCCACTGAGGACTGCAGGATCTGCTGCACGCGCATGACGTTGGTGACCGCGGCCATCGTCGCGGCTGGCCCGATGCGGTCTTGCCACAGCTGTGCGGCCCGATCGATCGGATCGAACGGCAGGGGATGACGCGAGGACATGGGTGCACAGTAGGGCACGCCCGCACGAGCGCGGTCTGGATGCAGAACGCCCCTAAGCGGGCCTGTTTAGCGCGTTCTGCATCCAGACTGCACGTGGGGAGGGGGACCCTGGCGAAATGAAGGTTTGACGTCCTACTATTGGATGGCAGATCACCTCGGCCAGGGAGGCTCGGATGACGGCCTACGACGCCCAGCATGTAGATCCGCAAGCCGGTCGGACGCGCTGGCAGCGCCGTTACGCGCAGGCGCAGGCGGCCGGACGGCTCCGAGACACCGACTTCACCACCCTGTCCGGGGTCGAGGTCGATCCGGTGTATGGGCCGCGCGACAGCGATACCGTCGAGGGGTTCGAGCGGATCGGCTGGCCGGGTGAGTACCCGTTCACTCGGGGTGTGCACTCGACCGGCTACCGGGGACGCACCTGGACAATCCGCCAATTCGCCGGGTTCGGTAATGCCCAGCAGACCAATGAGCGCTACCACCAGATACTGCGCAACGGTGGCGGCGGGCTGTCGGTGGCCTTCGACATGCCCACCCTGATGGGCCGCGACTCCGACGATCCGCACAGCCTCGGCGAGGTCGGGCACTGCGGCGTAGCGATCGACAGCGCCGCGGATCTGGATGTCCTGTTCAACGGTATCCCCTTGGGGCAGGTCACCACGTCGATGACGATCTCGGGCCCCGCGGTGCCGATGTTCTGCATGTACCTGGTCGCCGCTGAGAGACAGGGCACGGCGGTCGAAAGCCTCAACGGCACCCTGCAGACGGACATCTTCAAGGAGTACATCGCCCAGAAGGAGTGGTTGTTCACCCCGGAGCCGCACTTACGCCTCATCGGGGACCTGATGGAGTATTGCACTGAGAATATTCCGGCCTACAAGCCGTTGTCGATCTCCGGATACCACATCAGGGAAGCCGGCGCAACGGCTGCGCAGGAGCTGGCATTCACTCTGGCCGATGGCTTCGGGTATGTGGAGCTCGGCCGCTCACGCGGGCTTGACGTCGATCGTTTCGCCAGTGGCCTGACCTTTTTCTTCGACGCCCACGTGGACTTCTTCGAGGAGATCGCGAAGCTCCGCGCCGCCCGCCGGATCTGGGCCCGCTGGCTGCGCGACGTCTACGGCGCCACCAGCGACAAGGCGCAGTGGCTGCGCTTCCACACTCAGACCGCCGGCGTTTCGCTCACCGCCCAGCAGCCCTACAACAACGTCGTTCGAACCACGATCGAGGCGCTCGCCGGGGTGCTCGGTGGAACGAACTCGATGCATACCAACGCTCTGGATGAGACTCTCGCGCTGCCGTCGGAGCGGGCAGCGGAGATCGCCCTGCGCACCCAGCAGGTGATCATGGAGGAGTCCGGGGTGGCCAACGTGGCCGATCCGTTGGGGGGCTCCTGGTATGTCGAGGCGCTGACCGACCGGATCGAAGCCGATGTAGAGCGCATTCTGGCCCGGATCAAGGACATGGCCATGGCCACGGTGCCCTCGGGCCGGTACCCGATCGGGGAGATGACCTCAGGCATCCTGCGCGGCATCGAAGACGGTTGGTTCACCGGCGAGATCGCCGACGCGGCGTTCGCTTACCAGCATGCGCTGGAGAAGGGCGACAAGAAGATCGTTGGGGTGAACACTCTCACCGCATCGGTCACTGATGAGCTGGAAATCCTCCGGGTCAGTCAGGAGGTGGAAGGCCGACAGGCCCGGGTGCTGGCCCAGCGCCGCGCGCAGCGCGATCAGACCGCCGTCGACCGGGCTCTCGCGACCATGGTGGCGGTAGCCAGAGGCGGCGGCAACCTTATCGAGCCGATGCTCGACGCTGCGCGAGTTGAGGCCACCCTCGGTGAGATCTGCGGGGCTCTGAAGGCCCAGTGGGGTGAGTATCGGGAGCCCGCCCGGTTCTGAGCCTGGCGCTGAATGCCCAAGATGGGATCCATGCCAGGATAGCGGGCGTGAGCAGGCCTAACCCCCAGCAAACCAGGCAAACCCCAGCCCTGTCCGGCGCTGTCGACCTGTCGGCGCTCAAGGCACGGGTCGATCCGGCGGGTCAGCGTGCCGCCCCGGGCGAGCCCCCGGCGGACGGCACGGGAAGCACCTGGGTCCTCGATGTCACCGAGCACAGCTTTCAAACCGATGTCGTCGACCGTTCCCTGCAGGTGCCTGTCTTAGTCGACCTGTGGGCGACCTGGTGTGGTCCGTGCAAGCAGCTCTCGCCGATGCTGGAACGACTCGCCGAGGCGGCCGGTGGTGCGTGGGTGCTGGCCAAGGTCGACGTCGACGCCAATCCGCGGATCGCCGAGCTTTTCGGTGTCCAGTCCATTCCCACCGTTGTCGCCATCGCCGGCGGTCAGCCGGTCGCCGACTTCGCCGGCGTCCAGCCGGAGTCGCAGCTGCGGGAGTGGATCACCTCGCTGCTCGACGCGCTGCGTGATCAATTACCGGGTATCCGGGCCGCCGAGCGCAGCGCCCTTGGCGATGCTGGACAGCCCGAAGTCGAGCCCGAGGATCCCCGATTCACGGCTGCTGAAGCGGCATTGGCGGCTGGTGACTACGCCGCCGCCGAGACCGCCTACCAGCAGATTTTGGCTATCGAGCCGGCTGACGTGCAGGCCAGGGCCGCGCTGATCCAGGTTCGTTTCCTGGCCCGAGCCGAATCCGTGGATCCCTCAGCGGTGGCCAGGGCTGACGCCGCACCCGACGACGTCGACGCGCAGATCGCCGCGGCCGACGCGCAGGTGGCCGCCGGGACGCCGGAACGGGCATTCGAGCGGCTGGTCAGCGCCGTGCGGCGGCTGACCGGAGACGACTGCGACCGGGCCAGAGCGCACCTTGTGGAGCTGTTCGAGCTCTTCGCCCCAGACGATCCCCGGGTCACCTCAGCGCGCCGCGCGTTGGCCCGCGCATTGTTCTGACTCGTGAGTGCGTAACAGTGTTCTAACACTGTTACGCACTCACGGCAGGTTTTCACCCTAGTAGGGCCCGTGGGCCTTTGCAGGCCATACTCAGCTCTCGTCGGCGGGGGTGAGCCAGAGTGCACCGGATGGGGGCAGCCGGAGCACCGCGGAGTAGGGCAGTCCGTGCCACGGTGTCTCGTCGGCGAGCACGTCGCCGAGGTTCCCGACGCCGGAGCCACCGTAGCCTTCGGCGTCGGTGTTGAGCACCTCGCGCCAGCGTCCTGGATGGGGTAGCCCGACCCGGTACTTCTCGTGTGGGTTTCCGGCGAAATTCGCCAGGCAGGCCAGTACCGAGCCGTCATCACCTACCCGCAGGAAGCTCAGCACGTTGCCCCAAGCGTCGTTGGCGTCGATCCACTCGAAGCCGGCGGGGATGGTGTCCTGGCTGTAGAGCGCACGGTGTGCTCGGTATGTGGCGTTGATGTCCCCGACCAGCTGCAGCACTCCGCCGTGCAGCGGGTGGTGGCGCAGATTCCAGTCCAGTGACCGGTTCTCCGCCCACTCGGCGGGCTGCCCGAGTTCGCCGCCCATGAACAGCAGCTGCTTGCCCGGGTGGGCCCACATGTAGGCCAGCAGGCATCGCAGGTTAGCGGCCTTGTTCCAGTCGTCGCCGGGCATCCGACTCCAGAGTGAACCCTTGCCGTGCACCACCTCATCGTGGGAAAGCGGCAGCACGTAGTTCTCGCTCCAGGCGTACATCAGCGAGAAGGTCATCACATTGTGGTGATAGCCGCGGTGTACCGGATCGTGGCTAACGTAGCTCAACGTGTCGTGCATCCAGCCCATATTCCATTTGAAGCCGAAACCCAGGCCGCCCACATGCGTCGGCCGGGTGACGCCGGGCCAGGCGGTGGACTCCTCGGCGATCGTCACCACTCCAGGGTGTCGCTTGTAGACGGTGGCATTCATCTCCTGCAGGAAAGCGACTGCATCTAGATTCTCCCGGCCACCGTGCTCATTGACCGACCATTCGCCCGCCTTACGGGAATAGTCGAGATAGAGCATCGACGCCACCGCGTCGACACGGAGCCCGTCGAGATGGAATTCCTCGAGCCAGTACAGCGCGTTGGCCACCAGGAAGTTGCGCACCTCGTTGCGCCCGTAGTCGAAGATCAGGGTGCCCCATTCCGGGTGCGCCGCACGCTGTGGGTCGGGGTGCTCGTAGCAGGCTACGCCGTCGAACTGCGCCAGCGCCCACTCATCGCGCGGGAAATGCGCGGGCACCCAATCCATGAGCACCCCGATCCCAGCCGCATGCAGCGTGTCGACGAAGTAGCGGAAGTCGTCCGGACAGCCGTACCGCGACGTCGGCGCGTAGTAGGAGGTGACCTGATAGCCCCAGGAACCGCCGAACGGGTGCTCGGCCACCGGGAGCAGCTGGACGTGGGTGAACCCGGTCGTGTGCAGGTACTCGACCAGCTCGTGGGCCATCTCCCGATACCCCAGCCCCTGCTTCCAGGAACCCAGATGTATCTCGTAGATGCTCATCGGCTTGGCTACCGGCTGGCCCTGCGCTCGATCGGCGAGCCACTGGTCGTCGCTCCACTCGTGGGTCGACGGGCTGGCAACCACCGACGCCGTGTTCGGCGGGACTTCGGTGGTGCGAGCCATCGGGTCGGCCTTCTCGTGCCAGTTCCCATCGGGGCCCAGCAGGCGGAACTTGTAGCGGGCGCCGGGACCGACGCCGGGTAGGAAGATCTCCCAGACCCCGGTCGAGCCCAGCGAGCGCAGTGGGGTGGCCACGCCGGACCAGCCGTCGAAGTCACCGCACACCCGGACTCCTCGGGCGTGCGGCGCCCACACCGCGAACGAGGTTCCCTCAACCACTCCACTCGGTGTGGGGTAGGTCTGCAGGTGCGCACCGAGCACATCCCACAGCCGTTCGTGGCGGCCCTCCCGGATGAGGTGCAGATCGACCTCACCCAGGGTGGGCAGCCAGCGGTACGGATCATCGCTGACCTCACTGTGGTCGCCGTAACGCACCCGCAGCCGGTAGTCACCAGGAGCGGGCATCACGCCGTGGAAAAGGCCTCCGGTGGCCTGCTCCAGCAGGTACTCTCCCCTCTCGGCGAGCACGGTCACCTCATCGGCATGCGGACGCAGCACCCGGACCGCGGTGCCGTCAGGGTGCGCGTGCGCGCCGAGCACCGAATGCGGATCATGGTGCTCCCCGGCCAATAGCCGGCGAAGCTCGTCGGCCGGTGGTGCCGTGGTGGCGCGGTCTGGCGCGGGCACGGTCGCTTCCTTCCCCCGGTTTGTCATGCTCCCAGTGTGTCTGCTTTGGGGCGCGTCTGCTGGGTGATGCCCGCCATTTCGTGTTATTTTGGACTGTCTAGACAGGCTAGGAGGGACTTGATGAAGTGGCAGCTCCAAGAAGCCAAGCAACGCTTCAGCGAGCTCGTTCGCGCTGCCCAAGTCGACGGCGCTCAGTTTGTCACCCGGCACGGTGAGGAGGTTGCCGTAGTGCTCGACATCGCTGAATACCGCAGGATGACGGGCGCAAACGTCGACTTCAAGGACTTCCTCAGGTCAGCGCCGGATCTCGACGCGCTGGAAATCCTCCGGCCGCGCGAGCCTGCCCGCCCGGTGGATTTCACCGGTCATCAGTGAGCTTCCTGCTCGACACGAACGTCTTGTCGGAGCTGCGCAGGCGTACACCCGACCCGGGGGTAGTCGCCTGGTACGACTCGGTCGATTCCCGGCAGTTGTATCTCAGTGTGCTCACCGTTGGGGAGATCCGCCAAGGCATCTGCCGGCTGCTCCGGCGTGACCGCACTCAGGCGGCGGTCTTCGATCGTTGGCTCGCGGGTCTGCTGCGCGCCTACTCCGACCGCGTTGTGCCGATCACCGCCGAGGTGGCCCAGGAATGGGGCAGGCTCAACGTGCCTGATCCGGTGCCCGTCATCGATGGCCTGCTGGCCGCGACCGTCAAGGTGCACGACTGGACGCTGGTCACCCGTAACATCGGCGACGTCGCCAATACCGGAGCGCGGTTGTACAACCCATTCACGAGCGTCCGCTGACCGCTACCGATCTCAGACCGTCAGCAGGCGGACCGGGTACTCGGCGGCGCTGGCGAGCTTCGCGAGGTCTGTCGGATCGGAGGTGACCACGGCGGCGTTGTGCTCGATGGCGGCCACGATCACCGCCGCATCGACGACATCCGAGGTGCCGCTGCGGGCCAACAGGAGGCCGACATCCTCAGCGGTCTGTTCGGTGAACGGCAGCACGGTGCACAGTCGACGCACCATTCGCAACGGGTGCTGCCGGGTACGGTCTCGCCAGACCTGGGCGAGTACCACGCTCGGCAGATATGGGCGGTACCCGTCCTCGAAAGCCTTCACACAGCTGCGAAAGGTCTCGCCGCGGGGATCCGTCTCGATGTCGATGAGCGCTCCGGCGTCGAGCAGAAGTCGTCGCTGCGGGCTCACCCGGCTTGCCGTTGGGGCTCGGCGGGAAGCCGGCCGCGCAACCGAGCCAGCGCGGTCATCCGGGCGGCCGCTTCATCGGCGGTCTCCCACTGCCCGACACCGGCCTTGCCGAGGCGGGCGCGGGTCTGGGCCATGGCGGCCTCATCGGGTTCGCCGTACACCGCGATGTACTCCGCGAGCGCGGCGCGGGCCTCGGCCAGTCCAGCAGCCTCTTCGGCGGCCTGGGACAACCAGGTCGACAGCGGGATTCCCAGGGAGCCCGCAGCGCGCTTTGCCCGCTGTAAGACCTCGGAGTCGAGAGAGATGCTGATCTTTTTGACGGCCACGCGGTAACTCTACACTGGAGTAGCACCTTAGTACGACCAAACTCTTTGCTCTTGGTTGTTTGGAGATCCGGCCGACCCTCAGGTCGCGCTTGCCCGATTTTGTCGGCGCGGGTGGATACCCTGCGGTGTCGCCGTTGAGGAGGTTGGTGTTAGTGCCCTACGAGCCACCGGACTGGCTGGCCCACGCTGTCAGCACCTTTGGCCGGACTGCGCGGGAGCAGCTGAGCACTGGCGCCGGTGAGCCGGAGGAGGCGCTTCGCGCGCCCCTGTCGGATTGGTGAAGGAGATCGGATCGCGGCACGGCCTGCAGGTGGTGCCGGTGGGTGAGGCGATGTTGTCCGACCTGCAGGTGCGGCCGGACTACGCGGTGCAGGTCGGCGGCGCGATCTGCGGATACATCGAGATCAAGAAACTGGGCCTTGGCGCGGACGCACCGGCCTTGACCGGCAAACACAACCGCCGGCAGTGGGCGCGGCTGTCGAACCTGCCGAACCTGATCTACACCGACGGGACGTGCTGGGCCCGGTACGAGACGGGCGTCCGCAAGAGCGAGATCATCAAGCTCGACGGCACCCTGACCGAGGGGTCGGGCGACCTGCGAGTGATGGGCCCAGATTTCGAGCAGATGCTCGTCACGTTTCTCGGGTGGGCGCCGTCGCCTATTCGTAACGTCGATGCGCTGGTCCGGGCAGTCGCCCCGGCCTGCCTGCTACTCCGTGACGAGGTCGCCGACCAGCTCGCTCGAGAGCGGGTGTCAGTCAGCGCCGGGTCGGACCTGACCAAGCAGCTGTTCAGCGGACTCGCCGCCGACTGGCGCCAACTGCTGTTTCCCACCGCAGACGATCTCGAATTCGCCGACGGTTATGCCCAGACGGTGACCTTTGGCCTGTTATACGCCCGCAGCCGCGGGATCGCTTTCGAGGACCGGGGGTACCACGAGATCGGTGATCTGATCGCGGTGGGAAACACCCTGATGGGTCGTGCCTTGCAGGTCCTCACTGATCAGTTCGGCGGCTCGTCGGACCAGGTCGGGCCGTTCAAGGTCACGCTCGACACGCTGCTGCGCGTCATCGGCGCGGTTAACTGGGAACGGGTTCGTTCCGGACGGCGCGACACCTACCTCTACCTGTACGAGCACTTCCTCGCCGAGTACGACCCGGTGAAGCGGCAGGAGTCTGGCGTCTACTACACGCCGGTCGAGCTGGTGGAGCCGATGGTTCGCCTCACCGATGATGCGTTACGCACCCGGCTCGGGCTGGTGCGTGGCCTTGGCACCGACGGAGTGCGGGTCGTTGACCCGGCGGCCGGAACCGGCACCTTCCTGCTGCGCATCCTCGACATCGTGTTCGACCGCGTGGAGCACTCGGACGGTACCGGCGAGGCGCGCGAGGTACTCAGTTCCATGGCCGGCCGGTTGGTCGGGTTCGAGCTGCAGATGGGGTCGTACGCAGTGAGCGAGCTGCGGCTTACCGACCTGCTGGCGCACCGCGGGGTAGAGCTCGCGGTGGCCGACCGGATGCCGTTGCACGTCACGAACACTCTCGATGACCCGTTTCGGGCCCAGCCACCGCTGGCCAGCTTCCTCAAAGCCATCGCCGACTCGACCCGCCGGGCCGACCAGATCAAGGCCGAGCTACCGGTCACGGTGGTGAGCGGCAACCCGCCCTACCGCGAGCGAGCCACCGGCACGGCTCGTGGGTGGAGCAAGGTGGTTTCTACGGCGGGCGCAGGCGAACCGAGGACGCCTCACTGATGTCCGATTTCCGGCTCCCCGGCAACGGGCGCAACGAATACATCGGCGGATCGGGCTCGGGGAGGCAGTGACATGACCTACATCAGCAGCTCGTCAGTGCAGATCGGCGCGTGGGCGACCGTGGGCGCGAACAGTGAGATCACCTACCAGGTTCTGCCGAACGCTGACATGATCGAGTTCTCGCTAGGCGGCCGCAACGGCCTGGATCTTGAGATGAGCCAGGACGGCCTGCGCCGCTGCATCGCGACCTTCACCGAAGCGCTCAAACGCATTCGACACCGCCACCGGGAGTGCCTGAACACCACAGCGACTGCTCTGAGAATCCGAACTCCACGGGAGAGCTCCGAGTGCGGCTGGCAACAGCTCTGCTGTTGAGTTCGAGAGGCTCAGAGCTGAGGCGGGGCAGCGAATCAGGGGTGGGTGGCGGTGATGCGGGCGATGGCGCCTAGCGGGATGGGTAACCACAGCGGGCGGTTGCCGTGCTCGTAGGCGACTTCGTAGAGGGCCTTGTCCAGCTCGAAGGCGCGCAGCAGGACGGCCTGCTTGCGGGGGTCGGGGGCGGCGTGAGCGTAGCCGTCGCAGAACGCGTCCTGGTTGCGGGTGCTCCAGGCCAGTGCCACCATGGCGCGCTGCTCGGAGTCGGCCTCGCCCAGCGGCAGGTGGTTGGCGGCGTAGTCCAGGGAACGCAGCATCGCGGCGACGTCGCGCAGCGCTGACGCGGGGTCGAAGCGGGCAGCGAGCGGTGCCATCGGCTCGCCCTCGAAGTCGATCATCACCCAGCCGGTGACGCTGCGCAGCACCTGACCGAGGTGCAGATCGCCATGAATCTGCTGGATCGGCACCGGGCCTTCGAGACCGCGTACCGCGTCGAACGCCACCCGCAGCTCGTCGGAGTACGGGCTCAGCTCTGGCACCTGCGCCAGGACTTCGGCCAGCCTACGGTGCATGCCGTCGGCCACCACGTCGAGATATCCGGCCGGGGCCGGCGAACTGCCCAGTGCGGTGGCCAGGTCGGCATGCACGGTGGCCACCACGTGGCCCAACCGGTAGGCCTCGGAGGCGAAATCGCCGCCGACGTCCGCGGGGTCGGCAGGTTCCCCCGGCCCGCGTGCGCCGTCGGTGAGCAAGCTCTGCGCCAGCAGGTCCCGCACGCTCGCGGTGGCCATCGCCCAGCCATCGGCGACATTGCGCAGGTAGCCGGTGAGCATCCCGAAGGCAGCTGTGTCGGCGGTGTCCAGCGGACCTTCGATGCTGCCCAGTGGCGTGGCGACGTGCTGGCAACCCACGGCGGCCAGCGCACGGTGCAGCTCGAGGTCCCGGTTGCGACCCGCCGCCACCTTGCGGAACAGCTTGAGGATGTAGGTCTGCCCGTAGACCAGCGAGGTGTTGGACTGCTCCGCGCCGACCGGGCGGGAGCGCTGCTCAGTATCCAGAGTGACGCCAGGCTCGGTGGTGAAGCGCAGCCCGTTCACCTCGGCGCTCCGGGCCATCAGGTCCAACAGCACGACGGTGAGCTCAGGATCGTGCACCGCCTGGTACACCGCTTGATCGCCGGCGCCGGCCACCCAGGCGTGCCCAAGGTTCTCGGGCAGGTCGCTGCGGGCCCCGAGCAGGAGTTGGTAGCGGTCCCGGGGGAGCTCACCCTGGTCGACCTCGACAATGGCATGCACAAGCCGCGGATCCGCGCCGGCGAGATCGGTAGCGCGCACCGGAATGACCGCATGTACCGGTCGGCCCTTGCCGGCGAACCAGCGCTGCTCGGGCAACACCGCCGCAAGCGAGTCGGCGATGTCTGCGACCAGGTCGTTAGCACTGATCACGCTTCACGCCCGATGTCCGGGAGGATGATCTGGAACCAGTAGAAGCCGTGGCCGGGCAGCGTCAGCAGGTAGGGCAGCTCACCGATCGGGGGGAAACGCACGCCGCCGGTCAGCTCGACCGGGATGCCATCGATGTGCTCGGACAGGTCGAGCTCCACCGGCTGGGGGAAGCGGGACAGGTTGTTGATGCAGATGACAAGATCGTCAACGGTGTCGTGGTCGCCGACATGGTGGCGGCGGTAAGCCAGCACGCTCGGGTTGGACGAGCCGAGCTCAGTGAAGTCGCCCAGCCCGAAGGCGGGGCGTTCGCGGCGGACCTGGATCATCCGCCTCGTCCAGTTCAGCAGCGACTGCGTTGAGGCCGACTGGGCCTCGACGTTGATCGCCTGGTACCCGTACACCGGATCCATGATAACCGGCAGGTAAATGCGCCCCGGATCGCAGCTGGAGAATCCCGCGTTGCGGTCCGGGGTCCACTGCATCGGGGTGCGCACCGCATCCCGGTCGCCGAGCCAGATATTGTCCCCCATTCCGATCTCGTCACCGTAGTACAGCACGGGGGAGCCGGGCAGCGACAGCAGTAGCGCGGTGAACAGCTCCAGCTGGTTACGGTCGTTGTCCAGCAGTGGGGCCAGCCGCCGACGGATGCCGATATTCGCCCGCATCCGTGGGTCCTTGACGTACTCGCTGTACATGTAATCGCGCTCCTCGTCGGTGACCATTTCCAGGGTCAGCTCGTCGTGGTTGCGCAGGAAGATGCCCCACTGGGCGCCGGACGGGATGGCTGGAGTCTGGGCCAGGATCTCCGAGATCGGGAACCGGGACTCACGGCGGACGGCCATGAAGATGCGCGGCATCAGCGGGAAATGAAAGGCCATGTGGGCTTCGTCGCCGCCCACTGCGGGATCGCCGAAGTACTCCACCACATCAGCGGGCCACTGGTTGGCCTCGGCCAGCAGCACTCGGTCGGGGAACTCATCGTCGACCACCTTGCGGCAGCGCTTGAGGAACTCATGGGTGCGGGGCAGGTTCTCGCAGTTCGTTCCCTCCTCCTCGAACAAATAAGGCACCGCGTCGAGCCGGAAACCATCGATACCCAGATCCAGCCAGAAGCGCAGCACATCGAGCATCGCCTCGCCGACTTCAGGGTTATCGTAGTTGAGGTCGGGCTGGTGGGAAAAGAACCGGTGCCAGTAGAATTGGCCGCGCACCGGGTCATAAGTCCAGTTCGATGTCTCAGTGTCGACGAAGATGACCCGGGCTTCCGGGTAGCCGGTGTCCTTGTCGCTCCAGACGTAGAAGGCGCCGTAGGGTCCTTTCGGATCTCGGCGGGACTCCTGAAACCAGGCGTGCTGGTCAGAAGTGTGATTCATGACCAGGTCGGTGATCACTCGAATGCCCCGCTTGTGCGCCTCGTTGAGCAGCACTACGAAGTCGTCGACAGTGCCGAACTCAGGCAACACGGCCCGGAAATCGGAGATGTCGTAACCACCGTCGCGCAGCGGGGATGCGTAGAACGGCGGCAACCACAGGCAGTCGATGCCCAGCCACTCCAGGTAGTCGAGCTTGGCGGTCAGACCGATCAGGTCGCCGGTTCCGTTGCCGTCATGGTCGTGAAACGCCCGGACGAGCACCTCGTAGAAGACCGCTCGCTTGTACCAGTGCGGGTCGGCAGGGGCGGCTTTCGCGTGGTCGAAGTCGTCGGCCTGCGGTTCTACCAGGTAGCCATCGGGCAGCACGGTCTCACCCGTGTGCGGGACTCCCCCCAGATCGGCGTTGTGCTCGGTGCGCAGATCGGCAGACGACATCGGCGGTGACCTTCGTGGGAGGGTGAACGAGCGGTTGTCGTGCGGGCCGGAAATTCACAGCGGGACTTCTACCAGTCGTACCGGTCCTAGCCCGGCAATGCAAAAGGAAGTTCGCTACCGTCGGGGAACGCCGATGGCGGCTCGGACTGCGTAGAGGGGTGGGCGGGATGGTGAGTGACCGGGTGCCGGTGCGGCGGTTGCCGGCCTGGACCTGGGCCGAGCAGCTGCCCACCTGGCGTGATGCCCGCCCCGGGCTGATCGAGGCAGCGCTGAAACGGGCACAGGCCCGGCCGTCGGGCAACTGGTACGTGCTCGCCGCCAGCCGGGAGATCCGCGGCGACCGACCGTTCGGGCGGACCATCGCGGGGGTCGAGGTGGTGGCCTGGCGCACCCCCGACGGCGCGCTGCACGCCGGCCCTGGGGAGTGCCCACACCTCGGTGCACCACTGTGCCGGGCCGCGGTGACGAGCGGGCAGCTGGTATGCCGCTGGCACGGCCTGGCGATCGGGGCGCGCGGCGTGCCGGGATGGGACCCGTTGCCGGCCCACGACGACGGGGTGCTGGCTTGGGTGCGGTTGGACGCCGTGGGTGGGGAGGATCCGCTGCCGGCACCGGTGCTGGCCCGCCGGCCTGACCCGCAGACCAGCCTGGATGCGGTCTTCACCGGGATCGGTCGCTGCGAGCCGGAGGACGTGGTCGCCAACCGGCTCGACCCGTGGCACGGCAGCTGGTTTCACCCGTATTCCTTTGTCGGGCTCCGCGTCATCGAGGAGCCCAGCGAGCAGGCTGATCAATTCGTGATCGAGGTCGCGTTTCGGCTCACCCGGCGGTTCGGGGTCCCGGTGCGGGCCGCGTTCAGCTGTCCGGAACCACGCACAGTGGTGATGGACATCCTGGACGGCGAAGGCGCCGGCAGCGTTGTGGAGACCCACGCCGTCCCGCTGGGCGTCGACGACGCCGGTCATCCGCGCACCGCGGTGATCGAGGCGACCATCGCGAACTCACTCCGCCCAGGCTTCGCCGTTGCCCGCCGAGGGGCGCCGCTGATGCGCCCGGCGATACGCTGGGCGGCCGCCCGGCTGTGGCGTGATGACCTGGCCTACGCCCGACGTCGCTACGAGTTGCGCACCACCGGCCGCTGGCCAGGCTGAGCTTGCTAGCCGAACCGGGCCGCGGCGGCGCGTAGCGGGGCCAGGCGACCCCGGGTTGGCACCGTCCACAGCGGGTGCCCGCGCAACCGCCACTGTCCTAGCAGCGCGTCGGCGGCGAGGAAGCCGCTGGTCGCCGCGCGTTCCATCAACGCGACGGGGAGATCGACGCGGGTCAGGTCCCCGGCGAGCACCACGTTCGGATCGGGGGTGGTGACGGTGGGTCGGTCACCGAAGGTCCCCGGCGCGAACAGCGGGCAGTCGGCCCGTACCTCGTGGCGCTCGTCGATGATCGCCGCGGTGGCGGTCTCCGGGTAGACCCGCCGCAGCTCGTCGACGAGCTGGCGCTTGGCATGCTCCGGGTCTCCGGTCAGCGCGTAGGCGTGCAGTTCCACCACTGAACCGCCGGTGCGGCGCGCCCAGCGAGCCGCCTCGCCCTCGAAGCGTTCCAGCACGCTGACGTTGTCCAACGGCCCGAAGCCGCTGGTGCCGAGGAACCCGGGCCGCTCCGGGTTCACCGGGCAGTCCAGCCACAACCGGGATACCAGGAACGGCGGGGCGGTGCGCAACCGCGCGATGCGTGCCCGCCAGGGCGCTTCGCCGAGTTCGGGTGAGGCAGCGAGCAGCGCCTGCAACCCGGTCACATCGGTGGCGAGCACCACGGCATCGACCTCCGAGGTGTCCCCGCCGGCGTGGACGACGAAGCGTCGCTCGCGACCCGGTGTCACCTGCTCGACGGTCACGCCCGCGCGCACCAGTACCCCGAGTTCGGCCAGGTAACCGCCCATCGGGTCCCACAGTGCCTGCGGGAACGGTTCGGGGGTCACGTCGAACACCAGACCCTCGGCCGAGCCCAGGAAGTAGATGTGGAACATCGTGGCCAGCTCGGCCGCCGACAGCTCCCGGGGATCGGCGAAGAAGCTGCGGGAGAACACCGAGAACGCAAGGTGCCGGGCCGCGTCTGGGAAGCGCACCCGCTCCAGGAACGTCATCGCGTCCTGGTCGTCCAGCCGCCGGTAGATCTCCGGCACTGACACGTCTACCAGCGGCAGCGCCGCCACCGGATCGATCCGGGTGACCAGATCCCGCCACTGGAACGTGGGGCTGAGCAGCGCGAAGGCCAGCGCATTCCACGGTGGCGTGCGGGGCAGACCCTGGAAGGTGTCGCGATGGCCGTCGGCGTCGATCAGCGGATAATCCGCCATCGGCACCAGCCCCCGGCCCAGCGGATCGGCCCGGCGCAGCAGCGCCCTCAGGTTGTAGTACTGCCGGAAGAAGGCATGAAACCCGCGGCTCATCGTGACCGCGGATCCATCGGCCAGCACGATCGGCCAGCCGCGCAGTCGACCGCCGAGCTGCGACTCCCGCTCCAGCAGCTGCACTCCCACACCGCGCTCGGCCAGCGCCACGGCGGCCGCGATGCCGGCGATCCCACCGCCGACGACAGCGACCCGGGGCGCCGGACCCTCGGGCCGTAGCCGACCAGCCCGGGGGAGATGCAGTACGGCTCGACGATCCCGGCCTGGTCGCTGCCCGTTTTCGGCGCGCCCGGTCACGCCGGCTGCCGGGCCACGACGGTGTGCACGATGCCGCGTTCCCAACCGGGCATCGTGTCGATCCGGGTGTCGACCAGGCCGTGTCCGCGCAACCGGACGGCCAGCGCATCGACGGTGTCGAAACGCAGCACACTGCGCCACAGGTACCGGTAGAGCCCGGCCCTGCCGGTGACCACCTTCCCGGCTGGGATGATCACGCTCCAGCACACCGCGGTCCAGATCGCCGCGCTTCGCCGTCGACCGTCCAGCGCGTAGTCGTGCACCGCCAGCGGCGCTCCTGGCACCAGCTGATCGCACAACGCGGCCAGCACCGGGTCCGGGTCGGGCAGGTTACGCACCAGATATGCGGCGAAGATCCCGTCGAACGGTCCCTGCACCCCGGCGTCGGCAAGCTCCTCGGCCCGGGCGTGCACGAACGACACCCGCGCTGGCCAGTCGGCCTGCCGGGCCTTGGCGAGCATGCCGGCCGATGCGTCCACCGCGGTGATCCTGGCCTGGGGCGCGGCCGCGAGCAGCGCCAAGGTCGACGCCCCGGTGCCGCAACCCAGGTCCAGCAGGTGTAATCCGGCGCCGCTTCCGGGCAGATGCATCCGGTGGGCGGACCGAGACAGGTTGCTGTAGTAGCCCGGGCTCGCGCCGACCAGCCGATCGTAACTGGCCGCGGCAGCGTCGAACTCACTCGTCACGTCGATCGTCACGGGGAGAAGCCTACGGGTGGTCAAGGGTGGCGCAGCCACACGATGTGGGCCACGGCCCGCCAGGGCTGGAGCTGCACGAAGTTGGTTTGGCCCCAGTTGTAGGTCTCTCCGCTGACCTCGTCGTATCCGAAGAATCGGTCCAGCCGGTGCAGACCCAACGCCGGCATGTCCAGCGCGACCATCCCGCTCACCGTGCTGAACGGCTCCAGGGTGACCACGCAGATCACAGTGTCTCCGGTGGCCGGATCGGTCTTGGAATACGCCAGCAGCGACGGATTGTCCACCCGGTGGAACCGCAGTGTGCGCAGTTGCTGCAGCGCTGGATGCGCCCGCCGGATCGCGTTGAGTCGCGTTATCCACGGTTCCAGTGATCGCCCTTGAGTCAGCGCACCGGCGAAGTCCCTCGGGCGCAGCTGGTACTTCTCGCTGCCCAGGTATTCCTCACTACCCGGCGCCACCGCGGTGTTCTCGAACAGCTCGAATCCGGAGTAGACACCCCATGAGGGAGACAGCGTCGCGGCCAGCGTGGCGCGGATGGCGAACATCCCCGGACCGCCCTGCTGCAGTGACTCGTGCAGGATGTCCGGAGTATTGACGAAGAAGTTCGGCCGCGCTTCATCCGCTCTGGACGCCAGCTCCGTTGCGTACTCGGTGAGCTCCCGTTTACCGGTGCGCCAGGTGAAGTAAGTATAGGACTGGGTGAAACCGAGCCGGGCCAGCCCGTAGAGCCGAGCCGGCCGGGTGAATGCCTCGGCGAGGAAGAGCACATCCGGGTAGCGGTCCTTGACCTGCCAGATCAGCCATTGCCAGAAGTCCGGCGGTTTGGTGTGCGGATTGTCCACCCGGAAGATCCGCACCCCGCGCTCTACCCAGAACAGCATCACCCGCAGCATCTCCAGATAGCTGCCGCGGGGATCGGAGTCGAAGTTGAGCGGGTAGATGTCCTGGTAACGCTTGGGCGGGTTCTCCGCGTAGGCGATCGTCCCGTCCGGGCGGGTGGTGAACCACTCCTGATGTTCCTTGGCCCACGGGTGATCCGGCGCGCATTGCAGCGCGTAATCCAGAGCGACCTCCATGCCGAGCTCGCCGGCCCTGGCGACGAACGCCTCGAAGTCCGACAACGTGCCCAGCCGGGGGTGCACCGCGTCGTGGCCGCCCTCGACCGAACCGATCGCCCAGGGCGAACCGACGTCGTCGGGTCCGGCCTGCATGGTGTTGTTGGCGCCCTTGCGGTTCACCTCGCCGATCGGGTGGATCGGCGGCAGGTACACCACGTCGAAGCCCATCCTCGCGATCCGGTCCAGTTCACCGGTGGCGGTCGCGAAGGTTCCGTGTACCGGTTCGCCATGGGCGTCCCAGCCGCCGGTGGAGCGGGGAAAGAGCTCGTACCAGGAGCTGAACAGGGCTCGGGGGCGGTCCACCCACACCTTGTGCGAACCACCCTTGGTGATCAGATCGCGGAGTGGGTCGGCGGTCAGAATCTGGATCACCGGCCTGGCGAGCGCCGGCCCGACCCGCTCGTCGAGGCGCAGTTCGACGTCCCGCAGCGCCGCCGCCGCGGTGCTCAGCGCCGCTCGGTGGGCCTGCTGTCCGGGCCGGCGAGCCGCCCGCTCCAGCAATCGGGCGCCGGTGATCAGGTCATTCTCCAACTCGTGCACGGTCTGGCCGGCGCCGATCTTCACCTCGATCGCGTGCCGCCAGGTCTCCCAGGGATCGGCCCAGCCATCCACCCGGAAACTCCACGAACCCGCCTCGTCAGCCACCACGGTCGCGGTGAACTGGTCGAGGCCAGGTGGCCCAGGCTGCATCCGGATCTGGCCGCCCGACCCGTTGCCCGGGCCGCGCCAGACCACCGTGGCGCCCACCGCGTCGTGGCCCTCGCGCCAGACGGTGGCGACGACCGGAACATGCTCCCCGACCACTGCTTTGCTGGGGTATCTCCCGCACGAGACCACCGGCGTCACATCATCGATGGCGATCCGACCACTCACCGCTGCCGCCCCTTTGCCTTCGGTCCTAGCCCCGGCCTCCAGTCTGCCGGGATCGGCCGACCGGTGCGCGGCGGGTGTGACATTCGTGACCGTTGTGTTGCGCATTCAGAAGACGGGACCGCCGGATAAAGTCCGCCCATGAGAGCACTGCGCAGGTTCACCGTCCGCGCCCAGCTGCCGGGACCGCTGGCGCCGCTGGAGACGCTGGCTACCAACCTGCGGTGGAGCTGGCACCCGCCGACCCAGGACCTGTTCGCTTCGCTGGACGAGCGCACCTGGGACGCCGTCAACGGGGACCCGGCGCGGCTGCTCGGTGAGATCCCCACCCGCAGGCTCACCGCGCTGGCCGCCGACGAGACCGTGGTGGCTCGCACCCACGCGCTGGCCGAAGACCTGCGCCGCTACCTCGACGATCCCCGGTGGTATCAGCAGCACGCAGCGGCGCTGCCGGCTGCGATCGCTTACTTCTCGATGGAGTTCGGCGTCTCCGAGGTGCTGCCGTTCTACTCCGGTGGCCTGGGCGTGTTGGCGGGTGACCACCTCAAGGCCGCGTCGGACCTTGGGGTACCGCTGATCGGGGTCGGGTTGCTCTACGGCTCGGGCTACTTCCGGCAGTCGTTGTCGCTGGACGGTTGGCAGCTGGAGCACTACCCAGCCCTGGACCCGCAGGGTCTCCCGCTGCGCCTGGTGGCCGATGCCACCGGAGTGCCGCTGCTGGTGTGCGTCAACATGCCAGGTGGACGTGTGCTGCGCGCGCGGATCTGGCGGGCTGACATCGGGCGGGTGCCGTTGCTGCTGCTAGACTCCGACATCGAGGACAATCCCGACGACCTGCGTGGGGTCACCGACCGGCTCTACGGCGGCGACCAGGACCACCGGATCACCCAGGAGATCCTCGCCGGGGTCGGCGGGGTCCGTGCCGTGCGGATGTTCTGCCGGCTCACCGGCCATCCCGAACCCGAGGTGTTCCACACCAACGAGGGCCACGCCGGGTTTCTCGGTCTGGAGCGGATCCGCGAGCTGATCGCCGACGACGGGCTCAGCTTCGACGAGGCCCTGACCGCGGTCCGCGCCGGCACCGTGTTCACCACGCACACCCCGGTGCCAGCCGGGATCGATCGCTTCCCGGTCGACCTGGTGCGCCACCACTTCGTCGGAACATCAAGCGCTGGGTCATCGAACGACGCTGCGCTGCTGCCCGGCGTCGACGTCAACCGAGTGCTGGCGCTAGGTGCCGAGGACCACTCCGGGATGTTCAACATGGCGCATATGGGTCTGCGGCTGGCCCAGCGCGCCAACGGTGTCTCGCAGCTGCACGGGGCCGTGTCTCGGGCGATGTTCCGCGGGTTGTGGCCGCAGTTCGACGTCGAGGAGGTGCCGATCGGATCGGTCACCAACGGGGTACACGGACCGACCTGGGCGGCGCGGGAACTCGCCGGTGTGCTCGGCGAGTCTGACGATGGCCCCTCGGCCTTGTCGGCGCCCGATTCCGTCCTGTGGGACCTACGCTGCGTGCTGCGCGCCAAACTGGTCGAAGAGGTGCGCAGGCGGGTCCGAGCCGCCTGGTTGGAGCGCGGTGCCTCCGCGCCGGAGCTGGGCTGGACGTCGCGGATCTTCGATCCGCAGGTGCTCACGATGGGTTTCGCTCGCCGGGTGCCCACCTACAAGCGGCTCACCCTGATGCTGCGCGACCCCGAACGGCTCCGGGCATTGCTGCTGGACCCGCAGCGCCCGGTGCAGCTGATCATCGCTGGCAAGTCGCACCCCGCTGATGACGGGGGCAAGGCGCTGATCCAGCAGGTCGTGCGGTTCGCCGACTCGCCAGACGTGCGGCACCGGATAGCTTTCCTGCCCGACTACGACATGTCGATGGCCCGGTACCTGTACTGGGGCTGCGACGTGTGGCTGAACAACCCACTGCGGCCCTTGGAGGCGTGCGGCACATCGGGGATGAAGTCCGCGCTCAACGGTGGGCTGAACCTGTCCATCCGGGATGGCTGGTGGGATGAGCTCTACGACGGCCGCAACGGCTGGGCCATCCCGACCGCCGACGGCGTCGAGAACCCGGAGCGGCGCGACACCCTGGAGGCGAACGCGCTCTACGAGCTGATCACGACTCAGCTCGCCCCGGAGTTCTACGACCGTGGCGCCGACGGCGTGCCGACCAGCTGGGTGGCCATGGTGCGGCACACCCTGGCCACGCTGCGTCCGCAGGTGCAGGCCTGCCGGATGGTGCAGGAATACGTAGAGTGCCTCTACGCGCCCGCCGCCCGCTCCGCCGCGGTGGTGCGCGCCGACTCCTTCGCCGGCGCCTGCGAGCTCTCGCGATACCGGTTGCGGGTCGGCGCCGCGTGGTCTGCGGTGCGGGTCGCGCAGGTGGACATCTCCGGCCTGCCGGCCACCCCGGAGCTGGGCTCGGAGATGACCATCCGCGCGGCGGTGGTGTTGGCCGGGCTGCAGCCGTGCGACGTCGACGTCCAGGTCGTGGTGGGTCGGGTCGACGACGGGGATGAGCTGCAGGACCCGCTCGTGGTGGCGATGCAGCCGGTTGGCGACGCTTCCGAGGGGGAGGGACAGCGATTCGAGGCGACGTTGCGGCTGCCGCACGCCGGGTTGGTCGGCTACACCGTGCGCGTCCTGCCGCAGCACCCCCTGATGGCCGTACCAGCCGAGTTCGGCCTCCTCCACCTAGCCACCTGACGGGCTTTACCCATGATCTAGTGCTGCACTGCTCGGAAGACCAGGACGCTTCGGGCTGGGACTGTCATCCGCGTGCCCGGGCGCCTGCTTCGCGGGTGGGTGGGCACGCCGTCCGGGGACCCGGTGTCCAGCACCGGCTCGTACCGCTGTCCGTGCTCCGGGCCCGGCAGCGTGACCATGATCGGCTGCGCGTCCGCGTGAAACACCAGCAGCCACGAGTCGGTTTCCGGCGGCGGCGGGTGGGATCGCACGTCGGTGCCGTCGATCCACATGCCGAGGGTCTGAAGGTTGCCATCTCGCCAGTCGTCGAGTTCCATGGGGCGCCCATCGGGACGCAACCAGACCAGATCAGGTGCGCCGCCAGGAGTGGTGCGGCCCTCGAAGAACTCCGGTTGGCGCAACGCGGGCGTCGTGGTGCGCAGCGCGAGCAGTCGGCGAGTGAAAGAGGTCATCGTCCCGGTGTCCAGATCCGCCGACCAGCACAGCCAGGAGGTTTCGTCGTCGAGCCGGTAGGGGTTGTTGTTGCCGCCCTGGGTGCGCCAGCGTTCGTCGCCGGCCAGCAACATCGGGGTGCCGGTGGACAGCACCAGGGTAGCCAGCAGGTTGCGCGCCTGGCGCTCGCGCAGAGCGCGCACCGCAGGATCCGTGGTGTTCCCCTCGACGCCGCAGTTCCAGGAGCGGTTGTCGTCGGTGCCGTCGGCGCCCCCCTCACCGTTGGCCTCGTTGTGTTTGCGGTTGTAGGAGACCAAGTCACGCAGCGTGAATCCGTCGTGCGCGGTGACGAAGTTGATCGAGGCCCACGGCCGCCGCCCGCTTGCCGCGTAGAGATCTGAGCTGCCCGCCAACCGGGAGGCGAGCTGGCTGACGCCGGGAACGCCACGCCAGAAGTCACGCACGACGTCGCGGTAGCTGCCGTTCCACTCGCTGAAATGGACGCCGAACCCACCGACCTGGTAGCCATCGCGAGTGGCGTCCCACGGCTCGGCGATGAGTTTGCGGGTGCGCAGCAGCGGGTCGGAGGCAATCGCCGTGAGTAGGGGGGCGGCCGGGTCGAAGGGGCCACCCCTGGGACGCCCCAGCACGCTGGCCAGATCGAGGCGGAACCCGTCGACCCCCAGCTCGCCGGCCCAATACCGCAGCGCGTCGGTGACCAGAGCGACCACTATGGGCGAGCCACTGTCGAGGGTGTTGCCGCAGCCGGTGAGGTCCTGGCGGAGGTAGTAGGCGGGCGCGTCCAGGCCCCGGTAGGCCAGGGTAGGCCCAGCCACGTCACCCTCACAGGTGTGGTTGGCCACCACGTCGACGATGACCTCCAAGCCCGCGGCGTGCAGCGCGGCCACCATCGTGCGGAACTCCGCCACCTCCTCGCCGGGCACTGCGGCGTATCCGGGATGCACCGCGAGCAGGGCCAGCGGCGAGTATCCCCAGTAGTTGGTCACCCCAGCGTGCAGCAGCGGCGGCTCCGAGCAGAACGCGGACACCGGCAGTAGCTCCACGGTGGTGACACCCAGATCGGTGAGGTAGGAGATCACTGCGGGGTGGGCTAGCCCCAGATAGGTACCACGGTGCTCGGGTGGTACCTCCGGATGGGTGCGGGTGAAGCCGCGCACGTGCAGCTCGTAGAGCACCGTCTGCTCCCACGGAACGTCCGGTCGGGTGCCGGTGTCAGGGCCGCCACGGGCAGTGACCACCGATACCGGGACGCTGCCTCGCGAGTCGATCGCGCAGCGCGGGCCCGCAGGATCGTCGTGGTAGCCCAGCGCCGCCCGCAGATCGGTCACGCTGCCCTCGACCCGCAGTGCGTAGGGATCGATCAGCAGTTTCGCCGGATTGCACCGCAGGCCACGCGAGGGGTCCCACGGCCCGTGTACCCGGTAGCCGTAACGCTGCCCGGGACCCACTCCGGCCAGCAACCCGTGCCACACCCCGAAGGTGCGTTCAGGCAGCGGGGTCCGCAGCTCTGCGCCATCGGCGGACAGCAGGCAGACCTCGACCGCCTCCGCCACTGAGGAAGCCACCGCGAAGCGCACCCCGCCGCCCTCGGCGTGCGCGCCGAGCGGGAATGGTCGGCCAACTTGCGGGTGGCTCATGGACATCATCCTGCCTGCCCGGTCCGACATTCAGCCCGGCTGTCCCGATCAGCACAATGGCGGGGTGAACGCGGGGGATCAGCTACCACCCGAGAGCCTCACCGATCTCGTGGTGCGAATGGACGGCGTGGGCGTTCGGCGCGGCGCCGCCACGCTGCTTAACCGGGTGGACTGGCGGGTGGAGCTGGACGAGAAGTGGGTCGTTCTGGGACCCAACGGTGCCGGCAAGACCACCCTGCTGCGATTGGCCGCGACCGAACTGCATCCGACCTGCGGGCTGGTGCATGTCCTCGGGGAACGGCTTGGTCGCACCGATGTGTTCGGGCTACGCCCGCGGATCGGTTTCTCGTCGGCATCGCTGGCCGGCCGGATCCCCGGTGACGAGGTGGTGTCCGACCTGGTGGTCAGCGCCGGATACGCGGTGCTCGGCCGGTGGCGGGAACGTTATGAGGACGTCGACAGCGCGCGAGCCGCCGGGCTGCTGGCCGCACTCGGGATGGAGGCGATGATGCAGCGCCGCTTCGGCACCCTTTCCGAGGGGGAGCGCAAGCGGGTGCTGATCGCCAGGGCGTTGATGACAGATCCGGAGCTGCTGCTGCTCGACGAGCCCGCAGCTGGCCTGGATCTGGGCGGCCGGGAGGACTTGCTGGGCCGGCTGGCCACCTTGGCCGGCGATCCGGACGCTCCCGCGACGGTGCTGGTGACCCACCACGTCGAGGAGATCCCTCCCGGGTTCACCCACGCCATGCTGATGCGCGACGGTGCGGTGGTCGCCCAGGGCCTGCTTGGTGCGGTGCTCACCCAGGAGAACCTCTCGAAAACCTTCGGCGTCGATCTAGCGCTGCGCCGGTTCGGGCAGCGCTACTTCGCACACCGCCGCTGAGCGGCGAAGGCGATCCAGCCGGTAGCGTCGAGCTATGGCGGTGGACAGCGAGTTCGTCACGCTCGGCGTGCATGGCGCGATCGGTACCATCCGGCTGGACCGGCCACCGATGAACGCCTTGAGCCGCAGGTGCGCCCAGGAGATCCAGTCCGCGGCGCAGCAGGCGGCAGATCGCACCGAGATTCGGGCGGTGATCGTCTACGGAGGCGAGAAGGTGTTCGCGGCCGGGGCCGACATCAAGGAGATGGCGACGATGTCGCCGGCCGAGATGGCGGCGCAGGCGGCGGCGCTGTCCGCGGCGTTTCGCGCGGTGGCGGACATCCCGAAACCGACCGTGGCCGCGATCGCGGGCTTCGCGCTGGGCGGTGGCTGCGAACTTGCGCTGTGTTGCGACCGGCGGATCGCCGCGGACAACGCCAAGATCGGCCAGCCAGAGATCCAGCTCGGGATCATCCCAGGCGCCGGTGGTACCCAGCGGCTGCCCCGGCTGATCGGTCCGGCCCGAGCCAAAGAGCTGATCTACACCGGCCGCTTCGTCGAGGCGGCGGAGGCGCTGCGGATCGGACTGGTGGACGACGTGGTGACCCGCGGTGACGTCTACGGCGCGGCGTCGCGTTGGGCCGCCCAGTTCGTCGCTGGGCCGGCACGTGCGATCGCGGCGGCCAAAGCCGCGATCGACGACGGGCTCGACGTCGACCTCAGCAACGGTCTCCGGCTGGAGGCTGAAGCATTCGCGGCGCTCGCACACACCGACGATCGCGTTGCGGGGGTGCGCTCGTTCCTCGACCACGGGCCCGGCAAGGCGACGTTCGTCGGCCACTAGCCCGCGCTGCGTGGTTACCACGGATGCGCAGGGTTGATAGCGGTGAGTAGCATGACGAGTGCACGCCACAGCAACCACGGAGGGACGCCGTCATGTTGGGTCTTATCGTCGCGCTGCTGGCCATCTGGCTCATCGTCGCGTGCATCGGGATTGCCATCAAGGGCCTGTTCTGGCTGGCCATCGTCGGCCTCATACTGTTCGTCGTCACGACCGCCTTCGGTGCTTTCAGCAGCGGCAGGTGAGGGCGACCCGCCTGGTTGCGTGCCGGCTCGGCTAGCGTGCTCGAGGTGTCGGACGGACCAGACCTCAACCCCCACAACCTCCTCAACATCCTTCTTCACCATCTTGAGGTGCCCGCAGCTTTCATTCCGGGATCGTTGCTGCTAGGCGGGCTGGCGTGGTGGCTGGCACCACGCCGGGGTTGGGCTCGAGGGCCGGCGGTGCTTGCCGGGTGCGCTCTGGCGCTGGTACTGGCGCTGACCGTGGTGCGGCCGTTCGGACACTTCTCCACGGGTGGCCTCAACCCGTTGACGACGTTGCGGCAATGTTCGGTCGGTAGCCTGTCGTTGGCCCATCTCTACGAGCAGCTCAACGTGGCGATGCTGGTGCCGTTTGCGATCTTCGGGACCCTGGCGACTCGTCGTCCGTTGCTCATCGTGGCATCCAGCGCGCTTGTCAGCGGGTTCGCGGAGTTCGTCCAGGGCGCTACTGGCGGCGGCGAGTGCCAGCTTCGCGATCTGCTGCACAACACCGCGGGTGGCGTCCTCGGCGCGGTGTTAGCCGTGGGGGTGCTGCGGCTGCGGGCGCGGCGATCGCCCGGCATCACCGCAAAGATCGGAGTCGGTGCAGGATCATCGCGTTGATCGACGTCAGGTCGGCGTCGCAAGCCACCTGCACGGGGCGCGCCGCTGTTGGTGGGCTGTTGCCGGACCGCACGGCACCGCGGTCGCGCCCGTGGTCGCAGACCACCTGAAGGGCCATCGGCGTTGTTGTCAGCGTGCCCGGCACGGCCGCCTCCAGCACGGCCAACGAGTCGTGCAGCGCCACCGGCGTCGCGTGCTGTTGTCGACAATGCCCGATGATGCCGGCCAGTGCCGCGCAGCGCGGGCCGGCCTGCGCCAGCTCCGCAAGCCAGGCACCATCGACCGTGGCTCGCAGGGTCACATTCAACGGCACCAGCGTGGTCGCCACGTCCTCCTCGACGAGCACCCGGCGGGCGGCTTCGGGATCGGAGTCGATGTTGAACTCGGCTGGTGAACCGCCGAGGTTGCCACCCATGACCACGATGCGGCCGATCCGGGGCTTGACCTCCGGGTGCACGGCGAGCAGCAGCGCGATGTTGGTCAGCGGTCCGATGGCCACCAGCGTCACCGGGGCCACCGCGCCACGCAGCAGGGCGGCCATCAAGGCCACGGCGCCGAGAGCATTGATCGGTCCGCTGGGTTCCGGCAGTAGATCGGAGTGCCCGCCGAGGCCGTCTCGACCGTGCCAGCGATCGGTCCGCCTCGGCTGTGGGTACACAAGCGGCCGGGCGGCGCCGGCGGCCACCGGCAGGTTGCCGAGTCCGGCCAGGCTCCGCAGCCGCAGCGCGTTGGCGGTGGTGATCTCCACGCCGACATTGCCGAATACCGTGGTTACGGCGAGTAGCTGCACCTCCGGGCTGGCCGCGGCCAGCATCAGCGCCACCGCATCGTCGACTCCCGGGTCGGTGTCAATGATCATCGGCACGGTCACCGGGTAAGCACCTCGTCGATCTCGGCGGCGGTCGGCAGGGACGGTTGAGCACCGGGCCGGGTGGCCGCCAGCGCGCCCGCGGCGCAGGCCCGTGCGAGCCACTCAGCGTCTGGCAGCATGCGCAGTAAACCCGCTACCGCGGCGCCGATGAACGCGTCACCGGCAGCGGTGCCGTCCACCGCGCTGACCGGTGGGGGGACTGCGGTCGCTACCTGCACGCCGTCGCGGAGCAGCACCGCGCCGCGCGCTCCGTCGGTGACAGCAACGGCTCGGGCCTCGTGCAGATTGGGCAGCGCGGCGTACTCGGCACGATTGACCACCACCAAATCGGCGCGCCGCAGCACGATGTCCGGCACCGGACGGGCCGGGGATGCGTTGAGCACGAACAATCCGGTGGCGAAGTGGGCCGCCTCGACCACTGCCTGCTCGGGTACTTCAAGCACGGTGAGCACCACTTCGGCGCCGGCCACATCCTGAGCCTCCACGCGCAGCGTCGCGTTTGCGCCCGGAACCACCACGATGGTGGTCTCGCCCGTCGGATCGACGGCCACCAGGGCTAGCCCGGTCGGTTCGGGGACACTTTGCAGCCGGTCGAGCGCCACGCCTTCGCGGCGTAGCAGTTCCAGCGCGGTGTTGGCCTCGGGGTCGGCGCCGACCGCGGCGACCAGCCGGACCGATAGCCCTAGCCTGACTTTCCTGGATAAGTTGATCTATTC
>JRHI01000616.1_pt1 | contig 36834 bp, 38 predicted proteins | sample 215371 | NCBI WGS metagenome assembly JRHI01 (sample SAMN02929681, study PRJNA255918) | sediment metagenome | biome: cave system; feature: Ice Cave; material: Sediment; isolation source: sediment from deep within a dark volcanic ice cave with no known source of... ... | reverse complement strand
CAGGACGCCTCGAGATCGACCCCTTTGTGCGGGGCGGGATTGGGTGAGGATACACGCGGCCGGAAAAGCGGGGATTAGTTCTGCCGCCGGAACACGACCGACAGGTTGTTGGCCGGCATGGGCTCGACGATGGGCGGCGCGAAGCCGGCTTCCCCCGCGAGCGCAGCGACGGCCTCGAGGTCGCGCACGCCCCATGCGGGATTGCGCGCGCGCAGGAAATCCCGGTCGAAGGCCTCGTTGCTCGGCGCCGTGTGCCGGCCCTCGCGCTTGAAGGGGCCGTAGAGGAACAGGATGCCGCCCGCCGGGAGCACGCGCCCCGCGCCGTTGACGAGACCGACGGCAGCTTCCCAGGGCGCGATGTGGATCATGTTGCAGCAGAGGACGACGTCTGCGCCGGCGATGGGCCACGGCTGCGCTGTGGCGTCGAGCGTGAGCGCGGGGCGAACGTTCGGCAGGCCCGATGCCGCCGTCCAGGCATCGATGCTGGCGCGGGCGGCAGCGTCCGCGTCGCTCGGCTGAAAGACGATCTGCGGCCCGCTCGCGCGGGCAAAGTGCACGGCGTGCTCGCCCGAGCCGCTCGCCACCTCGAGCACCAGGCCCTGCGCCGGCAAGTGGCGCTGCAGCACGGTCCAGATCGGATCGCAGTTGCGCGCGGTGGAGGGCGAATACTGGCGGGCGTCATCGGTCATGGGTGCTTGTCGTGCGCCCGCCCACGACGGTCAAGACGCGCGACGCCGCAGCGGGCTCGCCGCATGGGTCAAGCGAGCGAGCCTTTTGCCCGGCGAACGAATATGAGCGGGAAGTAGCCAGGTGCGTGCGTCGTTGGCGGAGCGCGATGGGTCGGCAAAGTGAAGATCAGGCGCTCAACAGCAATTGACGGGCCAGCGCCTTTGTGACTTGCCAAAACATCGATGAATCATTGAGGCCGAGCGTTACGCCGTAACGCAGTTCTTTAGCAGGGTGAACGAAGTTTCTATACTCTTTCAACTTGTCAGTCACATCTTTGGCGGATTCGGTGATCCACTTCAGTTCAAAGCCCACTTTAATATACGAGTCTAGCATCCACTCCTGGTAATTCATGGTCTTGCCCGTAGCCTTATCCTTCGGTGCGTTCATTGCCGAAGTGAGCGGGGCTTTGTCGGCCATCTTGTTAGCGCGCGCCACGAAAAGTGCTTCAAGCAATCCGCCCATCATCACGACGGCTGCAAGGTGCGCATCTGCTTTTACGCATTTGGCGCACTCGTTCCACCGGCGGGTGAGAATGTCACGCATCTGCGGATTGCCAGCTAAAGGTGAAAAGTCCGGCGCAAGATCATCCAAATTTGCCGCCGGCTCCATGGCGGAAGCGAGAAGCGATGCCGCTCGGACGCCAATGAGTGCTGTCTTTGCGTCTTTAAGCGCATCCAAATATGTTGCCTTAGCCGCAGACTTTGCGGTCGCGTCAAGAACGACTTTAAAGCACGCATCCACGTCCGACAAATCCACCGTAGGCGCGCCTGCCGTTAGAATGGGTCGATGCGTGTAGAACCACGTCTGGGCAGTTGCCTTCAGCGTGGCGATTTCATCCACGCCCCGCACTTGGTTGGCCTTCACTTTTGATACGCGATTCCGAGCAGCAGTGGTTTCATTAATCGCGGCATCAATTGCGTCATGAACACTCGGCATGATCGCGCACTCCATTCAGCCACAAGGAGCCGCGGGTCATCTCTTTTTCTTGACGCTCCGTTTTTTGTACCTAGGGTTCAACTTTTTACCGCCTTTGTTTTGTCCGGACTCAGAATTGCTGGGAAGAGTAATGGCCACTAAGTTTTCTCCGACAGAACTTAGTCTAAATTTTCCATTGCCCACCGCATCCAAATACCCCGCGTTCTGCGCGTTGGTGAGCGTCATGTTCCAACGCTCAACTTGGGCCCGGCCCGCAAGACGAGCTGCCTCTTTCATTGTATCGGCGTCAATCGCGTCCTTCCTGTCACCCGGCTTTGCTTCGAACTGATAGAAATACGCGACCACCGCGGTAAACTGTTGATCACTCTTCGGCGCCTTCATGGCCGTAAATGACCTTATATCAGTCGAGTGATCTACGCCGCTTACCGTGTGCGGTAGTGTCGGGAGTGGCGTGTGAACGGAAAGTGCCGGCCGGCGATAACGGGGCGGGCAACTGAAGACCAAGCGTTTCGTTTGCAAATTTCAACGCGAGCAATTGGTTCTCGGAAGTCATACCCGTCAACTCGGTAACAATCTTCTGCGCCGCATCCAATGGGCTCTTCACGCTGCTGGCCGAAGGCGATGACATGTATTCTCCTCGGTGTTTCCTCGATCAGTGCGGTACTGTATTAGCCGACGTATATATTATGTGAGTTACGACGAAGGTCCAAGCACAAGCCTGTGCATGAAGAGAGACAGCACTCATGAAGAGCACCTCGAGGGACGTAAAAGGAGAAGACGCCTCCTCCCAGCTCATCGATGCGAGAATCGAGGAGCTCTCTGATTGGCGGGGCGAGACGCTCGCGCGCGTCCGCGCTCTCATCAAGCAGGCCGACCCCGAGGTGGTCGAGGCGTGGAAGTGGCGCGGCGTTCCAGTGTGGGAGCACGCCGGCATCATCTGCACCGGCGAGACCTACAAGGCCGTCGTGAAGCTCACCTTCGCCAAGGGTGCCGCGCTCAAGGACCCCTCACGCCTCTTCAACGCCAGCCTCGAAGGCAACGTGAGGCGCGCCATCGATATCCACGAGGGCGACAAGATCGATGCAAAGGCGTTGGTCGCGCTCATTCGCGCCGCCGTGGCGCTGAACACGTCGGCGCGCACTACCGCCGGCCGCGCCCGCTCTCCGAAGAAACCGAAGAGCGCCTGAGCAGCGACGCGAGACCTAGACCCCGAGTTTCTGCTTCAGGATCTCGTTGACGGCCTGCGGGTTCGCCTTGCCGCCCGAGGCCTTCATCACCTGCCCCACGAACCACCCGAGCATCGAGGGCTTGGCCTTGGCCTGCTCCACCTTGTCGGGATTAGCCGCGATGATCTCGTCGACCTCCTTCTCGATGGCGCCCGTGTCGGTGACCTGCTTCATCCCGCGCTTATCGACGATAGCTGCGGGGTCTCCGCCCTCCGTCCACACGATCTCAAACAGGTCCTTGGCGATCTTGCCGGAGATGGTGCCCGACGCGATGAGGTCGACGATGGCGCCGAGCTGCTTGGCCGAAACCGGCGAAGCCTCGATTGAGAGCCCCTCTTTGTTGAGGCGCCCGAACAGCTCGTTGATGACCCAGTTGGCCGCGAGCTTGCCGTCGCGGCCCATGGCCACGGCCTCGAAGTAATTGGCCGCCTCGCGCTCGGCGACCAGCACGTCTGCGTCGTAATTGGAGAGCGCGAAGTCACGCATGAAACGCTGCTTCTTCTCGTCCGGCAGCTCGGGCAGGCCCTTCTCCAGCTCGGCGACGTATTCCATCGTCAGCTCGAGCGGCAGGAGGTCGGGATCGGGGAAGTAGCGGTAGTCGTGCGCCTCTTCCTTGCTCCGCATCGAGCGCGTCTCGCCGCGGCCGGGATCGAACAGCCGTGTCTCCTGAGCAATCTTTCCGCCGTCCTCGATAATGTCGATCTGGCGGCGCGCCTCGACCTCGATCGCCTGGCCGATGAAGCGGATGGAGTTGACGTTCTTGATCTCGCAGCGGGTGCCGAGCTTGTCGCCGGGCCGGCGCACGGACACGTTCACGTCGGCGCGCAGGTTGCCCTTCTCCATGTCGGCATCCGAGGTGCCGAGATAGCGCAGGATGGTGCGCAGCTTCGTGACATAGGCCTGCGCCTGCTTGGCCGAGCGCATGTCGGGCTTGGATACGATCTCCATCAGCGCCACGCCGGAGCGGTTGAGATCGACGTAGGAATAGTCGGGATGCTGGTCGTGGATCGACTTGCCGGCGTCCTGCTCCAGATGCAGACGCTCGATGCCGACGTGCATCGTCTCGCCGTCGACGTCGATCTCGACGTCGCCCTCGCCGACGATCGGCTGCTTGTACTGGCTGATCTGGTAGCCCTGCGGCAGGTCGGGATAGAAGTAGTTCTTGCGGTCGAACACGCTGCGCAGGTTGATCGCGGCCTTGAGGCCGAGCCCGGTGCGCACGGCCTGCGCAATGCACTCGGCGTTGATCACGGGGAGCATGCCGGGCATCGCCGCGTCGACGAGCGAGACGTGGCTGTTGGGATCGCCGCCGAACGCGGTGGAGGCGCCGGAGAACAGCTTCGACTTCGAGGCGACCTGGGCGTGCACCTCGAGACCGACGATGATCTCCCAGTCGCCCTTGGCGCCGGAGATGAGGTTCTTCGAGCCGACCGTCTTAGGCTTGTCCTGCATGGGCTGCTCCTTGCCAGCCCTGTTAACGCAGCGCGGCGGCGAGGGCAATCCTCGAGCTGGAGCGGCTCAGCCGAGCGGGTTTTACAAGGAGGCGGTCAGCTCCTCGCCGCTCCAGGGCGCCGGCTCGGCGGCGGGTGCGTGCACAAGCGGGCTCGAGTAGCAGCGCGACTTGCCCTCGAAGTAGCACCCCTCTTCAAGCACGAGCTTGCGGTGGAAGATGTGGCCTTCGACCGCACAGGCCGCGCCGAGAACGATCTCGTTGGCGTAGATCGCGCCGACGAACTCGCCCAGCACGATGACCCTGTCGGCCACGATGAGCCCGTCGACCATCCCGCGCTCGGCGATCTGCAGCTCGGTGCAGCGCACCTCGCCGTCGACGGCTCCCTCGATGACGACGTGCCCCTTCAGTGAGAGGGAGCCAACGATCGTGATCCCACGATTGATGACCAGCCCCCTGCTGGAGCGCGTGAGCGCTCCGTTCGTCTCCGACATGCTGCAAGTCCCCCGGACTACGCTGCTACTGTCCCCGGTGATCTAGACGTGCCCGAAAGAGATGGCTGATTTCGGGCCGCGCTAATGCTCAAACGGAGAGAAGCAACGCGAGCGTTGAGCGAGGGACCGCGAGGTCGGAATGCAATCTTGCTGAGCACATCAGGCTGAGCACAACGGCGTGCAGGCTAAGCCCCGCGCTCGCCGGCTGCCGCGCTGCGCTCCTCGACCTTGATCATGCCCTCGGCCAGCGCCTGCTTCAGCAGGTCGAGGACCTCGCGCTCGCAGGTGTCACGATCGACGTCGAATTCCTTCTCCAGCACCGTGCAGAGATCGCCGACGCGGACCGGATTTGCCATCAGGTGCCAAATGCGCGAGCCGACCGCGTTCAACCCGTAGCAGGCTCCGCTGGTGGTGCTGAGCGCCACCACCTCCCGATCGACCTCGTCGTGCAGGATGCCGCTGTTATAGGCAACGACGCTGGCGGTGGTGATGTCCGTCTGGGTCATCTCGCTGTTCCCGGCTGAGAGGCGACGCCTTTGCTCTTTTGAGCATAGGCGCCGGGCATCGCGGCCGAGGCGAAAGACTGCAGCGCGCCCCGATTTATCCACGCTTTCTTGGAGCGTCTGGTGAGGCTAGGGCGTGCGGGTGCGCATCCAGTAGCCGAGGCCCCCCCAGAGGAAGCCGGGGAACAGCTGCATCACCAGGATCGCAGCCTCGCCGCCCAGCGCATGGATGGGTAAGAACCCGAAAGCGCCGGCAAGCCAATAGAGGATGAAGCCCGCAAGCGAGGCGGCGAACGCGGCAACGACGAGCTTCTGGGGCTGGTCGGCGAGGCGCCCCATGTAGAACGCAACCGCGATCACCACCGGATTGAGCAGCGAGATCAGGACGAGCGTCCAGGGATCGAACGGCTTGATTTCCACGGGCTATCCCTCTCGGCCGCCGTTGCCTTCGAGCTGGCGGCGCAGCTTCTCCTCCTCATATTGCACGAACCAGCCGATCATCTGTCGCCACAGCGCTTCCGTCAGCTCGGGCGGCAGGCCCTTTTCCTTGGCGCGGGCGCGCACCTTGTCGATCACCTGCTGGATGCGCCAGGGCACGTAGGCCTCGCCGGGGTTCGACTTGAGCTGCCAGGCGCGATCGACGTAGGCGAAGCGATCCGCGATGATGTCGACGAGGGCCAAGTCGATGCGGTCGATCTCGGCGCGCACCTCCGACATGTTGCGGCAGTCCTGCGGCACCCTCCCGGTCATTTTTTCTTTCCCTTCGCTTTCCTGGCGGCAGGCTCCTTTGCAGCCTTCGCCGCGGATGCTTTCGTCGAAGCCGATTTGCTTCCCGTTTGCCACCAGCGCTCCGGGACCGTGAAGCGTCCGGCCGCATCCTCGATCGCTTTCGCCGAGCGGAACAGGGTCGCCTCGTCGAACGGCTTTCCGATCAGCTGCAGCCCCAGCGGCGTGCCTTCGCTCGAAAGGCCCGCCGGCACCGAAATGCCGGGCAGCCCTGCCATGTTCACTGTCACCGTGAAGATGTCCTCGAGGTACATGGCGATGGGGTCGCCGGACTTCTCGCCGAAGCCGAACGCGGGCGACGGCGTCGTCGGCGTCAGCACCACGTCGACCGACTTCCACGCCTCGTCGAAGTCGCGCTTGATGAGCGTGCGCACTTTCTGCGCCTTGAGGTAGTAGGCGTCGTAGTAGCCGGCCGAGAGCACGTAGGTGCCGATGAGTATACGCCGGCGCACCTCCTTGCCGAAGCCCGCTCCGCGCGTCCTCTCGTAGGTGTCAATCAGGTCCTTGCCGGTCTCGCGCAGGCCGTAGCGCATGCCGTCGTAGCGCGCGAGGTTGGAGGAGGCCTCGGCGGGCGCGATGATGTAGTAGGCCGGCAGCGCGTATTTTGTGTGCGGCAGACTGATGTCGTGGATGGTCGCGCCCGCCGCCTTGAGCCAGGCGATGCCCTGGCTCCACAGCTTGTCGATCTCGGCCGACATGCCCTTGACGCGGTATTCCTTCGGCACGCCGATGCGCATGCCTTTGACGCCTTCGGCCAGCGCGGCCTCGTAGTCGGGGACGGGCGCATCGACGGAGGTTGAATCGCGCGGGTCGTGGCTCGCCATGGCCTTCAGCATGATCGCGGCGTCGGTGACCGTCTTCGCCAGCGGCCCCGCCTGGTCGAGCGAGGACGCGAACGCGACGATGCCCCAGCGCGAGCAGCGCCCGTAAGTCGGCTTGATGCCGACGATGCCGGTCAGCGCCGCCGGCTGGCGGATCGAGCCGCCGGTGTCGGTGGCGGTTGCGGCGAGGCACAAGTCCGCGGCAACGGCGGCGGACGAGCCGCCCGACGAGCCGCCTGGCACGAGCTTATCCGTCGAGAGGTCCCCATCCTTGCCCTTGCGCCGCCACGGCGAGACGACCGGCCCGAAGGCGCTCGTCTCGTTGGAGGAGCCCATCGCGAACTCGTCGCAGTTGAGCTTGCCCAGCATGACGGCGCCGGCATTCCACAGATTGGCGCCGACGGTCGACTCGTAGGGAGGCTTGAAGTCGTCGAGGATCTTCGAGCACGCGGTCGTGCGCTGATCGAGCGTGCAGAACAGGTCCTTGTTGCCGAGCGGCAGGCCTTCGAGCGACCGCGCCTTGCCCTCCTTCAGGCGCTTGTCGCTCTCCTTCGCCTGCGCCAGCGCAACCTCGGGCGTCGCCAGCACGTAGGCGTTGAGGGCCGGGTTCGCCCCGTCGATTGCCTGCAGGAACGCCTGCGTCAGCTCGGTCGCGGAGAACTCTTTCTTGCGCAAGCCTTCACGAGCCTGAGCCAACGTCAGCTTTGTCAGTTCGGTCACGGACACTCACTTCTGGCAGGGCGTGAATTTCAGGGCCTCGGGACCGTACACGTCCTCGCTAAGGACGGAGACCGTGCCGTCGGAGCTCGTGGTGACGGCGATATCCGCCGGCGAGGCCTCGCCCGCCTCCTCGCAGTCGGCTTGCACCTTCCACCCGGTATCCGACTTCTCGGCGGAGCGGAACTTGCAGTGGACCTCGCGCGGGCTCGTGATGCCCTCGCGCGTCATCACCTCTTGGCTGAGCCCATCGACCAGCTCCTTGGAGAACGGAGCGGCGGAGCCCACGAGCTTGCAGTCGCCGGGATCGAGCGCGTAGTTGCCGTTAACGAAGCTCCGGTCGTCGGCGGCGCGCGTCGAGCTCGACGGCATGAGGCCGGCGGCCAGTACCAGCAGGGATATGGCGAGACATCGACGCATGGCGTTACTCCACAATCTTGGGCACGACGAAAAATCCGTCCTCGGCCATCGGCGCGTTCTTGAGGATCGCATCCGCTTTGCCGCCGTCGGTCACCTTATCATCGCGCCTTCTGAGCTCGATGGGAACGACGCGCGTCATCGGCTCGACCGCCGAGGTGTCGACCTCGTCGAGCTGCTCGACCCAGTTGAGGATGCCCGAAAGCTCCTTCACCAGGCCCTTGGCCTCCGCCTCCGTGATCTTGATGCGCGCCAGCCGCGCGATGCGCCGGACGGTCGCCTCGTCGACCTGCATGATCCCTCGCCGATCCGATGTTCAAGGCCGTGGAACTGAAGTCCGCTCTCTTAGCCCCGGCGGCGGTTGGGCGCAACTTTGCGGGCGCCCATTGGTGCCTCAGGAGGTGCGGCGCCACTGCGACAGGAAGGCACCCAGGATGTCGGAGGCATCGTCCGTCCAGGGCGAGAGCTTGCTCGGCGTGAAGGCCCCCGCCCCGTCGATCACCCGGAAGGGATCGAGCGCGTGCTCGTCCTTGGCGAACACCGCGATGGTCGAGCTGTTCTGAGCGTAGGTGCCGTCCGCCTTGTCGTCGGAGATGATGAGCCCCTTGAGCTGCGGCACCAGCGGCAGGGTCGCGCCGAGCACCGAGTCGAGGTCGAGATAGCGGTTGGAGATGTGCAGGACGAGGATGCCGTCGTTCTTGAGTTTGCCGGCATAGAGTTGCAGCGCCTCCGCCGTCATCAGGTGCACGGGAACCGCGTCGGAGGAGAAGGCATCGACGAGAATGAGGTCGAAGCTGCGGTCGGGCTCCTTGACGACGGTGAGGCGCGCGTCGCCCACGACCACGTCGAGCTTGGGCTGGCAGTTGGCGAGGAAGGTGAAGTAGGTCGACTTCGCGGCGATGTCGATGACGACGGGATCGATTTCGAAGAAGCGCCAGCGCTCGTCCTTCTTGGCGTAGCAGGAGATGGAGCCGGTGCCGAGCCCGACGATGCCGAAGCGGCCCTTTTTGCCCGCTGCGTCTAGACGACCCTGCACGATCTTGACCGAGCGAGCGAGCGGACCGTCGGGGTAGTAGTAGGTGCCGGGCGTGGTGTCGGTGACAAGCTTGCCGTCCTCGTCGCGGATGCGCTGCGCTCCGTGCAACGTGGTGCCGTGGGTCAATACGTTAAAGTCGCCGCTCTCCGACAGCGAGACGCGATAGACGCCGAAGTAGCTGCGCTGCGCATTCCCGCGCTTCACGGTCGACGGCAGCATAACGACGGTTGCAAACATGACGAGCGCGACTGCGAGCTGGCGTGCGCCCCGCCCCCAGAACGCGAGCATGATGATGCCGAGCGCGAGCGTGAGCGCCGCAGTCGAGCCCCATTCGCCAAACGAGAGGCCGAGACGCGCGGCCCATCCCTCACCGTACAAGGCCGGCAAGAGGCCGATGGCGACGATAGCGAGCAGCCAAAGCATCTCGCGGCGTGACGCCGCGCGCGGCTTGAACACACCTGGGCGGCAAGCGACAGTCAGCGCGATCAGCAGCGGGTATTCGAAGATCTCCGAGAACAGCTTGGGCGCGACGAGCGCGGAGAAGAGCCCGCCGAGCACCCCGCCAAACGACATCCACAGATAGAACTCGGTAAGGTCGCGCGCCTTCGGCCGCGACAGATAAAGCCTGCGGTGCGCGAGCAGCGCCGAGAGGAAGAAGACGGCGACGCCGGCTGAGCTGGTTAGCGTCCACTTGTCGTACTTCAGCTGCGCGAGCTCGAAGAGGGCAAAGATGACGGAGCCGAGCTGCAGCGGGAGCAGCAACGACATCGGGATCGGCACGCGGTCCTGGAAGGCGAGGATGAATGTCGCGAGGTAGAGCGCTAGCGGGAGCACCCACAGCAGCGGCGCGGAGGCAATGTCGGTCGCGACATGCGTCGTGAACGCGGTGAGCAGCGCGGCCGGCACCATGGCGAGCCCGCACCAGCCGAGGCGGTCGCGCAGCGTCGGGCGCGCGGCGGATGCATCGGAACCGGCGTCTACAGCGACCTTCTGCGGATCGGCACTCGCATTTCGGCGCACGACCGCGAAGCAAGCGGCGAGCGCGAGGATCAGCACCACGTAAAGCTCCGTCCAGTCGCGGCTCATGGCCCGGAGGCCCAGCGCCGGCTCGAACAGGAACGGATAGCCGAGGAGCGCGATGAGGCTGCCGAAGTTGGAGGCGCCGTAGAGGAAGTAGGGATCGCGCGCGTGCGGGTGCCGGGTCAGCGCAAACCAAGCCTGTAGCAGCGGCGCGTTGGCGGCAACCGCGACGAAGGGCAATCCCACGGCGACCGCGAAAAGGCCGAGCTGCCAGAAGTAGGGCTCGCCCGGCGGCGGCTCGGTCCAGCCGCTCGGCAACCCGATCGGCAGCACCACCAGTGCCGCCAGAGCGACGGCGATGTGCACGAAGCCGGTCGCCGCCGCCGGCACATACCGCATCAGGATATACGCATAGCCGTATCCGCCGAGCAGCGCCGCCTGGAAGAAGCACAGCGCGACCGCCCACACCGAGGGCGAGCCGCCGAGCACGGGAAGCACCATCTTGGCAAACAGCGGCTCGACCGAGAAAAGAAGGAAGGCGGAGAGGAAGCTCGCGGCGATGAACAGCACCAGCACGGAAGCGGTGCCCCCCGGTGGCGCTCGATCGACAGCCGGAGAGGCTTGGGACGGCGCCGGCGCTGTTCTTTCCTGCACGCGCACTACTCTCGGATGGACATCGCCAAAGCTGCCGGGTGAGGAATTCGAAGGCCCCGCCCACAGCAGAGTATAAGGTGGGACCGGGTCCACGATAGCGAGCGAACGCCGACATGGCGAACGAGACGGCGAACGAGACGGCCAACAAGAAGGCCACTCTCGGCGAAACCTTTGGCGACATAGCGACCTTTACCGGGCGGATCGGGTCTGCCGGCCGCCTGATCGGCATCGACGCCGGCACCAAGACGCTGGGGCTCGCCCTGTCCGACGTGACCCGCACCATCGCATCGCCGCTGGTCGTATTACGGCGCAAGCGGTTCAAGGAGGACGCCGCCGAGCTTCTGCGCCTCGTTCAGGAGCATGGCGTCGCCGGACTCGTCCTGGGGTTGCCGACGAACCTCGACGGTACCACCGGCCCGCGCGTACAGGCGACGCGGGCCTTCGCGAGAAATCTGAACGCGCTGACACCAATCCCCATCCTGCTATGGGACGAGCGGCTGTCGACAGCGGAGGCCGAGCGCACGCTGATCGCGGCCGATGCCAGCCGCAAACGGCGGGCAGCCGTCATCGACAAGCTGGCGGCGACGATAATTCTGCAGGGCGCGCTCGACCGCATGCGCGTGAAATAGGCCGTCCGCCGCGGCATTAACTCTCACCTACGCATTCCTTAACTGCACGGCCCTCGTCCAACGCGTGCCGCAATAAGCTGCGACGCTACCCCTTGAGCGCTCGAGGCGGCGTCGGACCGGCCGATGACGCCGGGCGCGATGTGGATCGAGTACGATATGACACAGCCCACGAAACTAATCCGCCGGCGGCCCGACCCAGTGGAGGCGCCGGAGCCGAGCGAGCTCCCCGGCGAATGGGAAAGCTACGTTGCCCGTTTCGCCTACCCGGCGCGCCGCGAGGTGCGTCGCCTGATGCGCTCCTCCACCCGGCTCGTCGATCTGTCGGTGGTTTTCCCCGGCGCAATCTATGCACTCGCTGCACGTCGCAGTGCGCCCGATGCAAGGCGGGAGGCGATCTCGCTCATCGAGAAAGGCGCACCGTTAAAATCGGTTGCGCGCTTGCTCGGCCTGCCGCTGTGGCTGCGCCGCCTGCCGCCGGAGGCGTTCCAGAAAGCGATCGAGGACGATCTACCGGCGAGCGAAACTTTCGCGCGCCGCGTCGCCAACCGGCTGCCGGGTGCTCCCGCACACAGCGCCTTCTGGCTGCAATCGGTATCGTTCGGCGCCAAGGCGTGCCACGAGGACTTCGCGCTTTGGCTCGCCGACCAATCGATCTTCACCGAGCCCGGCAACCCCGAGCAGCTCTTCGGCGTGCTCGCCTCCTATGCCTGGCATTCGCGCGCCACGCAGACGCGCGCGCATAACCTCATCGTCGTGCCCTGGCGCCCCGAGATCGCGTTCGACACCGCGCTCTGTGCGGCCAAGAGCTGGCTCAACCGCATGCGGCTCGTGCTGCAGCTCAGCCCCGGCGTCATCTCCGACTCCTGGCTCGTCGGCGGCGACATCCGTGGCTACTCATTCGTACCGCTGCTCGACCGCAACGAGATCCTGGCGGAAGCGCGCGCCATGCAGAACTGCGCCGACCAGTACGCCGAGCGGCTCGGCGACGACCGCTGCCGTCTATTCTCCATCCGCCGCGAGCGCGAGCACGTGGCAACGCTCGAGATCGGCCCGCACTCGCGCGAGGCGGGCATGCTGGCGATCACGCAGCTCAAAGGGCGCCACAACATGGCGGCTCCCATCGACGTGTGGCAGGCAGCTTACGCGTGGTTGGCCTCGCAGAGCGGGCTGCGGCGCCTGCCTCCGCGCATCCCGCCCGAGCGCCACCTCGACAACGACGCCTGGACCCAGCTCATGGGGCCGTACCGGCGCCGGACCAGCGGTGCGCCGTGGCTGCCTGTCGCCGCCAGCCAGGCAGTATTCGACGGCTTCAACGCGCAGATGTCGGACCTCGCCCGCCGCGGCGGCGTCTCGTCCTGGCTCTTCACCTAACTGCACGGAGCGTCGACACCCTTCACCTCTCCCAGGGGGAGAGGTCGGCTGGACGTGCGCAGCACGACAGCCGGGTGAGGGGAAGTGCGCTTCGTCGAGGTCATAACCCCTCACCCGCACGCATTTCCCATGCTCGCGACCTCTCCCTCCGGGAGAGGTGAAGGGAGCGCGAGACGCTACCTCCATCGGATCCCTCTCCCCATGCCGCCTTTGGCATTGGGAGATGGGGACATGGGCTCAAGCCTGCGGAGCGAGGGCGTGGCTCACCCACGGTGCGGGGAAGCGCGCGCGAGGATGGCGCGGGTGTCGGCGCGCTCGAGCCCCTGGCCGTAGGTCTGCTTTGACCCGCCGCTGAAACGGCTCGCGATGAAAGCGTCGGCGACCGGCGCCGGTGCGTGCGCCTTGAGGATCGTGCCGGCCGCCAGCACGGCCAGCGCCTCGACGAGCTGGCGCCCGCGCGCATCGAGCAGCAGCGGCTCGTGCAGAAACCCCTCGATGCGCCCGTGCGCAAAGCGCAAGCGCCCGTCGCTTGCCGCGGCCTCGCCCAGCTCTTCAAGCAGTGTTTGCGCCGCCTCCGGCTCGCGCTGGAGCACGCGCAGCACGTCGAGCGCCATGACGCTGCCGGAGCCCTCCCAGATTGAGTTGACCGGCACCTCGCGATAGATGCGTGCGAGCGGCGCCTCCTCCACGTAGCCGCTGCCGCCCAGACACTCCATCGCCTCGGCGACCAACGCCGGCGCGATCTTGCACACCCAGTACTTGGTGACGGGCGTCATCACACGCCGCCATGCCGAGGCGCGCGCGTCCGAGGTGCGGTCGAAGGAGCGCGCGAGGCGGAACGAGAGCGCGGTCGCAGCCTCCACGTCGAGCGCGAGATCCGCCAGCACCTGTTGCATCAACGGCTGGTCAACGAGCTTCTTCTGGAACACGGTGCGGTGCTCGGCGTAGTGGATCGCATTGGCGAGCGCCGAGCGCATGAGCCCGGCGGAGGCGAGCGCGCAATCGAGCCGCGTGTGCGTCACCATCTCGATGATGGTCGCGACCCCACGGCCCTCCTCGCCGACGGCCCAGGCATGCGCGCCGGCGAACTCGACCTCGGAGGAGGCGTTCGAGCGGTTGCCAAGCTTGTCCTTCAGGCGCTGGAAATGCAGACCGTTCACGCTGCCGTCGGGCAGGAAGCGCGGCATCAGGAAACAGGTGAGCCCGCCTGCGGCCTGCGCCAGCACCAGGAAGGCGTCCGACATGGGCGCGGACATGAACCACTTGTGGCCGGTGACGATGTATTCGGCGCCCGAGCCGCGTTTGCCCACGGGCTCCGCCCTGGTGGTCGCCGCGCGCACGTCGGTGCCGCCCTGCTTCTCGGTCATGCCCATGCCGAGGGTGACGGCGCTCTTCTTCGCGGCGGGCGCAAAGCTCGGGTCGTACTTGAAAGGGAGAATTCTCGGCACCCACTCCTTGGCGAGCGTGGGCTCGAGCAGAAGGACCGGCACGGCGGCGTTGGTCATGGTAATGGGGCAGCAGTGTCCGGCCTCCATCTGCGCCGCCATGTAGAAGGCACCCGCGCGCCGCACGTGAGTGCCAGGCCGTGGAGCCTTCCCGGCGTCCGCGAGGTCGGCCCAGACCGAGCTGTGCAGGCCCTCGCCGCAGCTTGCGCGCATCAGCTCGTGGTAGGCCGGGTGATACTCGATCGTGTCGCGGCGGCGCCCCTGGGCGTCGTGCGTCGAAAGCCGCGGGGGATGCTCATTGGCGAGCCTGCCGCGCTCGAGCGCCTCCGCGCTTCCCGTCAGCCGCCCGAAGACTTGGAGCCGCTCCGACGCATCGCCGCCACCCTCCCGCTCGACCGCCTCCATGAGCGCCGTGTCGGAGGAAAAGAGGTTCACGTCCTCCAGGGAAGGCGGCTGGTTGAACACCTCATGCGTTGCAAACGGGGCGGGCATGCCTTGCCTTTTAACGCCTTTTGGCGCAGTCGGAGGTTATGACTAACAAGATGCTTTCGCCGAAAGCGCTTTTGCGGCGCCAAGGCGGCTTGCCCTAACCGGGGACTCTACCTATAGAAGCTCCTTTAATGGCCAGCGCTGTCGCCAAAGTAGAACCGCTCCACTTCCCCCATCGCCATCTCCTCACTGTTGAGGGGCTCGGCGCACGAGAAATCAATTTCCTTCTCGATCTCGCCGATGAGTTCGCCGACGCCAACCGTGTCGCGGGCAAAAAGCGCGACGTGCTGCGCGGGCGCACGCTGATCAACCTGTTCTTCGAAGCCTCGACCCGCACGCAAAGCTCCTTCGAGATGGCGGCGAAGCGGCTCGGCGCCGACGTCATGAATATGAACGTCTCCACCTCCTCGGTGCAGAAGGGCGAGACGCTGATCGACACCGCGATGACGCTCAACGCCATGCGGCCCGACATCATCGTGGTGCGCCACCATGCGGCGGGCGCCGTGGAGCTGCTCGCCCAGAAGATCGACTGCTCGGTGATCAACGCCGGCGACGGCGCGCACCAGCATCCGACCCAGGCGCTGCTCGACGCCCTCACGATCCGCCGCGTCAAGGGGCGCGTCGCGGGGCTCACGGTGGCCATCTGTGGCGACATCCTGCACAGCCGCGTCGCCCGCTCCAATATCAACGTGCTCAACACCCTCGGCGCGCGCGTGCGCATCGCCGCGCCCTCGACGCTGCTGCCGGCGCGGCCCGAGCGGCTCGGCGCGGAAGTCTTCACCGACATGTGGAAGGCTCTCGAAGGCGTCGACGTCGTCATGATGCTGCGCCTGCAGCGCGAGCGCATGGAGGGCTCCTACGTGCCCTCGACGCGCGAATACTTCCACTTCTTCGGCCTCGACCAGGAGAAGCTCGCCCGCGCAAAGCCGGATGCCGTCGTCATGCACCCGGGTCCCATGAACCGCGGCGTGGAGATCGCCTCGACCGTCGCCGACCACTCGCGCAGCGTCATCCGCGACCAGGTGGAGATGGGCGTTGCCGTGCGCATGGCCGTGCTCGAAGCGCTGGCCCGAAACCTGCCCAAGCGATGAACGCCGCCGCGACGAGCCCCAGGAAAGCCGCCAACGGGACAAAGCACGCGGGCGGCGTCGTCTTCATCAACGCGCGCCTGATCGATCCCTCCTCCGACCGCGACGAGCCGGGGGGCCTTCTGGTGCTCGATGGCAAGATTGCGGATCTGGGCCCGCACCTGCGCCGCAACGCGCCCGAAGGCGCCGAGGTTATCGACTGCAAGGGGCACGTGCTCGCCCCCGGCATCGTGGATGCGCAGGTGTTCACTGGCGAGCCCGGCAACGAGCATCGCGAGACCTTGAAGACCGCGAGCCACGCCGCTGCGGCCGGCGGCGTCACGACCATGGTCGTTATGCCCGATACCAATCCGGTCATCGATCAGGTCGCGCTCGTCGATTTCATCCAGCGGCGCGCGCGCGACAACGCCATCGTCAACGTGCACACGATGGCGGCGATGACCAAGGGTCTCAAGGGCGAGGAGATGACCGAGATCGGCCTCCTGAAGCGGGCCGGCGCGGTTGCCTTCTCCAACGGCAAGTCGAGCGTCGCCAACACGCGCGTCATGCGCAACGTGCTCCTCTACGGCCGCGACTTCAACGCGCTCGTCTCGCACCACACGGAGGATGCCTTCCTCTCGCAGACGGCGTCGATGAACTCAGGCGAGGTCGCGGCACGGCTCGGCTTGCCGGGCGTTCCGAAAGCTGCCGAGACGATCGTGCTCGAGCGCGACGTGCGTCTCGTCGAGATGACAGGCGGGCGCTACCACGCCGCAACGATCAGTTGCGCGGAGAGCCTCGAGGTGATCCGCTCGGCGAAAGCGCGCAAGCTGCCGGTGACCTGCGGCGTCTCGATCAATCACCTGACGCTGAACGAGAATGACATCGGCCCCTACCGCACCTTCTTCAAGGTGCGGCCGCCGCTGCGTAGCGACGACGACCGCACCGCCATGATCCGCGGCGTCGCCTCGGGCGACATCGACGTCATCGTCTCGAGCCACGACCCGCAGGATGCCGACGACAAGCGGCGCCCGTTCGCCGAGGCGACCGACGGCGCCGTCGGTCTCGAGACGCTACTGCCGGCTGCGCTGCGCCTCTGTCACTCGGGCGAGCTGACGTTATTGACGCTGTTCAAGGCGCTGACCTTGAACCCTGCAAAGCTCCTGGGCCTGCCCGGCGGGCACCTCGTCAAGGGGGCCGTTGCCGACCTCATCCTGGTCGATCTCGACACGCCCTGGGTGTTGAACAAGGACCAGCTCCGCTCACGCTCCAAAAATTCGCCGTTCGACGAAAGCAAGCTGCAGGGGCGCGTGTTGCGCACACTTGTTGCCGGCCAGACGGTCTTCGAACTCGCTTGAGACTTGCGCAGCCGCAGCTACGTCGCGGCAACCTCGACCTCGAGATATTCCACTCGGCTTGATGGCAGCGGAATGGGCTGGTTGTCCTCGCGCATTCCAGCGAGGTGAAGCTCTATGGCTTCCCGCAGCAGCGTCTCGACCTCCTTCTGGGTAGCGGCGCTGGCAACGCACCCCCCCAGATCGGGCACATAGGCCGAGAAATTGCCGCCGGCCCGCTCAATCACGATCGCGTATCTCATCGCATGCATCCCCTCTCCCCGTCCTTACGGAGAGAGGGTTAGGGTGAGGGGCAGCAGATGGCAACGGCCCTAAGTTGTTCCCCCTCACCCGGCACGCATGCTGTGCATGCCGCGCCGACCTCTCCCCGCCGGGGAGAGGTGAGGTCGTGCCGCATTCACTCACCTCTCCCTGAGGGAGAGGTCGGAAGCGATCGGAAGATCGCTTCCGGGTAGGGGGTTTGGGCGCAGCCACACCATGCCGCGCGATCCTCTTCACTTGAGGCCGCCCAAATCTACCAGTACGCTGGCGGCGAGCGGATGTGAGCTCCGCGGAGCCTGGGCGTTGCCATGAACGTATTCTTGAATGTTTACACGCTAGGTGCGCTCGCGCTCGGCTATCTCCTCGGCTCGATCCCGTTCGGTCTCCTGCTCACGAGCGCGGCCGGTCTCGGCGACGTGCGCGCCATCGGCTCGGGCAATATCGGCGCCACCAACGTCCTGCGCACCGGCCATAAGGGCCTTGCCGCGCTGACGCTCCTCCTCGACGGGCTGAAGGGCACCGCGGCCGTGCTCATCGGGTACCAGCTCGGTGCGCTCGGCGGCGTCGCGATCCTCGCCTCCTATATGGCGGGTCTCGGGGCCTTCCTCGGTCACGTCTTCCCCGTGTGGCTCAACTTCCGCGGCGGCAAGGGGGTCGCGACCTACATCGGCGTGCTGCTCGGAGTTTCCTGGCCGCTCGGGCTGGCCTTCGTCGCCATATGGATCGTGGTGGCACTCCTGACGCGCTACTCCTCGCTGTCGGCGCTGGTTGCCGCCCTTGTGATGCCGATCGGGGCCCTGGCGACCGGCGACCGCGCTACCGCTCTGCTGTCAGCCATCCTCACCGCGCTTCTGATCTACAAGCACCGCGCCAACATCCGTCGTCTCGCGTCTGGTGAGGAGCCGAAGATCGGTGCCCGGGCGTGAGCCACTCGCGTTGTTCTCGCCGCCGCCCCCTGCGGCCGAGCTTTCGCACTCCGAGCGGCTCGCCTGTCTTCGCCTCATCCGCTCCGAGAACGTCGGCCCTGTCACCTTTCGCGATCTGATCGCCCATTTCGGCAGTGCGGGGGCCGCGCTTGATGCCATGCCCGAGCTATCGCGGTGCGGAGGCTTCAGGCGCGCGATCCGGCTGTGCACTCTGAGCGAGGCGGAATCGGAGCTCGAGCGCGCCGACCGAGCCGGCGCCGAGTTGCTGTTCATGACGGAGGCGCACTATCCGACGCCGCTTGCCGCGCTCGATGCCCCGCCGCCGCCTGCTCTACGCCAAAGGTCGCTTGGGATTGCTCGGCCGGCCGACGGTCGCCGTCGTCGGCTCGCGCCAATGCTCGGCAGCCGGAGCCAAGCTTGCCCGCCACTTCGCGACCGAGCTGGGGCGCGCGGGCTACGTCGTCGCCTCGGGGCTCGCCCGCGGCATCGACAGCGTCGCGCACGCCTCCGCGCTTGAGCACGGCACGGTCGCTGTACTCGCCGGCGGCATCGATGTCGTTTATCCACCCGAGCACGAGGCCCTGCAGGCGGCAATCGCCGAGCGCGGCTGCCTGCTGACCGAGATGCCCATCGGCTTCGTGGCGAGAGGCAAGGATTTCCCGCGCCGCAACCGCATCATCTCCGGCGTGTCCCTGGGCGTTCTGATCGTGGAGGCGGCGCGGCGATCAGGCACGCTCGTCACCGCGCGGCTTGCCGCCGAGCGGGGCCGCGAGGTGTTCGCGGTGCCGGGCCACCCGCTCGACCCGCGCGCGGAGGGCACCAACAAGCTCCTGAAGTCGGGTGCGACGCTGGTGACGGAGGCGAGCGACCTCTTATCCGCTCTGACCCCGCTGACGGGCCGGCCGGCCATGCAGCTGCGCGATGAAGGACCGGCTCTGCTTGGCCAGGGCCTCGCCACAATGCCATCCGACCTCTCGGATGGCGACCGCAGCCGCGTCGTGGGAGCGCTCGGGCCCGCGCCCGTGGACGTCGACACGCTCGTTCGCGGGACGGGCCTCGGCATCCGCTCGGTACAGATCGCGCTGATCGAGCTTGCCCTGGCGGGGCGGATCGAACGGCACGGAAACGGGCTCGTCTCGCTGGCCCAAAGCCCCTGATCGGCCCCGTGAATGACCCTCTGACGTTGGGTTGGCGTGTGAGGGCGTGCCTAGTGCTCGCTCTCGCCGCTCTGGAGATGGGCTTCCACCAGCGCCGCGCCGAGAATCGCCGACAGCGTCCTATATCCACTCTTGTCGGCAAGCTGTTTCAGCTCGCGGATAATGTCAGGGTTTCGGCCTCGCCGCCGGCTAATTACAACCAATACGTGTATCTGAATATCATTAACCACTTTAGATGGCAACCGATATTGCCCGCTATCCCGGATTGTGGCGGGCCCGGCGTTTGACACCGCCCAATTCATCTCCCATGTTCCCCCGCCGAACCGATATGGGCCCCCGCCCCTACCGCCCAGCCGACGATTTTGGCGGGCCACAAGCCGGCGCAAACAGCCTGAAAGCTCGAAATGAACGTCGTAATCGTTGAATCGGCTGCCAAGGCCAAGACCATCAACAAGTACCTGGGCAGCAGCTACAAGGTCATTGCATCGTTCGGGCACGTGCGCGACCTCCCCTCCAAGAACGGGTCGGTCGAGCCCGACAAAGACTTTGAGATGCACTGGGACGTCGACCCTAAGTCTCAGAAAATAATGAAAGAAATATCGGACGCACTCAAAGGCGCCGATAAATTGATCCTCGCCACCGACCCCGACCGCGAGGGCGAGGCGATCTCCTGGCACATCCTGCAGATCCTGCAGCAGAAGAAGGCCCTCAAGAAGGACACCCAGGTCGAGCGCGTCGCCTTCAACGCGGTGACGAAGCAGGCCATCATGGCGGCCTTGAACGAGCCGCGCGAGATCGACGGGCCGCTCGTCTCCGCCTACCTCGCCCGCCGCGCACTCGACTATCTCGTCGGATTTACCTTATCGCCGGTGCTCTGGCGCAAGCTGCCGGGCGCCCGCTCGGCGGGGCGCGTGCAGTCGGTCGCCCTACGCCTCGTCTGCGACCGCGAGGCCGAGATCGAGGCCTTCCGCAGCGACGAATACTGGACCATCGAAGCGACGATGGCGACGGGCAAGGGCGAGGAGTTCCCCGCCCGCCTCTATGCCATAGACGGCACGACGGTGAAGAAGCTCGACATCAAGAATGCCGACCAGGCCCGCGCCATCAAGGCCGCGATCGAGAAAGGCGAGTTCACCGTCGTTTCCGTCGACAAGAAGGCCGTGAAGCGCAATCCGTTCGCCCCCTTCGCGACCTCCACCTTGCAGATGGACGCCTCGCGCAAGCTCGGGTTCTCGGCCAAGCAGACGATGCAGGTGGCCCAGCGCCTCTATGAAGGCGTCGACCTCGGCGGCGAGACCGTCGGCCTCATCACCTACATGCGAACGGACGGCGTGACCATTGTGCCCGAGGCCATCAACGCCATCCGCGGGCTCATCGCGCGCGAGTACTCGCAGAAGTACGTCGCGCCCTTCATCCGCGAGTACAAGACCAAGGCCAAGAACGCGCAGGAAGCGCACGAGGCGATCCGCCCGACCGAGGTCACGCGCAAACCGTCCGATGTCGCCCGCTACCTCGAGAGGGACCAGGCGGGGCTCTACGAGCTCGTCTGGAAGCGCGCGGTCGCGAGCCAGATGGCCTCCGCCGAGCTCGAACAGACGACCGCCGACATCAAGGTCAAAGGCCGCGACGGCAAGACCTACACGCTGCGCGCGACCGGCTCCATCGTCCAGTTTGAAGGCTTCCTCAAGCTCTACGAGGAGGGCCGCGACGAGCGCCTGCACGCCGCCCGGGGCAAGGACGACACGACCGAGGACGACGACCTCAGCCGGCGGCTTCCCGCGCTCGCCGAGGGCGACCGCGTGACCGACCGGTCGATCGAGACCGAGCAGCATTTCACCCAGCCGCCGCCGCGCTATTCGGAGGCGACGCTGGTCAAGAAGATGGAAGAGCTCGGCATCGGCCGGCCGTCGACCTATGCCTCGACGCTCGCCGTGCTGCAGGAGCGCGACTACGTCCGCATCGAGAAGAAGCGCCTGATCCCCGAGGACAAGGGCCGTCTCGTGATCGCCTTCCTGGAAGGCTTCTTCAAGCGCTACGTGGAATACGACTTCACGGCCGATCTCGAGGAGAAGCTCGACCTCATCTCCGACAACAAGCTCGAGTGGAAAGATGTGCTGCGCGACTTCTGGCGCGACTTCACCGGCGCTGTCGAAGAGATCAAGGACCTGCGCGTCGGCGACGTGCTGGAAGCGCTCAACGAACTCCTGGGGCCGCACATCTTTCCCCCGCGCGAGGACGGCGCCGACCCGCGCACCTGCCCGTCGTGCAAGACCGGGCGTCTCAGTCTGAAGATCTCCAGCAAGTACGGCGCCTTCATCGGGTGCGGGAACTATCCCGAGTGCCGCTACACGCGCCAACTCGCCGACCAGGGCGGCGATCCTGACGCCGCCGGCCCCGACGGCAAGCTTCTAGGCTACGATCCCGATACCGGGCTTGCGGTGACGCTGCGAACGGGGCGCTTCGGCCCTTACGTGCAGCTCGGCGAGGCCGTGGGAGAAGAGAAGCCCAAGCGCTCCAGCCTGCCCAAGGGCGTCGACGCCGGGACCATCGACCTGGAGAAGGCGCTGCAGTTGCTGTCGCTGCCGCGCGAGGTGGGGCTGCACCCAGAGACGGGCAAGCCTATCACCGCCGGCCTCGGACGCTATGGGCCGTTCATCCTTCACGACGGCCTCTACGCCAATCTCGAGTCGATCGAGGACGTGTTCTCGGTCGGCCTCAACCGCGCGGTCACTCTGCTCGCGGAGAAGGCAGCAGGCGGCGGCAAGGGCCGCTTCCAGCGCGCCAAGCCGACTGTGCTCAAGGATCTCGGCGAGCACCCGCAGGGCGGCGGCAAGATCGAGGTGCTGTCGGGCCGCTACGGCCCTTACGTGAAGCACGACAAGATCAACGCCACGATCCCCAACGGCAAGGACCCCGCCGCCATCACGGTCGCGGAGGCGGTCGAACTCCTCGCTGCGCGCGCCGCCAAAGGTCCCGGCAAGAAGCCGGTGCGCAAAGCGAAGACGGCGAAGCCCAAGGCGGCTGAGACGAAGCCGGCCGCGAAAGCCAGCAAGTCGGCGACTAAGGCTTCAAAGCCGAGGGGTGCCAGGGCCAAGGCGGAGGCCGCCGACGCAGAGGTCGACAGCTGACGCTTTTCTTGAAGCAATTTCCATGATCCAGACACGCTGAGATGGCGCGCAAACCCAACACTGCGAAGGGCCGCGTTGCCAAGCGGGGGAAGCTCCCCGACCGTTCCGAAATCCTCGACTTCATCCGCGACGCGCCCGGCAAGGTCGGCAAGCGCGAGATCGCGCGCGCGTTCGGCATCAAGGGTGCGGGCCGCCTCGACCTTAACCGGCTGCTCGCAAACCTGACCGGCGACGGCACGCTGTCGGGCAACCGCAAGGGCCTGCGCAAGACCGGCAGCCTGCCGCCCGTCGCCGTATTGGAGGTAACGGGCCGCGACGATGACGGCGATCTCATCGCCATCCCGCTCGTCTGGGAGGGCGCCGAGGGAGAGCGCCCCACCGTGCTGCTGCCCGTGCACCAGGCGCGCGGGCCGCAGGCCGACATCGAGACCGAGATCGCCGTTGGCGACCGCATCCTCGCCCGCATCACCGAGCTGCAAGATGCCGATGTCGAGGGCTACCGCTTCGAAGGCTCGCCCATCAAGCGGCTGCCGCGCGAGAAGCGCCGGCTGCTCGGCATCTTCCGCGCGCACCGCCAGGGCGGAGGCAGCATCGACCCGATCGACCGCAAGCAGCTCCGCTCCTGGTCGATCCGCAAGGGCGACGAGGGCCGCGCCAAGGACGGCGACCTCGTGCGCTTCGACCTCGTGCGCAAGGGGCGCACGCATGTGGCGCAGGCCACCATCCTGGAGAGCCTCGGCAATCCCGACGACCAGCGCCAGATCAGCCTCATCGCCGTGCACGCGCACGGCATCCCCGACGACTTTCCCGAGGGCGTGATCGCCGAATCCGAGAACCTTGCGCCGCCGCCGCTGCAGGGCCGCACGGATTTGCGCGCGCTTCCCCTCGTTACGATCGATCCGCCCGACGCACGCGACCACGACGACGCCGTCTTCGCCGAGCCCGACACCGATCGGGGCAACGAAGGCGGCTGGGTCGTCATCGTCGCCATTGCGGACGTCGCCCATTACGTGCGCCCCGGCACGCGGCTCGACCACGAGGCGCAACTGCGCGGCAACTCGGTCTACTTCCCCGACCGCGTCGTCCCCATGCTGCCCGAGCGCATTTCGAACGATCTGTGCTCGCTGCGCGAGGGCGAGGACCGCGCCTGCCTCGCCGTGCGCATGATCTTCGACCGCAGCGGCACCAAGAAGGCCCACACCTTCATGCGCGCGATGATGCGCTCCGCCGCCAAGCTCTCCTACCAGGAGGCGCAGGCGGCCATCGACGGCAAGCCGTCGGAGAAGTGTGTGCCTTTACTGGAGCCGGTGCTGCGCCCACTGTGGGCGACCTATGCGGCACTCAGCCAGGCGCGCGATAAGCGCGCGCCCCTCGATCTCGATCTGCCCGAGCGCAAGATCGTGCTCGACGAGGAGGGGAAGGTCGCCCGCGTCGTGACGCCGGAGCGGCTCGCCGCACACCGCCTGATCGAGGAGTTCATGATCCAGGCGAACGTCGCCGCGGCCGAGACCTTGGAAGGTAAACGCACGCCCGTCGTCTATCGCATTCACGATCAGCCCTCGAAGGAGAAGCTCGCGAGCCTGCGCGATTTCCTGCAGACGCTCGATATCGTGCTGGCGCCGCCGGGCACGCTGAAGGCTCAGCACTTCAACGGCGTGCTGGCGCGGGCAAAAAGCTTCCCCGTGCCCGAGCTCATCAACGAGGTCGTCCTGCGCAGCCAGAGCCAGGCCGAATACAACATCGAGAACATCGGCCATTTCGGACTGAACCTGCGCCGCTACGCGCACTTCACCTCGCCGATCCGCCGCTACGCAGACCTGCTCGTCCACCGCGCGCTGATCCGCGCGCTGAAGCACGGTGCCGGCGGGCTCGAGGACGCGGAGATCTCGCGGCTCCCCGACATCGCGAAGGCCATCTCGGACGCGGAGCGCCGCGCCATGGCGGCCGAACGCGAGACCGCCGACCGGCTGATCGCCACCCATCTCGCCGACCGCGTGGGCGCGACGTTTACTGGCCGCATCGCCGGCGTCACGCGCTCGGGTCTGTTCGTGCGGCTGAAGGACACGGGCGCCGACGGCTTCGTGCCGGTGTCCTCGCTGCAAGGCGATTTTTACTATCACGTCGAGGCGCAGCACGCGCTCGTCGGCAAGCGCACGGGCGAGACGTTCAGCCTCGGGGAAACGGTCGAGGTCCGGCTCGTGGAGGCGATACCCACCGCAGGCGCGCTGCGCTTTGAGATGCTGAGCGAGGGCAAGGCGCGCCGCAGCGCAGCAATGCGCCTGCCGCGCTCGGGCCCGCGGCGTCATAGACGTTGAGAGTTGCCGCCCGCGTCCTTTGGCGCATTTGACGGTCGATACGCAGGACACGAGATTGCGGACATGACGATAACCTCAGCCACCGATCCGACAGCCGCCGAGCCGGCGCGCTCGGTTTTGGAATCCATGAAGCGCGGCGCGGTCGGCCAGTGCCCGGCCTGTGGTAAGGGCAGGCTCTATACGCGCTACCTCAAGGTCGCGGATCGCTGCCCCGCGTGCGCCGAGGAGTTGCACCATCACCGTGCCGACGATGCGCCGCCCTACTTCACGATCCTCATCGTCGGACACTTCATCGTCGCCGGTGTCATGATGGTCGAGGAGTACTTCCACCCCGACTACTGGATCCACATCCTCATGTGGTTTCCGCTCACCATCGGCCTGAGCTTATGGTTTCTGCCGCGCGTCAAAGGGGCGCTCGTCGGCCTGCAATGGGCGCTGCGGATGCACGGCTTCGCCGGCCCCGGCGCATTCGACCCGGCCGCTCCTCCGCCCGATCCGGGCAACGGCTGACGCGTGGGCGCCTTATTTGCTCGCAACCGCGCAATCGGCTTCCCTTAACCGACTTACCTTGACACCAAAGTCGCGGCCGCTATGGTGCCGCTCCTTAAACACCCCTGCACGACGCGATAGCCTAAGGTTCCCCGGTCATGGCCAAGCCAGTCACACAGAAGATCAAGCTCATCTCCACAGCCGGCACGGGCTTTTTCTATGTGACGAAGAAGAACCCGCGCACGAGCACGGAGAAGCTTGTTTTCAAGAAGTACGATCCCGTCGTGCGCAAGCACGTCGAGTTCAAGGAGACGAAGATCAAGTAGCGGCAGCCGCCCGCGGGCGGACCGTTCGTATTTGTTTTGGTGATTTTGCCAGAGCCGTCGAAGCCGGACGCCGTATTGCAGCGCGTCGAGAGGCGATTGAGGCGGCGATGGTGCGCGGGCATAGGTGGACTTGACCAGGGCCCGCAACTCAACCCGGCAGCGGGGTAGTGAATCCGAGAAAGCCACGGACCCTGGTCTAGTGACCAAGTGGTTTGTCAAAGAGGGCGTTGACTCCCCGCCTGGTGCCGTGGCTCGTCCGATGCAGCTTCAACGAGGAGGCCACTCTAGCCGCTAGGACTGAGCCACGAGTTTCCCGCGCTATCAGGAAATGCGGCGGACCTGACAGTGCGGAAACCTTGCATCTCGCCGGGGCGACCGCCATCGCATTGCCCCCGGAACGTACAAACTTACAGGCCCCCATAATGAATTCGTAATCTGACAGAGGACCTTAGTTAATGCAAGTTGCCGTTGACTGTGGCCCCTGCGCTACGCGTGAGTCGCGGGGTCCGGCGCTGAGCGAGTTCTAGTTGCTGAATTGACTGGTGTTTCTGAACGCAGCTCTCAGGCTGCGTTGGCTGCAACCCTGTTGCGACCTCGCCGCTTTGCGGCAAAGAGCGCACTATCGGCGCGGCGAAAAACCGACTCCGGCGTGTCCTGTGCACTCTCCAGTGTTGCAATACCAACGCTTGCGGTCAGGTGGATTCCGACATCTGGGCGCACCTGGAAGGGATCGGACGCGATCCCCACGCGCAGTCTCTCGCCCACCTGATAGGCGCGCTGCATGTTGGTGTCCGGCATGATGACGAGGAACTCCTCGCCGCCGAAGCGGCAGGCGAGATCGATGCCGCGCGTGTTGCGGCGGAAGCGGGTCGAGAACTCCTTCAGCACAAAGTCGCCGACGTCGTGGCCGTAGGTGTCGTTCACGCTCTTGAAGTGGTCGATGTCGGCCATCAGCACCGATAGCGAGCGGCCAGAGTGGATTGCATCGGCGACGAGCGTCCGCAGATGGCTCTCCATGTAGCGCCGGTTGTGCAGGCCCGTGAGCGGATCGATCATCGCCGCCTCGATGCTTTCCTCCAGGCGGTTGCGCAGATGATCGGAATAGCGTTTGCGCTTCACCTGCGTGCGCACGCGCGCCATCAGCTCGTTTCGATCTATGGGGCGCATGATGTAGTCGTTGACCCCCATGTCGAGGGCGCGCAGCAGGCGCGGCTCGTCTCCGGGCTCGACCAGGACGATGATCGGCAAGTGTCGCGTGCGGTCGAGCGAGCGCGTCTGCGAGCAAAGCCGCAGTCCATCGGCCTCCGACAGCCGCAAGCTCACGATCAGCAGATCGAATTCCCGCTCCGCCAGCAGCGCCAGCGCGGTCTGCGGCCCGCGCGTCACGACCGGCTGGTGCACGGTTGACAGCCATTCCGACAGCCGCGCGGCCGAGCCCGCGTCATCGTCGACGAGGAGAATGCGGGCGCGCTCTTCCGACAGCGCCTTCATCAGCGCGACGTCCTCGGATATGCCCGTCTGGCGCCCTGTAAGCGCCCGCATCAGCATCTCGTCGGTCAGCATTTTGAGGCGCGCGAGGTTTTTCACGCGCGTGACGAGCGCGATCTCGTCGACGGGCTTGGTCAGGAAATCGTCGGCGCCGCCCTCGAGGCCGCGCACCTTGTCGGAAACCTGGTCGAGCGCGGTCACGAGCACGACCGGGATATGATGCGTCTTGGGATTTGCTTTCAGGCGCCGGCAGGCCTCGAAGCCGTCCATGCCGGGCATCATCACGTCGAGCAGCACGACGTCGACGCGCTCGCGGTCGCAGATGTCGAGGGCTTCCTGAGCGCTACAGGCCGTGAGAACGTCGAAGTACTCGGCCGCGAGACGGGCCTCGAGCAGCTTCACGTTGGCCAGGATGTCGTCAACTACCAGAACTCGGGCGGTCATCTTCGCAGCTTACTCAACGCAAGATTTGAACTACGCGCGCGGATCGCCGACGAACCGATGCACGGTCTCGAGGAACCCGTTCACCGAAATGGGCTTGGAGATGTATGCCTCGCACCCGCCGGACCGGATGCGCTCCTCGTCGCCCTTCATCGCGAACGCCGTTATGGCGACGACGGGAATGGTGCGGAGTTCGTCGTCCTCCTTCAGCCACTTGGTGACCTCGAGGCCCGAGACCCCCGGGAGCTGGATGTCCATGAGGATGAGCGCCGGCCGATGCTGGCGCGCGAGCTCGAGGGCTTCGAGGCCATTGCGGGTCTGGATCGTGGCGTAGCCGTGCGCAGCTAAAAGGTCGTGGAAGAGCTTCATGTTGAGCTCATTGTCCTCCACAATCAAAACAGTCTTGCGCCCAAGCCGCGCGTCGGGCGTACGTTTGTCCCCAGCGCGGCGGCTCTCGTGAACGTTCATTGGCTCTGCCTGACTCCCCTGATCCCCTTTTTTGCACCGATTCTCAGGGCGATCGGGGCCGAGTTTGCGTTCCAAGGCGTAACCAACAGTTAATGAGACCCCGCCGACTCTGCGATCTCTCCATTCTTTCTTAATTTTGGGGTTTAAGTGAATGGTTGCTGATCAGGCCGAAATAATCGCGTTGCGGGCGCTGGCCTTCCTCGCCGAGGATGCCCAGCGCCTGGGCAGCTTCTTGGCGCTGACCGGCTTGGGCCCAGACGAGCTGCGTGCGCAGGCGCGCGAGCCGCACCTGCTCGCGGCCGTGCTCGACCACCTCCTACGCGACGAGAACCAGCTTCTCGTGTTCGCCGCCACGTGCGGGATCGCGCCGGAGCTGATCGGGCAGGCGCATGCCGCGCTCGATGGACCGACAGATTTCGAGTGACGCGGCGCGGGGTCAGTGCTTGTCGGGCGGTGTGCCGTTGACGGTCCCAGCGGGCGTTCCTGGCACCGGGCATTTTTCCTCGTCGAGGAACGTCAACTCCTTGAGGTCGCCGCGGATCGCGAAGTCGCCGTAGTCGATGTAGAGCTTCGAGGACACGCCGTTCTCATAGAAGCGGAAGGCGAGCTCGTAAGTCGGGAGGGCCTCGGAGCGCACCGGCCCCGGCTCGAAGTAGCCGATGGCAATGGGCCAGGAGGCAAGCCCGTTGAGCTTGTCGCCGTTCAAAACCTTGTCTGCGACCTTGACCGAGCCAGGTGCGGCCCGCGGCCCGATGATTGCGTTGGTCTCGTAGAACTTCTCGCCCTTGTCGGAGCCGTCGTAGAGGTTGGCCGTGAACATGGACTTGCCCGCTTCGGCCGCGCCCATGAGCGCGAGCGAGTGCTGGATGGGAAAGTACATGTCCGGTGGGAGCTTGACCGTCTTTTTCGCGGGCTTCGTCAGCTTCACCTCGGTGGAGGTCGCCCCCGTTGCCGGCCCCGCGCTCCCTTGTGAGGATTCCGACAGCTTCTGGTTCTCGTACTGCGTGGAGGAGAACTTCAACTGGTGCGCGGCAAGATCCTCGAAGCTGTTGGTGCGCAGATCGTTGATGGTGGCCGCACCGTCCTGGTTGGTCATGCGCGTGACAAAGCGCATGTTCTGGGCATAGCCGGCGCAACTGCTCCCCGTCATCTCGTAGACCATGCGTCCGGTCATGTCGGCAACGCCCGAGCCGGGCGTCGCGTGATCGAATGAGATGTCATAGACGGCGCGATGCGGCTGGAAGTGCACGGCGTCGGAGGCAGCGTGAGCGTGCGTATGGTGGATGGGCGCCACGAGCGCCAATGCGCCCGCGAGCGCGGCAACCAGAACATTCAATCTATCGGCCATTCTTCCTCTCATTGCCGCGGGTACCGCCGTCGTGAGCTGCCTGAGCGCCTTAGATGATCCGGTCCGGCAAGCCATTGCAAAGAATGGGCGCCCCGGTCAAATAGGCAGCCGGCACCAACCGATTACCAATGGCTGAGGCGGAAGGATACTAGCATGAATGGCAAGGTCGAGGCGCGCCTCCAATCGCTTGGGATTGTGCTCCCGGCGGCGCCCAATCCCGTTGCAAACTATGTCCCCTCGCTGCTTACCGGCAACCTTCTGTTCATATCCGGCCAAATCTCGAAGGCCGCCGACGGAAGCGTGACAAAGGGGCGCCTCGGTGCCGACCTGACGGTCGACCAGGGACGCGCCGCCGCCCGCCTGTCGGCGCTCAATGTGCTGGCGCAGGCAAAGGCCGCGGTGGGTGATCTGGACAGGATTTCGCAGGTGGTGCGGCTGACGGGCTTCGTGAATGCGGCGCCCGAGTTCGTCGACCATCCCCAAGTGGTCAACGGCGCCTCCGACCTGATGGTCGACGTCCTCGGCGACAAGGGGCGCCACACGCGCGCCGCCGTCGGCGTCTCGAGCCTGCCGATGGGCTGCGCGGTCGAGGTCGACGCGATCCTGCTCATCGAGACCTGACGTGATGCCCCTCGACGCGGCCTTCCTGAAGCCGATCGCGCACCGCGGGCTGCACGACCCCGCCCGCGGCCGCATCGAGAACAGCGCCGCGGCGTTCGAGGCGGCGCTCGCCCACGGCTACGGCATCGAATGCGACCTGCGGCCGGCGGCGTGCGGCACCCCGATTGTGTTCCACGACGACACGCTGTCGCGCCTCGTCGACAGCCAGGATGCCCTGCGGGCGCTCGATGCGGCGGCGCTGAAGCGGCTGCGCTATCGCGGCGATGCCTCGCCTATCGTCGATTTCGCGGCGCTCTTGGAGCTGGTCGCCGGCCGCGAGCCGCTGCTCGTTGAAATCAAGAGCGAGTGGGCCGCGCCCGATCCGCGCTTTCTGCAGGCCATCGCGGCATTGAGCACCGCCTATCGCGGTCCTCTCGCGCTGATGTCGTTCGACCCCGCCGTCATGACCGCGATACGGGAGCTGGCGCCTGGCGTCCCCCGCGGCATCGTGTCCGGGCTCTACGAAGGCCAGGGCTGGTGGCGCGACAAACTCGACGACAGGCGCGCCTTCGCGCTCAGCCACTTCCTTGAATCGCGCCCCGCGGCGCCCGATTTCTATGCCTATGATGTCAAGGCGCTGCCGACGCCGGTGACGCGGTTCGTGCGCGAGGTTCTGGGGCTCCCGCTGTTCACCTGGACGGTACGGACACCGGAGCAGCGCAAGATCGCCGAGCGGTGGGCGGACGCACCGATCTTCGAAGGCTACGAGCCCTAGGGTAGCGCGCCTGAGGGCAAGGAGCGGAACGTTGCAATGAACGCGCTCGAGCAGGGGCAGGTGGTCGCGAACGTGGTCTCGCGCATCGCCGAGATCGAAGCCGAGGAGTGGGACGCCTGCGCCAACCCCGATCCGGCCACCCACAATCCGTTCCTGGCACATGCCTTCCTCAAGGCGCTGGAGGATTCGGGCTGCGTCGGCGACAAGCGCACCGGCTGGCTGCCGCACCACATCGTTCTCAACGACGGCCACGGCGGTATCGCGGGTTGCGTGCCCTGCTATGTGAAGTTGAACAGCGCGGGCGAGTACGTGTTCGACTACGGTTGGGCGAATGCCTACCAGCGCGCCGGCGGCGCCTATTACCCCAAGCTGCAGGCGGCCGTTCCGTTCACACCGGTGCCGGGTCGCCGGCTGCTCGTCAGGCCCGGACCCGACGCCGAGCGGCGCCAGAAGCTGCTCGCGGCTGCGGCCGTCGAGGTGGCGCGCCGGCTCGCCGTATCCTCGCTGCATCTAACATTCCTGACGGAGGAGGAGTGGCGCGCGCTCGGCGCGCAGGGCTTCCTGCAGCGCACCGACCAGCAGTTTCACTGGCGCAATGAGGGCTACGCCAAGTTCGACGATTTCCTCGCCCGGCTCTCCTCGCGCAAGCGCAAGACCGTGCGCAAGGAGCGCGCGGAGGCGCTTGGCCGCGGCCTCACGATCGAGCGCATCACCGGCGCCGATCTCCGCGAGGAGCATTGGGACACGTTCTTCGCGTTCTACCAGGACACCGGCAATCGCAAATGGGGCCACCCCTATTTGAACCGCCGCTTCTTCTCGCTGCTCGGCGAGGCGATGGCCGACCGCTGCCTGCTCGTCATGGCAAAGCGCGATAACCGCTATATTGCCGGCGCCCTGAACCTCATCGGCGGCGACTGCCTCTATGGCCGCTACTGGGGCGCCATCGAGCACCATCCGTGCCTGCACTTCGAGGTCTGCTACTATCAGGCGATCGACTACGCCATCGAGCACGGCCTGGCGCGGGTCGAAGCCGGCGCCCAGGGCGAACACAAGCTCGCGCGCGGCTACATGCCGGTCACGACCTACTCCGCACACTGGATCGCCAATTCAGCTTTCCGCACCGCCATCGCGAACTATCTCGACAGCGAGCGCGAGTACGTGGCGGAGACGGTGGAGGCGCTGGCTGAGCTCGGGCCCTACAGGAAGAGTGCGGGTGGCGACGCTTGACGCAGCCCGGCACGCGCCCTTTAACAGGCTGCCCGAGCCCCGGAGGCCCCTGCATGAGCTACGACGACAGCAACATTTTCGCCAAGATCCTGCGCGGCGAGATTCCCTCCAACAAGGTCTATGAGGACGCCGACACGCTGGTGTTCATGGATGTCATGCCGCAAGCTCCCGGGCATACGCTGATCGTGCCGAAGGTGGCCTCGCGCAACCTGCTCGACGCCGACCCGCAGGTGCTCGCGCGCGTGGCGCCCGTCGTGCAGAAGATCGCGCGCGCGGTGAAGACCGCGTTCAACGCCGACGGCGTCACGGTAGTGCAGTTCAACGAGCCTGCCAGCGGCCAGACAGTATTCCACCTGCACTACCACATCATCCCGCGGCACGAAGGCATCCCGCTGATGCCGCACGGCCGCCAGATGGAGAAACCCGAAGTACTGGCGACCAACGCCGAGAAGGTCCGCAAGGCGCTCGCCGCCTGAACATTGGAGGCTCTCGCCATGGCCAAGGTACTCGTCATCGGAGCCAGCCGCGGCATCGGCCTCGAGACCGTGCGAACCCTGCTGGCGTCGGGCCATCAGGTGCGCGCGCTTGCCCGCAAAGCGCGGGACATTCCGATCGAGGATGCGCGGCTCGAGAAGCGCGACGGCGATGCGCTCGACCGGGCCGCGGTCGAGCAGGCCCTGTCCGGCGTGGACGCCGTCGTCCAGAGCCTCGGCGTCGCCTTCAGCCCGGAGGTGGTGCTCAAGGGAACGACGCTGTTCTCGAAGGCGACGCGCGTCCTCGTCGACGCCATGCAGGCGACCAGGGTGCGGCGGCTCATCATGGTGACGGGCTTTGGCGCCGGCGACAGCCGCGGACACGGCGGCTTCCTCTACAGCGCGGTGTTGTTTCCGCTGCTCTTGAAGCGCGTCTACGACGACAAGGATGTGGCCGAGCAGATCGTGCGCGCGAGCGGCCTTGACTGGACCATCGCGCGGCCCGGAGGCCTCACCAACGGCCCGGCGACGGGGCGCTACCGCGTGCTGGTCGAGCCGGCATCCTGGCGCGCCGGCATGATCTCGCGGGCCGACGTCGCCGACTTCCTGGCCAAGCAGGTTGCCGATACCGCCTACGTCGGCAAGACGCCGGAGCTGATCGCCTGAAAAGCAAAAGCGCCCGGCCTTGCGACCCGGCGCCTTTAAGCTTGCGAAGAGGAAGCCGCGATCAGTCCGGCTTGCGGCGCGGCACCGTCGGCACCGAGCCCGTGGTCTTCGAAGAACGCTCCTTCTTGTCCTTGGGACCGGGGAGTGCCTTGCGGGGCGCCGCATCGGCGAGGACCGCCTGCGGCTCGTCCTCGACATCATCCTCGTCGTCGTCGTCCTCGCTCTTGGCCTTGGGCCGCTTGGTCGGGTCGGCGGGGAAGTACTCGAAGGCGAGCGCCCGGTCCTCGCCCTTGCCGGCGACGACAACCTTGACCGTGCCGCCGTGCTCGAGCTTGCCGAACAGCAACTCGTCCGCGAGCGGCTTCTTGATGTACTCCTGGATCACGCGGGCGAGCGGCCGGGCACCGAACTTCTCGTCGTAGCCCTTCTCCGCGATCCACTTCGAAGCCTCCTCCGACAGCTCGATCATCACCCCGCGGTCGGCGAGCTGCGCCTCGAGCTGGAAGATGAACTTCTCCACCACCATCGTGATCACTTCGGGCGGGAGGCCGGAGAACGGCACGACCGCGTCGAGACGGTTGCGGAACTCCGGTGTGAACATCCGGTTGATCGCCTCCGTATCGTCGCCCGAGCGCTTCGTCGATCCAAAGCCGATCGCCGGCTTGGCCATTTCGGAGGCGCCTGCGTTCGTCGTCATGATGAGAATGACGTTGCGGAAATCGACCGACTTGCCGTTGTGGTCGGTGAGCTTGCCGTGATCCATGACCTGCAACAGGATGTTGAACAGATCCGGGTGCGCCTTCTCGATCTCGTCCAGCAGCAGCACGCAGTGCGGATGCTGATCGATGCCATCGGTCAGAAGGCCTCCCTGGTCGAAGCCGACGTAGCCCGGGGGCGCACCGATGAGGCGGCTCACCGTGTGCTTCTCCATGTATTCCGACATGTCGAAGCGCAACAGCTCGATGCCCATCAGGTCCGCGAGCTGGCGAGCGACCTCGGTCTTGCCGACGCCCGTCGGGCCTGAGAACAGGTAGCAGCCGATCGGCTTCTCAGGCTCGCGCAGGCCCGCGCGCGACAGCTTGATCGCAGACGCGAGCGCCTCGATCGCCTTGTCCTGGCCGAATACGACGCGCTTCAGATCCTTCTGGAGATTGATGAGGACCTCGGCGTCGCTCTTGGTCACCGTCTTCGGCGGGATGCGGGCCATCGTGGCGACCGTCGCCTCGATCTCCTTCACCCCGATCTTCTTCTTGCGCTTGCTCTCGACCACCAGCATCTGCGAGGCGCCCGTCTCGTCGATCACGTCGATCGCCTTGTCGGGCAGCTTGCGGTCGTGGATGTACTTGGCGGAAAGCTCCACCGCCGCCTTCACGGCCTCGTTGGTGTACTTGAGCTTGTGGTACTCCTCGAAGTAGGGCTTGAGGCCCCTGAGGATCTCGATGGAGTCCTCGACCGTGGGCTCCTTGATGTCGATCTTCTGGAAGCGGCGGACGAGCGCGCGATCCTTCTCGAAGTGCTGGCGGTATTCCTTGTAGGTGGTCGAGCCGATGCAGCGCACCGTGCCCGACTGCAGCGCGGGCTTGAGCAGGTTGGAGGCATCCATGGCCCCGCCGGAGGTGGCGCCGGCGCCGATCACGGTATGGATCTCGTCGATGAAGAGGATCGCGCCCGGATAGTTCTCGATCTCCTTCATCACCGCCTTCAGGCGCTCCTCGAAGTCGCCGCGATAGCGCGTACCGGCGAGCAGGGTGCCCATATCGAGGGCGAAGATCGTGGAGTCCCGCAACACCTCGGGAACCTCCCCGAGGATGATCTTGCGCGCCAACCCTTCCGCGATCGCGGTCTTGCCGACCCCCGGATCACCGACGAACAGCGGATTGTTCTTCTGCCTGCGGCACAGCACCTGGATGGTGCGCATCACCTCGGGCTCCCGCCCGATCAGCGGATCGATGCGGCCGTTCTTGGCCTTCTTGTTGAGATTGACGCAATAGGAGTTGAGAGCGTCCTGCGGCTGCTTCTTCTCGTCGCTCTTCTCGGTGCCCGTGTCCTCGTCCACGCCACGCACGTGCCGCGGCTCGGACATACCGGGCCGCTTGGCGATGCCGTGGCTGATGTACTGCACGGCATCGAAGCGCGTCATCTCCTGCTCCTGCAGGAAGAACGCGGCATGGCTCTCGCGCTCGGCGAAGATCGCCACCAGCACGTTGGCGCCCGTCACCTCCTCGCGACCCGAGGACTGCACGTGCACCACGGCGCGATGGATCACCCGCTGAAAGCCGGTGGTGGGCTGCGCCTCGGTCGAGCCCTTGACGAACAGGGAGGAGAGCTCGTTGTCGAGATACTCGGTGACGCGCGCCTTGAGCTCATCGAGGTCGACCGAGCAGGCCTTCATCACGGCCGATGCATCGCGATCGTCCAGCAGCGACAAGAGCAGGTGCTCCAGCGTTGCATACTCGTGATGACGCTCGTTGGCGTATTCGAGCGCGCGGTGCAGGGCGGTTTCGAGGCTTTGGGAGAATGCGGGCACGGGCGTCTCTTACTCCTTTTCCATGGTGCATTGAAGCGGGTGCTGGTGCTGGCGCGCAAAGTCCATCACCTGTGCGACCTTGGTCTCGGCGATCTCGTAGGTAAAGACCCCGCAGATGCCGACTCCTTTCTGGTGTACGTGCAGCATGATGCGGGTCGCCTCCTCGCGGCCCTTGTTGAAGAATCGCTCGAGCACGTGCACGACGAACTCCATGGGCGTGTAGTCGTCGTTCAAGAGCAGTACCTTATATAGGGAGGGCTTCTTGGTTTTGGGTCTCGTCTTGGTGATGAGACCCGTCTTGCCCTCTTCGTCGCCCCGTGAGCCGTTCTTCCCGGCCATCCGCTTCTATCCCTGTGATTCCTGCGAGTTCCGCAAGTTTTGCGCCAGGGCATGTCTCCCGGCGACCCGCAACCGCAAATCAGCTCCTATTCTAGCGGCAGCCGAGCATATCGCAAACGCCACAAGCGTCCCGGGGGTTCGTTTGAGGCGGCAGGCGTATCAAAGCTGCAAATGCGACGAAAAAAGGCCCGGGCGCGTCGAGCGCGCACGAGCCTTCGTTCTGCAGCGCATCCGTGGAGCCACGGCCGCGCGCGGTATCGTTTCCTGCGAGCGTTCCCGGCCGCCGTCTGCGCGCTCAGCGCGCGCTCTGCATCGCCTTCCCGACGGGCTTGTAGGCCTCCTTGGCGAGCTCGGCGTACATCCCGCCGATCTTCGACATCTGGTGCATGTAGCCGTCGTAGGCGCGCTTGGCAAAGCCGCTCTGGATCTCGATGGCCTGCTCGACCGACTTGACCGTCAGAAGCTTCTCGAAGGTTGCAGTGCTCTCTTCGAACGAACGCTTGGTGTAATCGGTCATCTCGGCGGCGATCGCCTGCCAGCCCTTGTTCCATTCGCCGAACACCTTCATGGCAGCGTCCATGTTGTGCTGGCCGAATTTCTGGAAGTCGTCGAAGTTGATGTTCTTGATCATTGTTGGCGGTCCTGTTCTTGCGGGTTTCATTGCCGGGGGTGTGGCACTCGATGCGCATGCCTATCCCCATAGGTCCGGCGACGCCCAAGAAATCCCCGACAAAA
>JRHI01000615.1_pt1 | contig 36873 bp, 36 predicted proteins | sample 215371 | NCBI WGS metagenome assembly JRHI01 (sample SAMN02929681, study PRJNA255918) | sediment metagenome | biome: cave system; feature: Ice Cave; material: Sediment; isolation source: sediment from deep within a dark volcanic ice cave with no known source of... ... | reverse complement strand
CGCTTTCCAAGCGAGTGCATTCGACCACTCTGCCACCTCTTCAGGGCGTCGGGCTTACGGTCGTCCGTGGTTCTATGGCACGCCGAGCCGGCCTGCGGGCGGGTCGATCGATGCCTTTTCGGTAGCGTTATCGCCGGCGCGGACCTTTTTTTTCCGACACGGATTTTATATAGAAGCGGCCCGCGCGGGATGGATCAAAACGCGCGCGTGCCCGCAACAGCGCAGCGCTAACCAGCGCCGCAACTTCCCGACGGTCAAGGTCGTCGGCAGACGCGAGGCGGATATTGCGCGCGACGCTGCCCGAGCCGCGAAGTAAGCTGTCGGGGTCGGGAAGATCTGCTCCCTGGAGAAAGCAAAGGTTGACGCCGCGCGCGGCGAGCGCGATCAATAGCACGGCGTCCGATGCGCGGTCACTGGGAGAAAATCCCGCCACGAAAGTTCGAGATGGGAACGGGTGGGACCCCACGGAAGATGTCAATACGTTTGAGGCCATCGGGCTGATGGATTTCGTGAGTCAGGCTGTGCTGGGTAGGTCGAGTGGCTTGTTGATGTAGGAGTCGGAGAGCGCCGCGACGTGCGGTCGGCGACCGTCTTTCGGAACGGACTCGAAGCGTACGCTGAAGAAACCGCCGAGATGCAGAGCCACTCGGCGGTCACTGCGGCATGACACCGGCCTCCGGCGTCAACCGTGAGGTTCGCCTGCGCGCCCGTCCCAACGGCATTCCGCAAGCCGAACACTTCGAGATCGTCGAGACGGCGATACCAGAACTCGGCGACGGTTCCGTGTTGGTGCGCAACCGGTATCTGGCCGTCGAGCCGGCGATGCGCAGCTGGGTGGGCGCGGTGGCGAGCTACGTCGAGCCGGTTCCGATCGGCGCGGTGATGCGTTCGTTCGCCGCGGGCGAGGTCGTGCGTTCCCGCAATCCGGCTTTCGCGCCCGGCGATCGGGTGACGGGGATGTTCGGCTGGCAAGAGTACGCGGTCACCGATGCGCGCGGCATCTCGCGCACCGTCGAGCACGATGACGCCATCCCATTCTCCACGTCGCTCGGCGTGCTCGGTCTCAACGGCATCACCGCCTACTTCGCGCTGCTCGACGTGGGACAGCCGAAGGCCGGCGAAACGGTGCTCGTCTCGACCGCCGCCGGTGCGGTGGGATCGTGCGTGGGACAGATCGCTAAGATCGCCGGCTGCCGCACCGTCGGGATCGCGGGTGGTGCCGACAAGACGCGGCTCTGCATCGAGGAGTTCGGGTACGACGCCGCAATCGATTACAAGGCGGAAGTCGATCTCGACGCGGCGATTGCGGCGGCGTGCCCGCGCGGCGTTGACCTGTACTTCGACAACACCGCCGGCGCGATCGCCGACGCGGCATACCGGCACCTCGCACTGCGGTCGCGCGTCGTCGTCTGCGGGACCTCGTCGGTCGCGAGCTGGGATCCGTGGCCGAGCGGACCGCGCATCGAACGTCATGCGCTGGTCAAGCGCGCGCGGATCCAAGGATTTCTCGTACTGGACTACCAGGATCGTTACGCGGAAGCGATCGCTCAGCTCACCGCCTGGATCCGGGCCGGGCGCCTGCACTACCGCGAAGAGTTCCTCGACGGCATCGAGTCCGCGCCCGACGCGATCGCCGGACTCTATCGCGGCGAGAACCTCGGCCGCCGTCTCATCCGGCTGTAACCCTTAACGCCGAGATGAACCCGGCCTCAAGCGCCTTCTCTAATTGCTTCTACGTCTAGAATGATGTCGATCTCGCGGCCGACGACAACGCCGCCGTTGGCCAGCTCACCATTCCATGTGACGCCGAAGTCGTAGCGATCGATGCGCGTACTTCCGGTGAACCCGGCGCGGAGTTTCGGCCCCTTATCGATCCCGTCTTCAAACCACGGCGTTTGCCACATCCCCAGATGCTGAACGTCGAGGACGACGGGCCGTGTCACGTCCCTGATTGTGAGATCGCCGGTCACTTCGTAGTCGAACGGCCCGACCTGCGCGGTTCGAGCGCTCTTAAACCGAATCTCGGGAAATCGCTCGCAGTGCAAGAAGTCCTCATTGCGAAGATGGTTGTCGCGTGCGGGTTCGCCCGTCCAACAGGATGTCGCGTCGATCTTCACCTCGACGGCAAGCGACGTCGGACGGTCCGGATCGAATTCGAGACGGCCGTTGATGTTCTTGAAAGAGCCGCGGACCCACGTTACCATCATGTGCCGCGCGCGAAACTCCGCGGCGCTGTGTCCCGGCTCGAAAACCCACTTCATCGAGCGTCCAACCGCAAGTAAACATTGATCGCGTTGCCGTAGCCGGTGTCGCCGTCGGCGAGCAACGGGATGTCGACGCCAGCCGCCATCGCGCGCGCACCCGCCAGATTGTCCTCCAGGCTCATGATCCCGACGTCGGGCGCACCAAGGCGCGACTCCGACGTCCCCGCGCCGGAAATGGCCGCGTGCTCGAAGCCGGCGGCTTGCACGACCCGACAACTGAAACCGTCGTAGACGCCTGAGACGACCAAGATCTTGGGGTCGTCGATCAGCGCCTTCAGGCGCGCGCACTTGCTTCGCTGCCGACCGTTGCTTGCAATTCTCATAAACCGTCAGCCTCCGTCGTTGCGCCGATTCGACAAACGGGGCATAGACGCCTCATGCACCGGCGCTCCGACGGGCCAGCTACTCGCTCGAACCTGCTCGGTCTTGGGTCCGCGAGCGCCTCGAAATGTCGCGTCGCGACATACGTTTCCACGGCCTCTCGACTGGTGATGCGAAGATGGTCGGGCCTAGGCTGGCTGGCTCGATTGAGGCAGAGAATTGACGCGCAACGTCCGACGAGGAGATTCCACCGACGGACCCAATCGATTTCCCTGACTGGATCGGTCAGAACTTCCGCTTTGGGATCTTTTCGCCGAATATTTCGACTGGCTTCAATTCTTGCTCTTGCGGCGGTGCCAAGCTCTCGCGAGACACACCGGCGTCTTGCATGATCTTGTCCACCGCCGGACGTAGACGCTCCGCCTGGAATCGGTCGAAGTCTTCTTCCCGCTCCCAAACATCAACGATGCGCATTCCGGTTGCGGTTTCAAATGCAAGATGCACGATCAGGCCTTTTGGCGCTTCATGTCCGACCCGATCGGAAATTTGGGTGTACATATCTTTACTAGCGGGCATGTCCTGGCTAAACGCGTATGGCATTTTTGAATTCCTTCTTCGTACAGCGTTGGTACCGTCAGGTGATGTTTCGGGGCTTACGATGCCGCAGGCAATACAACCTACTTTCGACTGCGCGAGCAAATGAAACGACGCCCCGTCATGACCCCTCGCTTTGGTGCTTTGTCATATCTCCCATCACCCGCGCCATAATCCGTGTACGCAGCGGGCGCGTCAGGGGAGCTAACGAGTATATCAGGACTTTCGACAGCAAGCCGGGTATGACGGTGCTCCGCCGTCCAAGAGCGTCCAAAGTCTCCCTCGCAACTACTTGGGGTTCGAGCGCCGCGCTCATCCGCATGTTCGCACGCGCTTCAAATCCACTGCGGACTGGTCCGGGAGCCGACGCAAGCACATCGATGCCGAACGGTTTTAGTTCGACATACAGGGCCTCGGCCAGATTCTGCACATACGCCTTGGTGGCCGCGTAGTTGGCCGATAACGGAACACCCTGAAATCCTACAAGCGAGGCCATCAGGATAATGCCACCGCGTTTACGCTCCGCGAAGCGACGACCGAAATAAAGGCATTGCCGGAGGACAGCCGCGCAGTTTACGTCGAGCATTTCGAGTTCGATTTGGAGATCTGAATGAAGAAACGGCCCGGATGTCCCGAAACCTGCGGCGGCCACTAAGAATCCCACATCGAGGTCTTTGGAAACATCCTCCACTTCCTTGATTCCGACCGGGGTTGCTAAATCGGCGGCGACGACTCGCGTTTCCACGCCGAATAGTCTACCGAGTTCTTGCGCGAGGTCGTTGAGTATCTCCTGACGACGCGCGACGACGACGAGATTTAGTCCAGTTCCCGCAAGCCGCATTGCCATCGCCCTGCCGATCCCCGAAGATGCGCCGGTGACGATTGCCCAGGGCCCATAGCGGCTGCGGAAATATTCTGCTCGGCTGTTCCTGCGTGAGTTTTGACGACCGCGGGGGCCACCATACCCGTATTGTCTCATAATATCGGCTGACCCCATCCGTTTGCGATTGTTTCAATGTCAGGTGCTACGGTTCGGGGTTGACGGCACTTGCACCGAACTGCGCGACGGGCTGCCGCCAGCGACGCTAGGGCGGGGCAGGGCTGCGAGTGGCGTATAACTCGACCCCATGGAACGCCCGCTGCCATTGCTGCTCATCCTCCTAGTCTGTCTGCTCCCGCAACGGGCCGATTCGGCCGCCGTCGTAAACGGTACCGTGTACGATTGCGCGACCGACGTGCTGGTAAGGGATGCTCGCGTGAGCTTGCGTCAACAGCGCGGCGGCGGGTCGCCGGTCGCCGCCCGAGCGATCAGCGATGAGCGTGGCTTCTTTTCCTTCCTTGGTATTGATCCCGGCACGTACGTCCTGACCGCCCATCGCAAATATGCTGGGATTCCGATTCCAGGCGTGACCGAGGCACAGCGGCAACTACGTGTAGAGGACGGCGATGTCCTCACCACCGAAATCGGGGTACCTTTGATACGCCGCACCGACATCTCCCGGGAGAGTATCCTTCTTGGCAAGATTTCGCCCGTGCGACCAATTTGCGACGGCGCCTTCGTGCCGCCGGCGCCGGTAACCGTCGATCGATATATCGTGCGGTAGTTTGGGTTGTGGCCACCCGTCGCGAGCGCACTGCCAGTCATTGGTCTCATCAAAGACCGCACGATCCGGGGATGCGCGCAGAGTTTCCGGGAATGCACGCGATCGTGTCAAACTGTTCCCGAAACGTGACGAGAGGTCCAGGTGGATGCTCCGTACTCGAGTAGAGACCCCGGCGGAATCGCTGCTGCGGTTTGCCGGGGATGAGAAGTTCGCCACGGTTTACGCCGACCCGCCGTGGCGTTTCTCCAATCGCACGGGCAAGATGGCGCCCGAGCACCGCCGACTCTCGCGGTACGGAACGATGACGCTCTCCGAGATTCTGAAACTTCCCGTTCCACAGATCGTTGCCGCGGACGCCCATTTGTACCTGTGGGTTCCCAACGCGCTGATCGTCGACGGGATCGAGGTCATGCGCCGGTGGGGGTTTGCCTACAAGACGAACCTGGTTTGGTTCAAAGTCCGCAAGGATGGCGGTCCAGATGGCCGTGGCGTCGGGTTCTACTTCCGCAACGTCACCGAACTCGTGCTATTCGGCGTTCGTGGGAAACATTTTCGCACGCTGAAGCCAGGACGTACACAGGTCAATCTGATCGGGACGCGCAAGCGGCGCCACTCCCAGAAACCCGACGAAATGTGGGGCGTCATCGAGCGCTGCAGTCCAGGTCCACGCCTCGAGATCTTTGCCCGACACTACCGGGACGGTTGGCGGCAGTGGGGCGATGAAATCCAAACCGCGCCGCTCCGGCTCATCACGTAATCCAGGCTGCGCAGCCTAGAGCGGGCCTTTACGGAGCTAAAGATCGTTGGCAGTTTAACTTTTTTTGGAGTTCATTGGCTCGCGGCGCGCCGCGCCGCGCGCGCTTCACGTTGAGCGCGAGCGGCATCGCCGATCGTGTAATCGTCGATTGCGCGACGCAAATGGTCCGTTGCAACGCTGACGTCAGCGCCCCCGTTCATCGCGCGCAATATCTCGACGCGGGTCGAAAGAATGTAATCCGGCAGAACTGCGGGTGCACCGACGCGCCGAACGGGCGCTCCGAGCACCGACGTCCCCGACGCGGCCGCTAGCGGAGGACTTCCGGGTGCCAGCGCGGCGCCGCCGACAATCGCAATCGCGCTGGCCGCTTCGGACGTAGCACCGGCGTAATCGCCTGACCGATACCGGGCGAGCGCGTTGGCGTACGCGAAATTGGCTGCTTGGGCAGCGGCCGGGGAGCTCACGATCGCGAATTGAATGCTCCCGTACGCGTCGTTAAGCGCGCGGCCCGCCGGTTCCACGACCGGCGGCGGGGCCTGAGGCTGCAGCACGAGCTGGGCGCTCACGGGTTGCGGGCACAACAGCGTTGCGGTGACCGCGAAGCCTATTGAGCGAATCATATCCTCTATAACCTAAAGGCCTTCCGCGGAGTTCTCGCTCAGGCGCGGGTTGAAGGGGTGGCCAGCCATGAACTCCGCCAACAACGGCCGAGGACCGCTGCTTTGGGTGGGCTACGTTTGCGCTGGCACGTCGCGGGGAAGCTCTAGGGAGCAACGCTATCAGCGGAGTTGCGGGGGAGTGCTTATGAGTATCTTGGCATGGATCATCGTTGGGTTGATCGCCGGAGCCTTGGCGAAAATGGTCGTTCCCGGGGAAGGGATGGGGGGCGTGATCGGCGACATCGTGGTCGGCATCGTCGGTGCGCTTATTGGTGGTTTCATTTTCAATGCGTTCGGAAACGCAGGCCCTTCGGGTATTAATATTTACAGCATTATCGTCGCATTTATCGGAGCGGTAGTCTTGCTGTTCTTGCTCCGCGCGTTCTCGGGCCGCCGCTCCCTATAGGGATGAGGACGCCTGAGGTCCGGGCCGGCGGCATTGCCCTTCTGGTTAGACGGGCCGCGGCTGGCGGCTCCCACCTCAGATTGAACCACGGACAGCGGAGTTCTGCGGGTGCGGGTATTTGGGAGGCTGATGATGCAGTCTAAGTTCGCGCTAAGTTCGCGCTAAGTTCGCCCTGGGCGTTGCGAGGGGCGTTATTGGCGCCGTCTCATGAGTTCGGTGCCGCCCGCGCCGGGTAATACTAACGTCTTTTCGGGTGTGGTCGAGCACGTGTCGGTGAATAACATCAAGGCAAAAAAATCGGGCCGGTGAGACACTGAACTTCTTGCTCGTTCCGCGTTTTCGGAAAGGTCTTCGGTTCCGATGGAATGTCACGCGGGCAGTTGACTGAGATCAAGACCGGCGACCGCGTCCGAGTCTACAAAAAGCCCTCGGTGCTCGTCATGCCGTTCGAATTGTCGACGAGATGCTGCCGCTCAAACTGATCAAGTCGTGACGTCGACCTAACGATCCTCCCGCGGCCGGCGCGGCAACGCGTAAATGAGAGCGTCGCATGCGGCACGGTCAGCTTCGTCGAGCTGGATATCGAGAGCTCCAAGTGAATCGCGTAGCTGTTCCGGCTTGCTGGCGCCGACGATGGCGCTGGTGATGCCGGGCTGATCGAGCACCCAGCGCAGTGCCACATGGGTGACCGACTTCCCGCGCGCCGCGATGTCGACTGCTAGTTTCGCGACCGCTTCCCTCGTCGCATCGTCCCAATACCGTTTCTGATACAGCGGCGCCGACGTACCCAATGTGAATCTCGTTCCGTCGCGCGGCGCTTCGCCGGCCCGGTATTTCCCGGTTAACATTCCGGCCGCGAGCGGGTTGTATGCCATGATCGCGACGCCGTTCGCGACCGCTGCCGGCACGAGTTCCGACTCGATGTCGCGGTAGAGCAGGTTGTAGCGTGGCTGGACGCTGTCAAACCGAATGAGGCTGCGTGCGTCGCTGGTCCAAAGCGATTGCATCAGTTGCCAGGCCGCAAAATTGCTGCAGCCAGCGTAGCGGATCTTGCCGGCCCGCCGAGCGTCTTCAAGGGTTTCCAACGTCTCCCCGACCGGCGTCTCCGCGTCCCAGCGGTGGAGCTGATACAGATCGATGTAATCGGTTTGCAAGCGGCGCAGCGAGGCGTCGAGCGCCGCCAACACGTGACGTCGCGAGTTGCCACGGTCGTTGGGACCGGGGCCCATCGGGTTGTGGCACTTGGTCGCTAGCACAAAGCGGTTGCGCTTACCGACAAGCCAGCGCCCGACGATCTCTTCGGTTGCGCCTGACGTCCCGATTCCCACCGGGTAGACGTCAGCGACGTCGATGAACGTCACGCCCCGATCGGCCGCAACATCCATGATCGCACGCGAGGTCGGCTCGTCGGTCTGTCCGCCGAACGTCATCGTCCCGAGGCACACGTTTGAAACTTTGAGCCCGCTGCGGCCCAGGCGAACAATTGCAGGCGATTTGGCTGTTTTCTCGGCCGTAACCACGGAGGGCTCCCTTATAAAGCGAACGATTCGCGTCATTTTGCTGGTTCGGCGCGCTTCTTGCTTGAGCCGTAATCCCCATGCCGCCGCGACGAGACTTAGCATTCTGGAGTATGAGCAGCCTGCGGCGAAGAGTACGAATTCGCTTGGGCGCGAGCCGCCCGGATCAACTTTCTGGCATGCCGACGCCGGTGGCCGCAATACGCAACAACGCCGGATCCACCTTGTGATCGTCATAAAGAACGCAGTCCGTCGTCGAACTTGCGGGGGCACTTCATCCGCGGCTGCTTGCGAGCCATCAAAAATCGACCGCCCGGGGACAGGAATGCAACATGAAATGCCGTAAAGCGCGAGGTCTATGATACGAATCTCCGTTTCGGTCTTTTCAGCGGGCTGCTTTGGCGCTTTGGTCCTCGCCGCTCCGGGGCTTGCCGTGACACCTATCGACGATTCCCCGCCGGTCGCCTGGACCAACACCGGCGCGACGGCCTACGTTCAGCGCGGCGCGCAGCAACAAATCACGGTGATCGGACTGATGATCCCTGCCGCGACCGTCCGCGCGCTACCGGAGCGCCGTTCCGAGGCCGTGTACCCGCTCGCGAACGCCGGACTCGTGCAGACCGCCAATTTGGAGTGGCACCCGAAGGGCCACGAGCCGGAGCACGTGTATGACGTCCCACATTTCGACGTGCATTTCTACACGATTGGAGAGCCGGCGCGTCACCGCATCGTGCCCGGCGCCGCCGCCGCAAAGGTCAAGCCGGCCCAGGCGATGCTGCCGCCGGCTAGCATGCTTGCACCCGGTTTCGTGCCGATGATGGGGATGCACGTCGTAGCCAAGGCGCAGCCGGAGTTCAGCGGCGGCAAGTTCTCGGTCTCGCCGATCGTCGGCTACTGGAACGGCGATTTGGACTTCTTCGAAGTAATGTTTACCCGGGCGTTTTTGCAGCAGAAAGAGAACCGCAGCGGCGCATTTCCGCAGCCTACGACCGTTCATCAGCACGGCTGGTATCCCACGCGCTATAGCGTTCAATACGACGAAGCAAAGGACGCATACCGCGTCCAACTCGCGCAGTTTCGCCAGCGCTGACATAACCACGAGCCAACCGCAATGAACGTGACCCGGCGCGCGTTCTGCGTCGGAGTTGGCGCCCCGGTGGTGGTAACGGGCGGACGGGCCGGTGACGCCGCGAGTGCGGCCCAAACGGAACCGCAGATTGTCGAGTTTGCGCTCCCACGACCGCGGGCGTTTCCGCATGACCCGGCGCTTGCACCTGACGGTGCGGTTTGGTACACCGACCAGTCCAATAGTTACATCGGCCGGCTGGACCCCTCGAGCGGACGCGTCGTCGATGTTCCGACGCCGACCGAACGTTCCGGCCCGCATGGCATCACGGTCACGCCGGACGGCGATGTGTGGTACACCGGCAACGCGGACGGCCGGCTTGGCCGGGTCGATCCGAAAACGATGAAGATCACCGAAACGGCATTGCCCGCCGAGGCTCGTGACCCGCATACGATCGTTTTCTCGCGCGGGCTACTGTGGTTTACGGTACAGGGCGCCGGCTTATACGGCAAAATTGACGCGCACGGCATGCACGCGGAAGTCTTTCGCGTCGCGACACCGCACACACTGCCATACGGCATCGTGCCGGCCCGCGACGGATCGCTCTGGGTTGCGCTCTTTGGAACAAACAAACTGGGACAAATCGACCCGGCAACCGGCAAGCTACGCGAATTTACGATCCCACACGCCGATGCGCGCCCCCGCCGGTTGGCAATCGACGATGACGGCATCGTATGGTACACCGATTACGCGCGCAGTAAACTTGGAGCGTTCGCTCTCACCGGCGAGAAGTGGCGCGAATGGCCGACGCCGGATGCCGACGCACGCCCGTACGGCATCGCCATCGGTACCGATCGCATCGTATGGTATCACCAGTCGGCCGGTCAGCTGATGGTCGGTTTCGATCCAATGTCAGAGCGGAGCCGCACCGTTCGCATACCCACGGCCGGCGCCATTGTGCGCCACATGGTCCCCGACACAAAGCGAAAGGCGTTGTGGCTCGCGCTCAGCGGAACCGGCCGCATCGGCCGGCTCGACGTCGGCACGGCGTAACTATGCTGGAATCTCGCTGAGCCCCATCAATTCGCGAATGCGTTCACGATCGGCGGCGAGATCTTTGGCGGCGCCGGCGTGGACGATGCGGCCCTCGTCGAGGACGTAGGCACGATCGGCCACTTTGAGCGCCAGCAGCGCGTTCTGCTCGACGAGCAGAACGGCGACGCCATGTTCGCGCAGCTCGGCCAAGATGCGATAGACTTCCTCGACAACCAGCGGCGCTAGACCCTGCGATGGTTCGTCGACGAGCAACAGACGCGGATTCGTCACCAGCGCTCGCCCGATCGACAGCATCTCCTGCTCGCCGCCAGAAAGCCGTCCGGACTTGCGCGAGCGCAGCTCGGCTAGTTTCGGCAGGTGCTCGAGCACGCGCGCGATCGACCAATCGCCGCGCCGGCCATTTTCAGCCAGTTGCAAATTCTCCAGCGTCGTCAGGTCCTTGAACATCCTGCGCCCCTCGGGGACGTAGCCGATCCCAAGTCGCGCGATGCGATACGCCGGCCAGCCCGCAATCTCGCGATCCTCAAAGCGAATCGAGCCGGCTCGTGGGCGCGTCAACCCGAGGATGCTGCGCATCGTCGTCGTTTTACCGGCACCGTTGAGCCCCAGCAGCGCCACGAGTTCGCCTTTGCCGAGCGTCAAGGAGACGTCGTGAAGAATGCGGCTCTTTCCGTAGTTCGTGCACAGACCCTCGACGGCCAGCAACACCTCAGACATGTTCGAGCACTTCTTTTCCCAAATACGCGTCGCGCACGGCCTCGTTGTTGGCAATCTCTGCCGGGTTGCCTTCGGCGAGCAGGCGGCCGCGGTCCAGAACCGTGATCCGCTGGGCGAGCGACAACACGACCCGCATGTTGTGTTCGACGAACAGCACGGTCAATCCGAGCCGCGCATGAAGATCGCGAATCACGCCGATGATTCGGTCGGTCTCGGCCTGGGCGAGGCCGGCCATCGGTTCGTCGAGCAAAACCAGCACCGGCCGGGTCGCGAGGCTCATCGCAATCTCGCACAAGCGCTGGCTACCATGTGACAGCTCGGCGACGGGCCGGTCGCGCGCTTGGCTCAGGCCGACGAATCCGAGCAGTTCGGCGATCCGCCCGTCGATCTCCCGTTGCCGGTCGGCGGCGGGCAGCCGCAGTCGAAAGCTCTGCTTGGTCTGGCTTTGCACGCCGATTAACAGATTTTCGTAGACTGATAGGTCCGGAAAAATGCTCGGCGTCTGGAAGGTTCGGCTCATTCCCAGGCCCACGCGTTGCCAGTTCTGCATGTGCGTTACGTCCCGGCCGTCGAACGCCACCGTTCCGGTGTCGGGAAAATAAAACCCCGATACCGCGTTAAAAAACGTCGTCTTGCCGGCGCCGTTGGGGCCAATGACCGCGTGGATCGAACCACGCGCAATTTGCATCGACACGTCGTCGACCGCTCGCACTCCGCCGAAGTACTTCGAAATATTGCGCGCATCGAGCAGCACGCCATCAGCCATGTTTGCCGTCCGTAGTTTCCACCGCAATGGCACGCGCCGCCGGTGCTCCGAGTTCCACCGATGTGCCGTCGTCTGACCGAGTTTCGCCATCGCCGACCGTTCGGCGCCGCAATGCGGCCAGCACGCTACCGAGAATGCCTTTGGGGAATCCCAAGACGCAGGCGACGAACAGCCCGCCCAAGATGATTTGCCATGCAGGAGTAATCGTCGAGATCACGTCTTTGCCAACGACGAAAATGAACGCCCCGACCAGCGGCCCCCAAACCGTGCCCGCGCCGCCCAAGATCGTCATGAGGACAAAATCGCCGGATTGGTGCCAGTCCAGCATCAACGGGAACATAAACATGATGAGCAGTCCATACAACGCGCCGCTCAGCCCGGCCAACACTGAGGCGATCAACAGCGCGACGAAAATGAATCGGTCGGTATTGAGTCCCAAATACCTTACCCGCAGTTCGTTTTGGCGGATCGCCACCAAGGTCCGGCCGAACGGCGAGCGCACGATCAACCAAAAAGCGCCCAGCGCCACTGCGAAGATCGAGAGCGATAGATAGTAGAACGACGTTTCGTTGAGACTGGCGTGCCACGCTGGAAGGCCGAGGTATGGCCGGGCAAAGTTCTTCCCGTCTTCGCCGCCAGTGATGCTGGTGAACTTATAAGCAATGAAATAGAAAACTTGCCCGAACGCAATGGCCAGCAGCGCGAAGTAGATGCCGCGCCGACGCAAAAGGAATGGCCCGATCAATAGCGCTCCGGCCAGGCCCGAGAGCATTCCGACGATGACCGCGGCGATGAAGTGCACGTGGAAGTACACGATCGACAGCCCGGCGCCATATGCTCCCAGTCCAAAGAATGCAGCGTTTCCGAAGGCATTGAGCCCGGTATAGCCGAGCAACAGGTTGACGCTCATCGCCGCAATCGCAAACAGCAGCACCTCGCTGACGATCGAGACGTCGACATGGACGAGCGGGGCGAGCACGGGAGCGAACGCGAGCACAACGAGCATGATCAGCGAGGCGATCCAGCCGGTGCGGGCGCTCACCCGAATATCCCCTCCTCGCCGAAGAGCCCGCGCGGGCGCACCAACAGCACCAGCGCCATCATCACGAAAATTGAGACCTCACTGGCCGCTGGTACAAAGATCGAGATCAGCGACGTCGCTAAGCCGATGAGGATGCCGCCGGCGATTGACCCAAACAGGCTGCCCATTCCTCCGATGATAACCGTCACGAAGGCCGGCATCAGCAGCGTGTTTCCGCTTGTCGGGTTCAGTCCGAACAAGCCGGCCGCCAGCACGCCGGCGACACCCGCTAAGAAAATGCCGAGCGCAAAGTTCACCATGTAGAGCGTCTGCGTGTTGGTGCCCAGCGCCGCAATCATCTCGGTATCTTGCACCGCTGCCCGCAATCGCAGCCCGAAGCGGGTCCGCGTCAAAAACAGCCCCAGCAACACCATGACAACGACCAGCACCAGCGTGATGAAGAGCCGAAATACTGGAAATTGCATGAATCCCAAGTGAACCGTGCCGGCCAGCTCTGCCGGCGGCGAGAGCGGAACGCCGTTCGCACCCCAGACCAGGTGGTAGATCTCTTCGGCGATCAGCGAGAGCCCGAACGTTAACAGCAAGCTATAGAAAGGCTCGCGCCGGTACAGCGGCCGCATCAAGGTCCGCTCGACGAGCACGCCGACGATGACCGTCAAGAATGGCGCGGCCAAGAACGCAAACCAAAACGGGGTACCGCGCGACACCAGTGTGAACGCGAGGTACCCCGCTAGGGTCATGAAACTGCCGTGCGCCATGTTGATCGTCCCGGTCAGGTTCATGATGAGCGACAGACCGATGGCTACGACCGCGTAGAACGTCCCGAGAATGAGCCCGTTGAAGAGCGCCGGTGCGAGATGTTCCATGCGCGTCGGTTAGCCAGCGACGAGATGCATTAGGTCGGATATTCCATCTTGCAGACCTTGGCTTTGTCGGCCACCGACTGTTCGATTTCCCGCGCGTCGTGTTTGTCGACCACATTGAAGATGTCCAGCTTGTCCCCTGGTGTGCCGTTTGGCCGAATTTCGGCAACCCACATCGGCCACATCAGCTGGTGATCCTCCTTGCGGAAATAGGCCTCACCGTCGAAGATCGTATTAAATCGCGCATTCTCCAGCGCGCGGGCGACCTTCATCGAGTCGGCGACGTTCTTACCGTCAGGCACCGTCTTGCTTTCGTTCATCGCCCATAGGAGCCGGTCGAGCGTTATGTAGCCGAAGCAATTCCGCGCGGTCGGCGGCTTTTTGTAGCGTGCCATCGATTCGCGCACGAAAGCGTGTGCGGCCTTGTTGTTCTTACCCAGGGTAATGTCGCTCTTGTAATACCATTCGACGCCCCAGAAACCGGCTCGCGCTTCGGGCGGCAGCGACCAAAGGGGCTCCAGTTCCGCCTGCGGGCCGCCGAACGGGAACTTCTTGATGAGGCCGAACGAATTGGCTTGCTTGAGGCAGTTCACGTAATCGTTGCCTTGCACCAGAACCATGACGGCGTCGGGTTTCGCGGCTTCGATCTTGGTGAGATATGGGCTAAAGTCGGTCGTGCCGAGCGGCGTGAGGTCATTGCCGACTATCGAGCCGCCGTTGCGATCGAGGACGTCCTTGACCCCGGCTTCCAGCGCATGTCCGAATGCATAGTCGGGCGTGATAAGGTAGAATTTCTTGCCGAACTTCTTAAGTAAGGTCTTGCCGATGGCATGGGATTCCATCCAGGTGCTGTGGCAAACTCGGAAGGTGTTCCAGTGGCAGTCTTTTCCGGTCACATCGTCGGTGTGTCCACCAGAGTCGATAAAGATGACGTTCATGCTGTTGGTCGCGCCGCTCACCGACAGCGATGACGCGCTCGAAACCGTGCCGACGATGGCGACGCATTTATCCTGGTTGACGAGTTTACGGGCCTTGGTAACCGCCACGCCTGGATCGGAAGCGTCGTCTTCTTTGACGAGTTCCACTTTGCGTCCGAGGATGCCGCCGCGCTTGTTCCACGCGTCGGCCGCCATCGCGAAACCGTTGATCTCGTTTTCGCCCGGTTCGGCGTAAGTGCCGGTAACTGGATCGATGAGCCCAATCTTGATCGCATCGGCCGCCTCGCCGAGCTTGGGAATGAACACCGGCGCCCCGAACGCCGTCGCCGCCGCGGTTAGGCCGGCGGCTTTAAGAAATGCGGGTCGATTCCACGAGTGTCGCTTCACGGAAATATCCCCTTTTTAAGAAAGATGATGCCGGAATCGCAGCCGGTCTATAGTACAAACGGTATTTGCCTGCGGACCGGCTCGCTCATTTCGGTCGGTCGCTCCGGCAGACAGCCATCGGGACCGGGCCGCAGCGCGCGTCCGCCGCCGATGAAAAAGCGACGCGTTGTGGACGCGCCGCTTTCGTTGAGACGTCGACGGCGGGCTAGCCCTTCCGGCAGTAGCCCTTGACCTTCGTCTTGTCTTTCTTCGTGTAGCCCTTGACGTACTTTTCGCCCTTTTTACATTTCATCCCTGACATCATCATCGAATCGCCCTTCATCATTTTGTCGGCGGCGAAGGCCGAGGTTCCGAGCGACGCCGCGAATGCGAGGGCTGAAATTGCTGAAAGAAGACGCTTCATCTAAAACTCCTGCGGAGGGGGAGGAATAGCCCGAGGTTCGCTAGCCGACGCGAACTCCCTCGGCCGGCAAGCGACCAAAGGTCCTAGGCCACTTCGAATAAGCCGGCCGCCCCCATGCCGCCGCCGATGCACATGGTGACGACGACGAACTTCGCCCGCCGTCGCTTGCCTTCGAGCAGGCCGTGCAGGGCCAGCCGTGCGCCGCTCATCCCATACGGATGGCCGATCGAGATTGCGCCACCGTTGACGTTGAGGCGATCGTTTGGGATGCCCAGCCGGTCCCGGCAGTAGACGGTTTGCACCGCGTAGGCCTCGTTGAGCTCCCACAGATCGATGTCGTCGATTTTCAGGCCATGACGCTCCAGCAGTTTCGGTATCGCGAAGACTGGCCCGATGCCCATCTCATCCGGGGCGAGGCCCGCGACCGCCAACCCGCGATAGTAGCCCAGCGGAGTGATGTTCCGCTTTTCGGCTAGTTTGGCGTCCATGACGACCACGGCTGCCGCCCCATCGGAGAGCTGGGATGAATTGCCGGCGGTAATTGAGGACTTGGGACCGACGACGCCGCGCAAGGCAGCCAGCCCTTCGAGGGTTGTCTCGGGCCGGTTTCCTTCATCTTTGAACAGCGTCACCGGCTGTTCATCGAACGTGCCGATCTCCTTGTTCTCGACGTATTTGTAACTCGGTAATGGGACGATTTCGTCGTCGAACTTCCCGGCGGCTTGGGCCGCCGCTGTGCGCTGCTGACTTTGCAGCGCGTAAGCATCCTGCTGCTCGCGCGAGACCTTGTAGCGATTGGCCACGATGTCGGCGGTTTGCAGCATCGGCATCCACAGTGTCGGCTCGTGGCGCAGCAGCCATTCCTCGGTGAAGCCTTTCAGGTTCATCTCGTTTTGGACCATGCTGATCGATTCGCAGCCACCGGCGACGACCACCGGCGCACCGTCCACGACGACGCGCTGAGCCGCGGTCGAGATCGCCTGCAATCCCGAGGCGCAGTAGCGGTTGATCGTCGTCCCACTGACCGATTCCGGAAGCCCGGCACGGATCGCAGCATTGCGCGCTAGGTTGTGCCCGGTCGCGCCTTCCGGCAACCCCACGCCGAGTACGACGTCCTCGATCTCACCCGGTTCGACCCCTGCTCGCTCGACGGCGTGCTTGATCGCGTGACCGGCCATCGTGGCGCCATGCGTTTGATTGAATGCGCCGCGAAAGGCTTTTCCTATCGGCGTCCGCGCGCCGGCTACTAGGACGGCTTCTCTCATGATGCTCTCTCCTCGACCGCGCGCCGCTGCGCGTTGAACGTCCCATTTGATTTTGCCAGCGACGCCAGCAGCGGTGATGGCTCCCAAACCGGCCCGAAGCGCTGCCGGAAGTCAACGACCGCATCGTAGACGGTGCGCGTGCCGACGGTGTCGGCGTACCACATCGGACCGCCGACATGCGGCGGGAAGCCGTAGCCGTAGATCCAGACGATGTCGATGTCACCGGCGCGCAAGGCGATCTTGCGATCGAGCAAGTTAGCGCCGGCATTGACGAGCGCATAAACGCAGCGCTGGCGAATTTCATCGTCGGAGATCGCGCGCCGGACGACGCCAGCCTTCTTTGCTTCGTCGGCGATGAGCGTTTCGATCTGCGGGTCAACGATCGCATCGCGCTTGCCGTCGGCATACGTGTAAAATCCGGCGCCGGTCTTCTGACCGTGACGGCCCAGCTCGTACAACCGCGTGACGATGGTCGAACGCCGGCCGACTTCGGGCGGCCGTTCCTGTTCGATCCGCCAAAACACATCAACGCCTGAGAGATCGAATGTTTGGTAGGGCCCCATCGCAAAACCGAAGGCGCGCATGACCGCATCGATGTGCGCCGGGGTCGAGCCTTCTTCCGCCAACGAGATCGCCTCGCGAGCATAATCGAAGAACATGCGATTGCCGATGAAACCGAAGGCGTTGCCGGACAGCACGCCTACCTTGCGCAGCGCTTTACCGGCCCGCATTGCGCTCGCCAGGGTCTCCGGCGAACTGTCGGCCCCGCGCACGACTTCCAGCAACTTCATTACGTTGGCCGGACTAAAGAAGTGCATGCCGACCACGCGCGAGGGCCGGGTCGTCGCGTGGGCCATTGCGTCGATGTCGAGCGTCGAGGTGTTGGTGGCCAGAATCGCTTCGGGTTTAATCGCTTTGTCGAGCGCGGCAAAGACTTGCTTTTTGATCTCCATGTTTTCGAACACGGCTTCGACAACCAAGTCGACGTCGGCGATGGCGGCGTAGTCGCCGGCGAATGAGATCAGCCCGCTGCGGCGTTTAGCTTCGTCGTCGCTCATGCGCCCTTTTGCCACGGCGGCGCTGAAGACGCCGGCGATGTGCTGTTTGCCGCGCTCGACCTGTTCAGGCTTGACGTCGATCACCGCCACCGGGATGCCGGCATTGGCGAACGTGATCGCGATGCCAGTACCCATCGTCCCGGCGCCGATCACCGCGGCCTTGCGCACTTCTTGCGGCGTTGCGGCTGCCAGACCCGGGATCTTGGCAAGCTCGCGCTCGGCAAAGAACACATGCATGAGCGCTTGCGCCGGCTGCGAGCGGACCAGCTCGTCGAAGTAGCGCGACTCGCGCGCGATCCCGCGCGCAAACGGAAGTTGGGTTGCGACCTCGACCGCGTCGACGAGCGTGTGCGCAGCCAAGCCACCATTGCCTTCAGCTGGAACCATTTGGTGCGCGGCGGCAACCATGAACGGCAGCGCGAACGCTGTCATTTCACTCGCGCGGCGCTTCTTTTTTCCGGCCAGCGCCCGCTGCGCGGCGGCGATTGCTGCCACGACGACGTCGCCGTCGACGATCTCGTCGACAAGACCCTTGAGCTTCGCATCGCTGGCCGAGATCGGGTCGCCTTTGAGCATCATCTCGAGCGCGCCTTGCGCGCCGATCAGCCGCGGAAGCCGCTGCGTGCCGCCGGCGCCGGGAATGAGACCCAGTTTGATCTCCGGCAGGCCGATCTTGGACTTCGGACTCGCGACGCGATAATCACAGCCCAGGGCAAGTTCGCAACCACCGCCCAGCGCCTGACCGTCGATCGCCGCTACGTAGGTTTTCATGCTGCGCTCGATCCGCGCGATCACGTGCCGGACGCTCTTGGCGCCCGGCGGGCGTGGCTGCAAGAATTCGTTGATATCGGCGCCGCCGCTGAAGAACCCGCCGCCACCGGCGATCACGATCGCTCGACAGCCGGTATCGGATTCCGCAGCCTCGATCTCGTCCAGCAGTCCAGCGGCAACGCGCATACCTAGCGCATTGATCGGCGGATTTGCAATCGTGAGGACGCGAACGTCGTCGCGCCTTTCACTGCGGACGACGGGTGCGGCTGCTTCGGTCTGGGTCATCGCTTCGGTCTCCCGGCTGGTGAACGGTCGGGCTTCGACAAAAAGCCCGGCCCACCCACACCGGCCCGGACGACAGCGCCCACTCGGCTTGCGGTTGTGCACTATGCGGATTCCGACACCGGACATAACCCACTCCCCAACGGAATCGCGAGGGTTATCCCGGCCCGGCTTCTGCCGCAGCGCGGTAATGCGGATCAGCACAAAGATTCGTGCTGCCACCTGATTTCAACTGGTCCGTCCCGTCTTCGTTCCGAGGAACCTGCGGAGGATCCATTGCGTGTTTCGCTCGGCTCCGCACTTCGTCCGCAGCCCTGCATCCGAAGTTCGGCGACTGACGCTTTGCCGCGCCGAACGACCTGCGCTGCTGGAGGCCTTAGAGCGTGCCGTCGTCCAGCGCCGCCTCACCTTGTGCGACGCTCGCGAAGCGTTGAAAGTGGTCGACGTCGAAACCACCGTCGCCGCACCCGAGAGCAGGAAGAGGCGGCCGTCGTACTTCTGTTCGATTCGGGTTACGTACCACACGTCGGGCGCCGCTTGCGAGCCGGTTTCGGTCACCGTTCCCGAGGTGGCGTGCGGGGGCAGCACGTTCGGCGTATACGTCAAAGCCTGCACCCGCCCGCTCGGCATGTCGATGCGCATGGTGCCATTTCCGTGCTGCGCATCATGGACGTCGCTGCCGAAACGGATCGCGATTTCGCTGCCGGAGCATCCCTGGCACGGAGCCGACTCGAAGCGGTAATCAGTGAAGAACCGGCGATCGTACGGCTCTTTGAAGAATATCTTTCCGGCAGCCCATCCCTGATTTGATTCTGCATCGCGCTCGGCGAGCTGCTTCTTCGAGAATGTCTGACCGTCGCGCACGACACGATAATACTTGAGCCGCACGTACGCACCGCCCTTCATGAGGAAGCCGCTGTCGCTCTGCTCCGAATGATGCACGATGCCGCTGTGCAGAATCCCAGACGTGTGCCGCTGCAGTCCGATGACCCCTCGAACATTCGCCCCGTAGGTGTCGGCGACGCGTTGCATCAGTTCGCCTGTGGTACTCAGGGGCTGCTGTCCTGCGGCGCCCCCGGACCGCGGCCGCAATGAACATCGCCCCGAGGACGGCGCATACCGCACGCTGATTCATCGCGGCGTTGCTACCCGTCGACAGCGGTTCGGCAAACACGCGCCGTGCTTCGCGCGCCGCACCGTGTCGGAAACGCCGGGACCCAGCGTCATCTCATTGCGGTGCTCGTAAAGGAGTATTCGCTCCTTCCACGTCGCCACAGGTTCCGTACCCCGGCAAGACCGCTCACGAAATACGCATTCTCCCTGTTTGTTCGACTACCGCTGCCGCGAAGATGCATGACCTGATGCAGGGCTATGGGCCGAACACTTTCTCCAGACTGTCGACGAGGGCGGCCGCATGTTTGCTCGCAGCGAGTGTCGCCGCCTTATCGCGTCTGCTTACCGCGGTCGCGACGGCTTTTGCCACGCCGTCGTACTGCGTCGCGGCCAAGTTGCCGTTCATGCGTGCCGTCACTTTCGTTCGGGCTGCGCGCCAAGTCGAAGACAATAGATCGGCGTCGCGTGCGGCGCGTTTCCAGTCATCGACATTGACGTCGAGCATGATCGAGCGGCCCAGATAATCCAGCCGATGAATTTCCACCGGTATCTTATCGCCGGCGATTGCAAACAGCGGCGCCAGTGCGCCGGTCACCTCGTTGGCGTCGCGCCGCAGATCGACCCTGTTGGGAATCTCGTTGCGAAGCGTCGCAACGGTCCGGTCTACAGTTATCAGGTCGCTCGACTTGGCGCCGTGCCGCGCCAAGGTGGCTCGAGCGGCCGGCCACTTGATGACGATCGCTCGGGCGGCCGTCGTCGCAGCCGGACCCGCCTTTTCGTCTGCCGCGATGGCCTCGGCGTTGTCCTCAACGCTGAAAACTCGGATGAGATCGCGGTCGGGGGCGGCGAGCTCACCGGCTCTGGCGAGAGTCGCCGCACTTGCCACCGGCCTCGTCCTCAAATGATCGTTGCCAGCCAGCGCGATTGAAGCGCCGCCCGTTGTGACACTTAATGACGCGAGCAGGGCTCCGACCATCATAGCGGTTACTTTTTTCGCCATACGTTCTCCAGAAGCGAGGCCTGATAACCCATTTTAACCGGCGGCAACCAGCGCTGCATACATTTCGGCCATGAACCAAATGTTTCTATGCCGATGGGCTGGCGGACATCCTGCGTCGTGATCCGCGGCGGTCTCGGTCTGGTCGGGCCATAAATTCGCTCGTTGGGTCAGGATTTGGTGGGAGATATCACGCATCAGGCCTTAGAGGGATACCAAAAGGCCCGGGTGGGCAAATCGCGTGGCTCTACGGCATAATTGGAGAGCGGTAATGGCGAACTCAGTGGCGGTCCCGTTCCTGCAGGCTAGCGACGCGGATCATGCGCATGAGCGAATGAGCCAACGGAAGCGCCCCGACACTCTTCGCAGCCACCGGTGGTTCGGCGTCGACGATCTTCGCGCGTTCGGCCATCGGTCGCGGACGGCTCAAATGGGCTACGAGCGCTCCGATTATGCTGGGAAACCGGTGATCGCGATCCTCAACACATGGAGTGACATCAATCCATGCCACAGCCATTTTAAGTCGCGGGTCGACGACATCAAGCGCGGCGTGTGGCAGGCCGGTGGATTTCCGCTGGAAATACCGGCGATTTCGCTCTCAGAGATGTTCCAAAAACCGACGACGATGCTCTATCGGAACTTGCTGGCAATGGAGACCGAAGAGCTGCTCCGCTCGTACCCCGTCGACGGCTGTGTGTTGATGGGCGGCTGCGATAAGACGACGCCGGCCCTCATTATGGGCGCGCTGAGCATGAACGTCCCGGCGGTGTTTGTACCTGCGGGACCGATGTTGCGCGGAAACTGGCGCGGGCAAACCCTGGGAAGCGGAACCGACGTTTGGAAATATTGGGCCGAGCTAAAGGCCGGCGAGATCGACCGTTCGGCGTGGGATGAAATCGAAGACGGCATAGCGCGGTCGGCCGGAACCTGCATGACGATGGGAACCGCTTCGACGATGACAGCTGCCGTCGAGGTGCTCGGGCTGTCGCTGCCGGGCGCAAGCTCGATCCCCGCCGTCGACAGCAACCATCAAAAAATGGCCTCGGCCACCGGTCGGCGGATCGTCGAGATGGTGTGGGAAGATCTCAAGCCGCGCGATCTCTTGACCTCCGCGTCGTTCGATAATGCCGTGACGACGGTGCTGGCATTAGGCGGTTCAACCAACGCGGTCATCCATCTCATCGCGATGGCTCATCGAGCGGGGATCGTACTGGAACTCGACCGCTTCGATGCGCTTTCACAACGCACGCCGGTGCTGGCGAATCTCAGGCCGATCGGTCAGTACCTCATGGAAGATTTCTACTACAGCGGCGGCCTTCCGGCGTTCCTTTCAGCCTTGGCGCCGCTGCTGGACCTCGATGCCCAAACGGTCACCGGTGCATCGCTCGAAAAAAACCTGCACGGCGCGCGCATCCATAATGGCGACGTCATTCGCTCATTGGAAAATCCGGTTGCGCAGTCGGGCGGGCTTGTGATTCTCCGCGGCAATTTGGCACCGGAAGGCGCGGTGATGAAGCCGCCCGCCGCTGAGGCGCGATTGCACCATCATACCGGGCGCGCGGTTGTTTTCGACAGCTACCCCGCAATGGCAGCACGCATCGATGATCCCGACCTTGACGTCGATCGGGATTCGGTTCTGGTGTTGCGCAATGCGGGGCCCAAGGGCGGCCCAGGGATGCCCGAATGGGGGCAGCTGCCCCTTCCCAAAAAGCTGTTGCAGGCCGGGGTCCGCGACATGCTTCGGATATCGGACGCACGGATGAGCGGCACCAGCTACGGAGCGTGTATCTTACACGTCGCGCCCGAATCGTTCGTGGGCGGCCCGCTTGCCCTCGTACATGAAGGCGATCTGATCGAAGTCGATGTTCGCAGTCGCGGCCTGCATCTCAAAGTCGACGAAGCCACTCTGGCAGCGCGGGCGGCCGCCTGGCGACCGCCGCCGGCCGTCTATCCGCGGGGCTACGGCAAGCTCTTTTCGCAACATATCAAACAGGCGCATGAAGGCTGCGATTTCGACTTCTTGGAAGGCACAGAACCAATAGCGGAGCCCCAAATCCATTAAAAGGCGCTCACCAGGAGAACGACCGCATGCTTTCGGCCATCGACGCGACGGCCTCCGGTTGGCAGCAGGCATCTTGCGCGGGCTGAACCGCTGAACAGCGCTGCCTCGATGTCACCTGTTTCACAGTACGTCCGGTGCCGCGAACGAGAGATTCATTATGTCGAGTGGGGTCACCGCGATGCGCCGCCGGTGATCATGTGGCACGGCCTGGCACGGACGAGCCGTGACTTCGACGACATCGCCCGCGCGCTCGCCGGCACCTACCGAGTGATCTGCCCCGATACGCTGGGGCGCGGCCTGTCGCAGTGGAGCCCGAGCCCGCAGACCGAGTACCGGCTGCCGTTCTACGTTGCGATTGCCACCGAGTTGATCGACCAGCTTTCCATCGATCGCCTTCGGTGGGTGGGAACGTCGATGGGCGGCGGGATCGGTATTGCCGCCGCCGCGACCACCCTGAAGGACCGGATCACCCATCTCGTCCTCAACGACATGGCGCCAACCGTTGCGCCCGCCGCCATTGAACGGATCGCGGCATACGCCGGCGATCCACCGGAATTTGAGACGGTCACAGCCTTTGAGGCGTACGTGCGGACCGTTTACCGGTCGTACGGATGGCAAAGCGACGCGCAGTGGCGGCGCATGGCTGAAACCTCCGTCCGGCGTCTTCCAAACGGCAAGCTCACCGTGCATTACGATCCGGCCGTTGGACGCAGCTTCGCAACCAACCGCGGGCATGACTTCGAACAATGGCCGACCTATGACAGCTTGCGTGTTGCGACGCTCGTTCTGCGCGGCGCCGATTCCGATCTCTTACCGCCGGAGATCGCGCTTGAAGTGACCCGGCGCGGTCCTCGCGCCAAACTTGTTGAGATTCCCGGTTGCGGCCACGCACCGGCGCTCAACGTGCCCGAGCAGATCGCCCTGGTTGCAGCGTTTCTTGCCGGTGAAGCGAAGTAGACGGCCGCCCCTTGTGGAGGAAGCATGATTTTTCGAAAAGCTATCGCCCGCTGCTCAGCGGTTTCGTTGATACTCGCGCTGCTGTCGATCGGTGGTATCACACGAGTGCCCGCATCCGCTCAGACGAAGTCAGCGGTGAACGTTGGCCTTATTTATTCAAAGACGGGTCTGCTTGCAACCTACGGTGGGCAGTACGCGGAAGGCTTTGCGATTGGCCTTGACTACGCGACGCACGGGACCGGCATGGTCAACGGCCATAAGATCAATGTGACCGAACGTGACGACGGCGGCGATCCCGCCAAGGCCGTCGCGAGCGCGAAAGAGTTTATCGGTCAGGGCTACAAGATCGTCGGCGGCTCGACCAGCTCCGGCGTCGCGCTGCAGATGGCGCCGCTCGCTAAAGAGAACAACGTCCTGTTCATCTCGGGGCCGGCCGCCGCCGACGGCATCACCGGCAATAACCGCAATACCTTTCGCTCGGGGCGACAAACCTATCAGGACGTGCTCGCCGCAGGGACGATTGCCGGGACCAATCTCCGCGGGAAGCGGGTGCTCGTGATGGCGCAAGACTCGGCGTTCGGCCAGGCCAATGTTGCCGCCGTGCGAGCCGTCCTTGGAGGTGCGGGGGCGTCCGTCGACGGTTTGTTGGTGCCGCTGTCCGCGAACGACTTCGCGCCGTTTGCGCAGAAGGCGAAAGACGCGAAGCCCGACCTCTTATTCATCGCGTGGGCGGGCGCCACGACGAATGCATTTGACAAGAGCCTTGCCGACCAAGGCGTCTTAACGGCAACCAAGGTCGTCACCGCGATTGCCGAACGCTCCTCGTACAGCGCGTCGGCGCCGCTGGCGGGTCATGCGCAACTTTTCTCGTATTATTTTTATCAGGCACCGAAAAACAAGGTCAACGACTATTTGGTCGCCGCACTCCGCAAGCAAGGAAAGACCGCCGACCTCTTCCATCCGGATGGTTTCGTTGCGGCGCAAATGATTGTGCACGCCGTCGAGCAGGCCGACGGCGACGACGTCGGCAAGATGATTTCGGCGCTGGAGGGCTGGACGTTCGAGGCCCCAAAAGGACGAGAGACGGTTCGCGCCGCCGACCACGCCATGATACAGCCGATGTTCGTAGCCAAGATGACGGGCTCTGGGCCGGCGCTCGAACCGCAACTGCTGCGCACGGTCCCGGCGCAAGCGGTCACACCGCCGATCCATCCGATGAAATAGCACTGCGGTGAGCGACGCGGAGCGCCGCCCGATGCTGCAAACCCACGCCTTGGGTTTGCGCATCGGCGGCGTCTCGATCGTCGACGACGTCTCAATTGACGTCTACGCCGGCGAATTCCTCGTTATCATCGGTCCCAACGGAGCCGGAAAAACGACGCTCTTCAACCTGCTTTCCGGCATTGCGCGAGCGACGTCGGGGCACGTCATCTTTGACGGTCACGACATTACGTACGCGCCGCCGTACGAGCGCGCGCGGCGCGGCATCGGGCGCACCTTCCAGACCTCGACGGTCTTTGCCGGTCTCTCGACGATTGAAAACGTGCGACTAGCGGCCCAAGCCTATCTCGGCGGCAGCAACGCGCTCTGGCGCGCTGCCGACCGCGAGGCTGCCCCGATCGACCGCGCGCACGGTGCACTGTCCGCGGTCGGGCTCGAGCATCGCACCGGCACGACTGCCGGCGCGCTCTCGCATGGGGAAAAGCGAAAGCTCGACCTGGCGATCCTGCTGTGCGGCGGAGCGAGTCTCGTGCTGCTCGACGAGCCGACCGCGGGAATGGCGGTCGAGGACGTTCCCGAAATGATGGCGCTGATCAAGCGCATCCATCGTGAGGAGAACAAGACCGTTCTAATGGTGGAGCACCGGATGGACTTGATCATGGGCCTCGCCGATCGCATGGCCGTCATGCACCACGGATCGCTGCTCGCGATCGATTCGCCCGACCGCATCATCGCCAACGAAGCCGTCCAGTCGGCGTACCTTGGAGACCCGTTGTGAACGACCGGCGCCCGCTGCTGGAGCTGCGCGACCTGAACGTCTATCTCGGTGAGTCGCACATTTTGCAAGGCGTCTCGTTCTCAGTTCGCGAGGGCGGAATTACCGGTTTACTCGGCCGCAATGGCGTCGGAAAAACGACGACCCTGCGCGGAATCCTCGGTCTGGTACCGCGTTCGGGCTCGGTACAGTTTGCCGGCGAGGAGATCACGCAACTCCCAACGCACGAAATTGTCCGGCGCGGCGTTGCCTATGTCCCTGAGGATCGCGAAGTTTTTSGATCGCTGACAGTGGCGGAGAACCTCCAGCTGGCTGAACGCGCCGGATCAGCATTGCGGTACGATCTCGTACACGAACTCTTCCCGGAACTGCGCCAGCGCGCCGCGCAGAAGGCCGGGACCCTCTCGGGCGGCCAGCAGCAGATGGTGTCACTTGCCCGCGCGCTGCTCAATGCGAACAACCGCATTTTGCTGATCGACGAGCCGACGAAGGGTCTCGCGCCGCTGGTAGTCCGGGACGTCGCAGTAGGCTTGCAGCGGGCCGCGCAGGTTGCAACCATTCTCTTGGTCGAGCAGAACTTGAGCGTCGCGCACCGGCTGGTAAAGGATGTCATCGCTTTGGATCAGGGCCGCGTTGCATTCGTCGGTGATGTCAACGAGTTGATCGGTGATCCCGAACTGGCGCGGCGCCATTTGGGTTTATCGACCGCGGTCGGAAGCCACTGACGGCATGACGACCGTCGCGTTGCTGGTTATCACCGGGTTGGGTCTGGGGGCGCTGTACTTTCTCATTGCCGCAGGGCTGTCGCTCATTTGGGGCCTTATGCGCGTGTTGAACTTCGCGCACGGAGCATTCTTCACGGTTGCCGCCTATGCCGCGTATGCGGCCAGTCGGGCGGTCCCCGGTGGATCATTGTCGTTTCGATGGGTTATTGCTCTCGTCGCCGGGATCGTCGTCGGCGGCGCGTTTGCAGCGCTGACTGAAGTGATCCTTCTGCGGCGGCTGTACGCGCGACCGGTGGGCCAAGTCCTGGTGACTGTGGGATTGGCGCTCGCGGCGATCGCGATGGTTGAAGGCGTATTCGGTTCGGACCCGCACACCGTCGAACTCCCGGGCGCGATGACGGCGACGACCGCAATCCTCGGCGCAGCAATTCCAAATACCCGTCTCGTCACTATTGTCGCGGCAGTATTGGTACTGCTCGCCGTGCTCTTTTTCTTGCGCCGGACTCGCTATGGGCTCATCATTCGCGCCGGCGTCGAGAATCGCGCGATGGTATCGGCGCTCGGCATCGACGTGCAGCGCGCATTCACGCTGGTGTTCGCAATTGGAGGGATGGCAGCAGGCTTGGCCGGCGTGCTCGGCTTCACGTACTACGGGACGGTCGATCCGTTTCGCGGGACCGCGATGTTGATCTTCGCTTTCATCGTCGTCGTCATTGGCGGACTCGGTTCGGTTACCGGCTCGGCGATCGCCGCGGTGCTCGTCGGCCTGGTCCAACAGTTCCTGAATTATTACGGTGCGGCGGGTGTCGGTGACTTCGCCGTCGTTCTCTTGCTGGCAGTCGTGCTGCTCGTGCGGCCCGGCGGTCTGGCGGGGGCGGCAGCGTGACGCGTCGCCGGCTTGGCGGTTTTGTCGTCCTCGTGTTGCTTCCGATCGGCATAGCATTGCCCTGGATCTCAGTGCAGCTGCCGGTGGTCTTTTCCGGACCACTGAATGGACCCGGGACGCTGAACCTACTCGGCCTCTGCTTTGTGTTCGGCGCGCTGGCGCTCACATACGATCTTGTGTTCGGCTACACGGGACTGCTCTCGTTCGGTCACGCACTCTACTTCACCGTTGGGGTCTACGTCACTGCGATTGCGGTTTCGAGGTGGCACTGGCCCCTGGCTCAAGCGCTGGTTCTAACCGCGGTCGTCGCGATTGTTCTGCCGCTCGTTCTCGGCGCGATTTGTCTGCGCACGCGCGACATCCCGTTTGCGATGGTGACGCTCGCGTTTGCCCAAGCGGCCTCGATTTTGGTCATGCAGAACCCGCTGGGACTTACCGGCGGCGAGGAAGGGCTAGCGCTGACCGGCGACGCGCTTCCCAGTTTTTTCGTCGGCGTCGTGCACACTCACAATCTCTACTGGGTCGCGCTTGGTTTTCTCGTCGTGACGTACGCCGTCGCTTGGTGGGCGGTGAACTCGCCGCCGGGACGCGTCTGGCAGGCGATTCGCGAAAACGAGCGCCGAGTTGCCGTCCTGGGTCTCAATCCGTATTTGTACAAACTCGGCGCATTCGTGCTCTCGGGGTTTCTCGCATCGGCCGCCGGGGTTGTGTACTTGCTCCTGGCGGGCGGTGCGAATCCGCAGGTTAGTACGGCCGACTTCACGCTCGCGCTGCTCGTGATGGTCGTTCTCGGCGGCGTCGGCACGCTGTGGGGCGCGGTGCTGGGCGGGATTGTCTATGAGTACCTCGACTTTCGACTGGTCGGGCTTGCGAACGCGCCCGCGGTGCATTCGCTCCCGGCGATCGTGCGCGTTCCGCTCTCGGAGCCGCTTTTTCTCCTCGGAGCGCTGTTCATCGTGCTCGTGCTCTTCGTACCGGGCGGTCTGGGCGGCGCGATCGAGCGGTGGCTGGCTCGCCGCAATGTTCGCCCGCAGACCTGACCATCGCAAAGAAGCGTAGTAGGAAATGCGTATGAGGGAGCCGCAAGCCCACTCAGTCAGAAGCTGTAAGATTGCGACGGTTAATGCGGTGAATAGAGATCCGTTGCATTGATCGCTGCGATCTGGGCTGTGCTCAAAAGCGGAATCGTGCCTCCGAATTTCGCGTCGATCGCGCCGATGAAGGCGTTGGTGAGGATGGCGTAGCCGGTGTCTGATGGATTGAGACCGTCCAGGCTGAACAGTCCGCCGCCATAGAAGGGCGTGCAGCACTTGGGGTTGGAGGGCAGCGGGAAGGAACCGCTTGCGAAGACCGGCGCGAATGTGCCACGCAGATCGACCAGTGCTGCACCCGTAGCGTTGGCGGCAGTGCCGATCGCAGCGTTGTAAGCATTGTTGAGCGATTGACCCGACTGCGCGATTTGGTCGCCGACGAAGTCACCGGCGACCAAGCGCACCGCCGGCGCTGACAGCGCGGCGGTCAGTGACGGCGCGCCGCCGGTCAAAAACGCGGTAACGGCCGCTTGGATTTTATTGACGCCGGTCAGCGTGAGATACGCCTGTTGTCCCAGACCATAGGTCGATTGGAGGAATGCCTGCGTCTGAGCGGCGAGCGCCTGCGCGGTGGCTGGTGCAACGCCAAGCGGCCCCAATTGGGCGACGAACGTCTGCGGAAGGCGCGCTACCGGGACGAAAAACGCGGCGTTGAGCACGTCGAACAAGTTTGCGACCGCGACCTTTGCGCCAGTCGCTTGCAACTGCTGGATGACGCTGGTGATATCGGCTTGAAACGCGCCTGGATCGGTGGCCGGAAAACCGCCGTTGCCGAACAGGAACTTCAGCAGATCGTTGTCACCGAGCCAAACGACGGCCAAAGTGGGGCGCAGCGACACCGCCGCCTGCACTTGCGTAACGTTCGGCCCAAAGCTCGCTAAGATCGGATAGAAATTGAGATTTTCGCTACCGACGAGGCTGTTGAGCCCTTGAAACATCGTCGGCAGCCCTGCGCCATTGCACACCCCGGTCGGCTGAAATTGCGCGAGTGCTTCGTGCAATGTTTGGCCCGGAACCGCGACGTCGAGCGGTGTCGCCGTCGGGTTGAGACGCGTCTGGAGCGCGGTGCTGAACGTGTACGCTAGCGCGTTGTTGCCGGTACACGGCGCTTGAATCGAGGTCAGTCCGCCGGCGGTGGTCGGGATCAGAATCGAGCCTAGACCAGGCGGCGCGATCAGCGGCAACGGCGAGGTACCCACCGCCAGCGGATCGGCGCCGCCGTTGGCTTGCGACCACAAGCGCGCGTAATAGCCGTGACCTTGGGTGTTTGGAACGACTGGAAACGGCGAGCCCGCGCCGAGTGGGTTGGGGGCAATTGTGCTTCCCAATAGCGCACCCGATTGGACGCCGGCGGTTAAGCTGTCGCCGACGCCGACGATTCGCGCGGTCAAGGTACCGGTCGTAGCGCCAGTGAGGTTTGGCGGCGGCGCGCCCGGCGCCGGCAGCAGACTGGTATTGGAGCGGCCGCAGCCGCTGATGGCCAGCGCGAGCGCGCTGGCAATGGCAAGCGACGAGAAAGCGGGACGCATCATCATCGTGTTCCTCATAGCGGAATCACCGCAGGTGAACCGATTCCGAACATCAGCTGCACTTGAGACGCCTTTAGGCCGCCCAACTTCGGAACAATCTGATCGGTCGTACACGGCAGCTTTTGACAGGTCAAGCTGACGATCCCGAGCTTCTTGTCGGGCGGGTTCACCGGCGTTCCATTGCTGAAGACGACTTGGAAGAACGAGGCCGGCGAGGTCTTGTACGAGCCTGCGTAGATCTGGGTGGGAATGTGCGCGGAGTAACGATCCGACGGCGTGTAGTTTTGCAGTAGCGATGGTTGGAATGTCAATTTCGTTCGCGGATTCGGCCGATATTCCAGGCTGAGGAGCTGGAAGAGCTGGGCCTTGTTATCCGTGTTGGCCGCGGACCGCTGCACCAGCCACTCCGGCGCAATGGTGTACGTTCCAAACATCTTCGGCGTCGACAAAAACGGAACCGTGACGGCAATCAGTTGCTGTTGGAAGGTGCGCAGATGCACGCTCTTGGGAAATCCGTCGACGTCGATGAGCAGCTCATCGCCGCGGCCGCCCAGCGTCCCGGTCCGCGAGATGTAGGACGGCGTGATGACCACCGGCAGCTTGTGCCCGATGATAAAAAGGCTTTGCAGGCCGGCGACGATTATGTTGTTTTTCACGGTGACGTCGAGTTGGGAATCGTGGAGATCGACCATGCCGATCGGCGGGCTAATACCTTGCAAAAAAAGCGGCACTTTGCCGGTGTCGAAGGCCGCCGGATATTCTTGCAACTCGTAATATCCGAGCGTTGCCCGAACCCGGCGGCTGAAGCCGTAGTTCACGATCGCATCGACACCGCCCGGCAATTTCACGTTGTTGAAACCGGTCGTGTTGAGCGGATAGGCGATCGATGCGTCGAGGGTGTACGACCATCCGCGCGGCAAGGCGATCTCGGCAGCTGCGGAGGGTTTACTGGCACTAACTTTTTCGTCGACCAGCGCGCTGCGGAGCATGCCGTTGGCGGGCGCAATGATGCTCGGTCCGAGCGCAGTCGCATCGCCAGGATTCGCGCGTACCGGACTGATGGTCGCCACCGGAAGCGCTCCCAAAAGCAGCGCGGCCAAGAACAGCCTTAAAAGCATACAACGCCCCTTCTTTTGGAAGAATGCCGCCTTCAGTGCACCGTGAAGGAGCGAGTCTCCGCCGGGCCGCAAAATCAATCCTGCATGGCGCCCGAAGTACGGCAGACCCTTCCCCAATATATTGGAGGAGCGCTTCAGGCGTCCGACCGGCGCGCCGTCAGCGAGCACCGCGGCGACGCGGCGACATGGGCGACCACCTCGAGCAAGGAGTTGTATGCGCGCGCGGCCGCGGTCGCGTACGAGCTACGGAGCCGAGGCCTCGCCGCGGGCGACCGCGTCGCCTTGATCGCTCAAAACTGCACCGACTGGATCGTGGCGGACTTTGGAATTCTGTTCGCCGGCTGCGTCTGCGTGCCGGTCTTCGCTACGCTGGCTCTGGATCAGGTTGATTTCATCTTGCGCGACTCGGGCGCGAAGCTGGTATTCGTTGGTACCGACACCGACGCGCAGCGGGTCCGGGCTGCCTGTCCACAAGCGCCCGACATCGTCGCTTTCAACGGCTTGACAACCGCATCGCTTCCGAGCTTCGAAGCTAGCGGGCACGCCGCTCACCGTGCCGAGCCGAGCCGGCTTGCCACATTCGCGGCTGACATGCAGCCCGACGACCTCGCGGTCTTGATCTACACGTCGGGAACGACTGGCGATCCCAAAGGCGTGATGCTGTCGCATGATAACCTCATTTGGAATTGCCAGACTGGCTTCGCCTACGCCTTTCCAAACCTCGCGGCCGGCGGTGCGATCCTCGCGATTCTTCCGTTCGCGCACATCTATGGCCACACGGGGATGATCGGATATCTTTGTCTGGGCATCGACTACTACCTGACCACCGCCGAGACGTTGCTGGCGGACTTGCGAGCGGTGCGCCCGATCGGAATGCCGCTCGTGCCGCGGATCTTCGAGCGCGTGCTGGCTGGCATCATCGCCCGTTCCCGCGCTGCGGGCGGTCTCCAGGCAAAGCTCGTGCCGTGGGCGCTGGTGGTCGGGCGCGAATACATGCGCGCTACGACCAACAACCAGCGGCCGTCGCCGCTTTTGCGCGCCAAGTATGCCGCCGCTAACGCCCTTGTGCTCAGAAAAATCAAACCGGCGTTAGGACTGGACCGCGTCGATCACCTCACCACCGGAAGCGCCGCTCTGCATCCGGATATCTCGCTGACATTCGCCGGTTTTGGCGTGACGATTTGTGAAGGCTACGGCCTCACCGAGACCTCCCCGGTGATTACGACCAGCCGGGTCGTCGACAACCGACTCGGCACCGTCGGAAAGGCGCTGCCAGGCGTTGAAATTCGGCTTGCGGCTGACGGCGAAATCGAAACTCGCGGCCGGCATGTCATGAAGGGCTATTACCACCGCAACGACGCGCCGATCGACGCGGGCGGCTGGTTCGCTACCGGCGACATCGGCGAGATCGACGCCGACGGTTATCTGCGACTTACCGACCGCAAAAAGGAGCTATTCAAGACGTCAGGCGGAAAATATGTAGCTCCGGCGCGAGTCGAAATGGCGATCAAACGCTCGATTTATGTGGCGCAGGCGCTGGTGGTCGGCGATGGTCGCCCGCACGCGGCAGCGCTGATCGCTCCAAACTGGGAACTGCTGCGGAGCGACTTTAGCATCGGCGGGGATGTCCCGACCGCCGCGATCGCCGCCCGCCGCGACGTACGCGACTTCATGCGCACCGAGGTTACCGCGCAAACCGCTGACCTCGCGACCTTCGAGCAAATCCGCCGGGTCGCACTCTTACCACGCGACCTAACCATCGAAGCCGGCGAACTCTCACCAACCCTCAAGATCAAACGCCGCGTCGTCGAAGCTCGATACGCCGACTTAGTGGAAGCAGCATACGCCGAAGACTTGCACGCCGCGGCAAACCGTTCGTAGCCGCGTAGCAGATCATGTGCACTCCTGGGTTGGCGCCTCTAAGAGTAATATGCTGATCCTCGGCGCGATCCAGACCCTCGGTGTTTCTAGCGACCCTCGGGCCTCTCTCCGCTGCGGGCGGGATTATGAGCTCGTCAGAGGTGCCAATGTCGTAGGCTCCTGAGCAATCGTTACCGCGCTTGGGCGGCGTTGGGAACGAGCTTCGTAACCGCCGAATGAATTTTCTCAGCGGTGACGCGGAATGTGCTTTCGAGCGGCGGTGAGTAGGGGACCGGGGTGCGCGGTGCACCGACGCGCACGATCGGCGCAAGCAGCTCGCCGGTCAACGACTCGGCGACGACGGCGGCGACTTCGGCGCCGAAACCACCAACGACGACCGCTTCATGCGCGATGACCAAACGTCGGGTCTTGCGCACCGACGCGAGCACCGCATCGCGATCCCACGGCCACAGGCTGCGCAAGTCGATCACTTCCACCGAAATACCGACGGCAGCGAGCGACTCGGCCGCGGCCAGCGCGCACGGTACCGCCATCGCCCACGATACGAGCGTGACATCCGTGCCCGCCCGCGCCAGGTGCGCCTTTCCAATCGGCGCGACGATGTCGCCGTCCGGCACCTCGCCGGCGGTGTTCCACAAGCCCTTCGGTTCGAACAGCGCGACCGGATCATCGCAGCGGATCGCGGCCTTCAGACAGGCCTTGGCATCGGCCGCATTCGACGGTGCCAGCACGACCAGGCCCGGCGTGTGCACCAACCACGCCTCGAACGACTGCGAGTGCTGCGCCGCTCCATGACGCAAAAGCCCATGCGGCATGCGCACGACCAGCGGCGCGCGACATTGGCCGCCGAACATATAGCGCACTTTGGCGATCTGATTCGTCAGTTCGTCCCACGCGCAAAAGGTGAAATCGGCGATCCGCATCTCGATCACCGGCCGCGTTCCCGCCAGCGCCGCACCGAGGCCCGCGTTCATGATGAGCGATTCGGAGATCGGCGTGCTCACGATGCGCTGCGGCCCGAATTCATCGATCAGGCCTTTATATTGGCCGTAGATACCGCCGACGCCGATGTCTTCGCCCAACGCCCACACGGTGGGATCGCGGCGCATCTCTTCCGCCAACCCGGCGCGCACCGCCTCGACGATCGTCTGCGTGCTCACGCGGGTGGCCCGCCGACTCGTACAGGGGCACCAACGTCTTGGACATCGGTGTAGGTCTCGGCGACGTCGGGAAAGGGTGCACTGCGTGCATCGGTGAGCGCGGCCACCATCTCCGCCTGCGCCGCGGTTTGGATCGCAGCAAGTTCGGTCGGTTCCGTTCCGCCCGCGATCAACGAGCCGCGCAAACGCTCGATTGGGTCGCGTTCGCGCGCGCGCTCGACGTCGGCCGGATCGCGATACGGCGCTTTGTCGAAGACCGTGTGACCGTCGAGCCGGTACGTCCGCGCGTGAATGAACGCCGGTCCACCGCCGCTGCGCGCCCGCGCGATCAGCTCGCCGGCCAGCGCGTGCACTGCAAGCACGTCGTTACCGTCGACGGACTGCGCCGGAATCCCGATCGCGGCCGCGCGCGCCAGCGGCCCTTCGCCGGCGGTCAATGTGCCCGTCTGCGTGAACGCGGCGAACTCGTTGTCCTCGCAGATGAAGACCACCGGCAGCCCAAAGATGACGGCCCAGTTCAAGCCTTCCAAAAACGGTCCGCGATTAACCGCGCCGTCGCCGAAGAAGCAAACGGTGACTGCGTCGCGGCCGAGAATGCGCGACGCTTGGGCAGCACCGCATGCGATGCCGATCCCGCCGCCGACAACGCCGTTGGCGCCGAGCATGCCGATCGAGAAGTCGGCAATGTGCATCGACCCGCCCTTGCCCTTGCAAATACCGCCCTCGCGGCCGCAGAGTTCGCGCATCATTGCGCTCGGATCGGCGCCCTTGGCGAGACAGTGCCCGTGTCCGCGATGTGTGCTGGCGACGTAGTCGTCGCGCCGCAAATTGGCGCACACCCCGGCCGCGGTGGCCTCCTGGCCGATCGACAGGTGAACGACCCCCGGACAATCGCCAGCGTCGTACGCCACCCGCGCCTGCTCTTCAAAAACCCGAATCCGCACCATCATTTCGAACAGCTCGATACCGGGCGCGGCCCCTACGGCGGAGGTTGATTTCATGGCCGCTCCTTAGGCCAAAAGCCGGCAGCGCCATTTACACCGGATCGACTTTGTGGTACAAAGTTTGCGATATGGAAGTCCGCCAAGCGCTGGCCGACCTCGCCGAAGTCCGGGGCCGACTCGCTAACGTCCAACGATTCGACGGATATTCGGGCTGGGCGGCGGCCGCCAGCGGAGCGGTAGCGATCGCGGCCGGAATCGTACAGTTGATCTTAATCCCGCACCCAACCTCCGCCGCCGACAAGCTCGCCTATTTGACGATTTGGCTTCTATGCCTGGGCTTCGCGCTAGCGATTAATTACGGCGCGATTCTGGTGTGGCGCGCCCGGACGGCCAACGTCCAGGCCGGCGTGCAAATTCGCACGGTCGGCATGAGCATCGTCCCGGCAATTGCCGCCGGCGGCGTGATCACTGCAGCACTGGTCAGCCGCGACTTGCACGGGCTCTTGCCGGGAATGTGGTGCGCGACCTACGCGCTCGGCCTGTTTGCCTCGCGCTCGATGGTTCCGCGGCAGGTCGTTTGGGTGGCCGTCGCGTTCGGGGCGCTGGCAACCGCGCTGCTGCTGGTGCCGAACATCGAAACGCTGGCCTGGTGGACGATGCCGCTTGCCTTTGGCGCCGGCCAGATCGCGATTGGCGCGATCGTGCGGTTCGAACCGATGCACGAACGGAACGCGCGTTTATGAAGCCCGCACCATACGCCTACGAAGGACTGGAACGGATCTTCCACGAGCGTGGCCGGCTCGCCGTGTGCACGTGTCTGGTCGCTAATCCCCTAGGTCTCAGTTTCAAAGCGCTGCAAGACGCGTGCGGGCTCACCGATGGCAACTTGAACCGGCATCTGCATGCGCTGGCCGAGATGCAGATCGTCACAATCGAACGCGTCCGCGGCAGCGGCCGCCCGACGACGATCGTTCGCATCACCGACTCGGGTCACCAGCGGTTCTTGGCGTACATCGACGAACTTGAAACCGTCGTGCGGGCCGTTCACGCGAGCGAGTCTTCGCCGACGACGCCGAAGTTCGGCCGGTTAGCGACCACGTCATGATTGCACCCGCACGCCGGACGGTGGCGCTCGACGCGCCCCCCAAACACGTCGCCATCATCATGGACGGCAACCGGCGCTGGGCCGGCGAGCGCGGTTTGGCGGCGACCGAAGGGCATCGCGCCGGCGGCCGGGTACTGCGCGAAATTACGCGCGCCTGCGCGTCGGCCGGCACCGAGATCCTCACCGTGTTTGCATTCTCGTCCGAAAACTGGCAACGCGAGCCGGCGGAAGTGTTGTTCATCATGGCGTTGCTGGCCGAGTTCGCACGCACCGAACAAGCGGACCTGGTCGCGGAAAACGTGCGCGTTCGAGTGATCGGGCGCCGCCAGCGATTGCCCGCGGACACTCGCGCCGCACTCGATGACCTCGTCACCGCGACGGCGGCATCCACCGGAGTCACTCTCAACCTAGCGATCGACTACGGCGGCCGCACCGAATTGTGCGACGCGATTCGAACCTTGGCACTCGAGGTGGCAAAGGGAAAACTCACCGCCAGCTCGATCGACGAGGATTCTCTTTCACAGTACCTCTACACGGCCGGCCTACCGGACCCCGATCTCATGATTCGCACCG
>JRHI01000614.1_pt1 | contig 36950 bp, 32 predicted proteins | sample 215371 | NCBI WGS metagenome assembly JRHI01 (sample SAMN02929681, study PRJNA255918) | sediment metagenome | biome: cave system; feature: Ice Cave; material: Sediment; isolation source: sediment from deep within a dark volcanic ice cave with no known source of... ... | reverse complement strand
CCCTGGAAGAGTTTCCACAGGGCTTGACGGGAGCTCTCGGCGAAGCCTCTCCGACTGCTGGACGAGCGCCATCCCAGCCTCCCCGCCCCACCCTTGACCACGGTGGCCGGACGGCGCCGTATGCTCACGGGCGCTGTCCGTGCACGGTTGCGGGCCGACGACGAGGGACGATTGCATGCCTGAATTCACGACGTACGAGCCCGGCACCCCCTGCTGGGTCGACCTGGGCGTCAAGGACATCCCCAAGGCGGTGACGTTCTACTCGGGGCTCTTCGGCTGGGACTCCGAGGACATGGGCGAGGAGGCCGGCCACTACACCATGTTCACTAGGAACGGCAAGAACGTCTGTGCGGTCAGCGGCCTGATGAGCGAGATGCAGCCGGTTGCGTGGCAGACCTATCTGGCCACCGCGGACATCGACGCGACCGCGGCCAAGGTCAAGGACGCCGGCGGGATGGTCGTCGCCGAGCCCTTCGACGTCATGGATGCCGGCCGCATGGCGGTCTTCATCGACCCCACCGGAGCTGCCATCCTGAGCTGGCAGGCCAACAAGCACATCGGTGCCCAGCTGGCCAACGAGTCCGGCACGCTGATCTGGAACGAGCTCATGACCCGCGACGTCGACGCGTCCAAGGCTTCTACAAGGCCGCCTTCGGCCTCGACGCCGACGTCTTCCCCGGGGACATCCCGTACTACATGCTCAAGGTCGGCGACAAGGCCGTCGCCGGGATGGCCGAGGCCATGCCGGACGTGCCCGCGGACGTGCCCCCGCACTGGACGCCGTACTTCGGCGTCGAGGACGCCGATGCCTCGGCGGAGAAGGTCAAGGAGCTCGGCGGTTCGGTCATCTTCGGGCCGGCCGACATCCCCAACGTGGGCCGCTTCGCCATGGTGGCCGACGACCAGGGCGCCTCCTTCTCGATCATGAAGGGCGGCAGCAACGCGCCGGCCGAGGCCGGCTGAGGCCCGCCAGGAGAGGAGCGCGAGCTGTGGCCATCCCTGATCGCCTCAGCGCGCTCGACGCCAGCTTCCTGCAGATCGAGGACGCCGGCCACGCGCACATGCATGTGGCCGGCATCCTGATCTTCGAGGGGAAGCCTCCGGCATACGAGGATCTCCTCGCCGGGATGGCGTCCAAGCTCCACCTCGTCCCCCGCTACCGCCAGCGGCTGGCCTTCGTGCCTGGCGGCCAGATGCGCCCCATCTGGATCGACGACGAGCACTTCAACATCCGCTACCACGTGCGTCGCACCGCGCTGCCTCGCCCGCGGAGCGAGGCGGAGCTGGCCATCCTGGCCGGGCGCGTGTTCTCCCAGCGCCTCGACCGCGAGAAGCCGCTCTGGGAGACGTGGCTGGTCGAGGGCCTGGCGGGCAACCGTTTCGCGCTGCTGTCCAAGACCCACCACTGCCTGGTCGACGGCGTGAGCGGCGTCGACATCACCACCGTGCTGTTCGACCTCAGCCCCGAGGTCAAGCCGATCGAACCCGGACCCGCGTGGCACCCGCGGCTGGTCGCGGAGGGCACCCTGGATGCGGCCCGCGGTCTTCTCGGCGCCGGCGCCGCGGGGGCCAGGCTCCTGACCAGCCCCTCCCGCATCGGCGAGAGCGCTTCGGCCGCGGCGGCCGGCGTGTCCACGCTGGTGTCGCAGCAGCTGGACCCCGCGCCCGACACCTCCTACAACGTCCCCATCGGACCCCACCGGAGCTTCGCCTGGCACCGCACCCCGCTGGCCACGGTCAAGGCGATCAAGAACTCCCTCGGCGGCACCGTCAACGACGTCGTGCTGGCCTCCGTCGCCGGGATGCTGCGACGCCACCTGGCGGCGCGCGGTGAGGAGCCGCCCGAGCATCTGCGGGTCATGGTCCCGGTGAGCGTCCGCACCACGGAGCAGCGTGGCGCGCTCGGCAACCGGGTGACCTCGGTGTTCCCCGACCTGCCCATCGGCGAGCCCGATCCGCTGGTGCGGCTGCGCCAGATCAGCGCCACCATGGACGCGGTCAAGAGGTCGAAGCAGGCGCTGGGCGCCCAGTTCCTGGTCGACCTGGCGGGCTTTGCGCCACCGACGATCATGTCCATGGCCGCGCGCTCATTCGGCAGCAAGCGCATGTTCAACCTGACCGTCACCAATGTGCCGGGACCGCAGTTCCCCATCTACCTCCATGGCGCCCGCCTGCTCGACTTCCTCCCCATGGTCCCCCTCGCCGAGGACCATGCCCTGGGTGTCGCGGTGATGAGCTACAACGGTGGCCTGGACTTCGGCCTCATCGGCGACCACGACGCCATGCCCGACATCGACGCGCTGCCCGGCCACCTCGAGGCGGCACTGAAGGAGCTGACGGCGCTGGCCCGCACCCAGCCCACCACCCGGGCGACGCCCAGAGCCGGCCGGCGGCGGGACGCGGCCACGACGCCGAGGCGGGCGCCGGCCAGGGCTGCAGGCTGAGCCGTCAGCTCCGCACCCCGGCCTGCAGCCGTTCCGCGTTGCCACCGGTGATGGCCGCCAGGGCGGCCGCGGTCAGCCCCAGGGAGCGCAGCTGAGCCACCCCCTCGCTCACCGTCCGGGCGGTGTTGGGCGCGTCGCTGCCCAGCAGCAGCCGGTGCGCCAGCCGCGCCGCCCGCGCGGCGCTCAGCGCCACCGGCTCGTCAACCACAGGGGTGAGGTCGGCGTGGACGTTGGCATGACGCTCGACCAGGTCGAGGGCGGTGTCGACGGCGCGGTGGCCGCAGTGGGCGATCACAATTCGCGCCTCGGGGTGACGCACCGCGACGAGTTCGACCGGCGCCAGTTCGTCGGCCTCGGTGTGGCCGGACACAGCGTGACCGGCGTGGAGCACCACCGGCAGCCGCACCGACGCCGCGTAGTCCCAGACGGAATCGAGCCGCGCGTCGTCCGGCCTGTACTCCCCCACCGAGCAGTGCAGTTTGAGGACGCGCAGCCCCAGATCCTCAACCGCCCGCCGCACCACGCCCACCGGATCCTCGTCGCCGGGATGCACGGTGCAGCCGCCAACCACGCGAACACCGCCCTCGCCGGCGGCGATCACCGCCATCGACTGGTTCATCCCCTCCGCCACACCGGGACGGTGGGCGTAGGGCAGCGACCACACCTCGGTGATCCCCTCGGCGGCGAGCCGGTCGCGGACCTCACCATGGTCGGCGGGGTAGGCCAGGTCGCCCGGCAGATGAATGGCGAAGAAGTCGCGAATACGGCGCTGCAGACGCTCGGGCAGCAGGTGGCAGTGACTGTCGATCATGCCGGCAGTGTGCCGACCACGAGCGCTCCCGCGTCGGACACTGTCCGGTGAGCCGCACATCGGACCGTGCCAGTTGGTCCGTGCCCGGCGTATGCTGCGGTTCAGGAAGGGGCCCGGGATCCGGCCGAGACAGATGCAGAGACGAAGATCAGCGGTGACCACCGCCATGCCCGCGCGCCGGCCGGCGCCCGACCATGACCCGCTGCTGGCGCACGCGCCCCGCGTGTTGCTGCGCTGGTCGGCCGAGAACGGCGAGCGGCGCTGGGCGCGCCGTCGCGGCACCCTGGTGCTCCTCGACGTCAGCGGATTCACCCAGCTCTCGGAGCGGCTGGCGGCCACCGGCAAGGCCGGGGTCGAGGAGGTGACGGCGCTGATCGGCGGCATCTTCACCGGCTTCCTCGACGCGGCGTACCAGGACAACGGCAGCCTGCTCAAGTTCGGCGGCGACGCGCTGCTCCTGCTCTTCGACGGCGAGGCGCACGCCCAGCGGGCGGCACGCGCGGCGCTGCTCATGCGCGACCGCCTGGCCGAGGTGGGGACCCTGGAGACCCGCCTGGGACCCGTGGACCTGCGCATGACCACCGCACTGAGCACGGGCGATGTCGTCCTTCTGCTGGCCGGATCAGCCCACCGCGAGCTGGTGGTCACCGGAGAGCCGGCCGCCCGGGTGGTGGCGATGGGGAAGGCGGCCGCGCCGGGTGAGGTCCTCGTCGACGGCGCCACCGCGGAGGCGCTCGGCGCGGCCGACCTCGGCGCCGAGCGCGGTGGCGTCTTTCCCCTCCACGGCGGAATCGCTCCGCCGCCGCCGCCGGGCCCTGACGTCCTGGAGCCGGCGCTGGATCCGCGGCCCTTCATTCCGACGGCGCTGCGCGACGCGCTGGCGGCCGGCCACCTCGCGGGCGAGCACCGGCGCGCCGCCGTGGCCTTCATCGTCTTCGGCGGCCTCACCAGCCTGCTCGAGAATGACGGGCCGGAGGCGGCCGCGGCCCTCGTCGACGCTTTGATCTCGCGGGTGCAGAGCGTCTGCGACGAGCAGTCGGTGTGCTTCCGGCAGTGCGACCTCGGCGTCGACGGCGGCAGCATCTTCCTGGTGGCCGGCGCGCCGCGCACCACCGGGCACGACGAGGACGCGCTGCTGCGCACCGTCCGGGCCATCGTGGATGCCGAGCAAACCCTGCCGGTGCGTGCCGGAGTCAGCCGCGGACGCGTCTTCGCCGGTGTCATCGGCACACCCTTCCGGCGCACCTACGCCGTCATGGGCGACACCGTCAACGTCGCCGCACGGCTGAGCGCACACGCGCAGTGGGGGCAGGTGCTGATCACTCCGTCGGTGCTGGCGGAGGCGCGCACGGCGTACGCATTCACCTCGGTCCCACCGCTGACGCTCAAGGGCAAGGCCGCGCCGGTGGCCGCGCTGGAGCTGGCGGCTCCTCTCGGCCTGCGGGTCGGCCCCGGGGCGGCCGACGAGCTCCCGCTGGTGGGTCGCGACGCCGAGTTCGCCCGTCTCACCGAGGCGCTGCACGACGCCGTCGGCGGCACCGGTTCCCTCATCGAGGTCATCGGCGAGGCGGGCATGGGCAAGTCGCGGCTGCTGGCCGCGCTGCGGGCGGCCGCCGGCTCGCTGGGTACCGCCGTGCACACCGTCAGCTGCGCGCCGTACGAGTCGTCCACCGCCTACTTCGCGGTTCGCGGCCTGCTGCGCCATCTCCTCGAGGTGCACCCCGGTCCCGAACCCGGCGATATGGACAGGCTGCTGGCCGGCCGGCTGCAGGAGCTCGATCCGCAGCTCGTCCCCTTCCGGCCACTCCTGGGCGTGGTCCTCGACGTCCCCACGCTGCCGACTCCGGAGGTGGACCGGCTGGGCGACGCCTATCGCGTGCCCCGGCTGCACGACCTGGTCAGCGTCCTCCTCGCCCGCCTCCTGCCAGGCCCGACCCTGGTCTGCATCGAGGACGCGCACTGGATGGACCAGGCGTCGGCAGCACTGCTGCTCCACCTCGCGGACGTCAGCCGTCTCGGGCCCTGGCTGCTGTGCGCCACGCGGCGGCCGGACGGCCACGGGTTCGTGCCCGACGCCGGCACGCCGCTGCGGCGGATCGAGCTGGGCGCGCTGGACGCCGAGTGCAGCGCCGAGCTGGCGCGCGCCGAGGCCACCCGCCTCATGCTCGTCCCCGAGGAGGCGGAGGCGCTGGCGGCGCGCGCGGGCGGCAATCCGCTGTTCCTGCGCGAGCTTCTGCGGACCGCGCAGGGACGCGGCGACGAGGCGCTGCCGGAGACGGTCGAGGCCGTGGTCACCGCCCGCCTCGACCAGCTCGCCGAGCGGGACCGCCGCCTGCTTCGCTCGGTGGCCGTGCTCGGTCAGAGCTTCCGGGAGGACCGCGTGGCCCGCATCCTCGCCGACGGCGACGTCGAGCTGGACGGCGGCGCCTGGATCCGGCTCGCCGAGTTCGTCGAGGCAGGCGGCAGCGGCGAGCTCCGCTTTCGCCACGATCTCTTCCGTGAGGTGGCCTATGAGGGCCTGCCCTACCGCCGGCGCCGCGAGCTGCACGCCCGCGCCGGGGCGGACGAGGAGCAGCTGCATGCCGGAAATCCGGGCGAGATCGCCGAGCTCCTCTCCCTCCATTACTCGCGCGCCGGCATCGACGACCGGGCATGGCAGTACTCGCTCATCGCCGCCGACCGCGCCCGGGCCAAGTGGGCCAACCTCGAGGCGCTGCAGTTCTACCGCCGCGCCATCGCCGCCGCCGACCGCCTGGGCACCGTCCCCCGGCGTGAGCTCATGAAAGCCTGGGAGGCGCTCGGCGACGTGGCCGACCTCGCCGGGCACTTCGACGAGGCGTCGGACGCCTATGCGCGCGCGCCGCGCATGGCCGCCGAGGACCGCGTGCGGTTGCTGCTCAAGCAGTCGCGCGTGCTGGAGCAGATGTCGCAGTGGCGTGAGGGCCTGCAGATCGGCGATCGCGCCCTCATCGCCAGCGATCGCATCCGGGACCCCACCCGGCGCCTGGCCCAGCGCGCCGAGGTGAACCTTCGCATCGCCGGCCTGCACTGGCGGCTGGGCGACCACGCGCAGAGCACCGCGTTCAGCGAGCGCGCCGTCGATGAGGCCACCCAGGCGGGCAGCCGGCTCACCCTGGCCCACGCCTACATGCTGCTGTTCATGACGCACGGGCTCGCCGGCAGCCACCAGCGGACGCGATACAGGGAGCTGGCGCTGCCCATCTTCGAGGAACTCGGCGACCTCACCCAGCTCGGCGACATCTACAACAACGTGGGCATCGAGGAGTACTACCGCGGCCACTGGCCCGAGGCGATGGCGTACTACCGGCGCGCCATGGAAGCCCGCGAGCAGGCGGGCCACGTGGCCGGACGCGCACTCGGCCTCAACAACATCGCCGAGATCCTCAGTGACCAGGGGCACCTCGACCAGGCACAGAAGGACTTCCATACCGCGCGCCAGATGGCGCTGGCGATCAACTACACCATGCTGGTGCACGTCGCCGACGGCAACCTGGGGCGCGCGGCCGCCCGCGCGGGGCGCCGCGACGAGGCGGACGGGTTGCTCCAGCGGGCTCACGCCGGCTTTGAGGAGATCGGAGCGCGCGCCTTCGTGCTCGAGACGCGCACGCGGCAGGCCGAACTGGCGCTGTTGTCCGGCAGGCTCCGCGAGGCGCTCACCGCCACCGACGCACTCCTGGTCGAGATCCGCGGCGCCGGCGACCAGGCCGTGCGCGAGGTGGCCCTCCACCGTGTCCGGGCCGCCGCCCTGGCCAGGATGGGGCGCTGCGACGACGCGCTGACGGCGATCTCCGCCAGCGTGACACGGGCCATCGACGCCGACGCCGGCTACGAGATGGCGCTCTCACTCAGCGTCCAGGCGGGCATCGCCGAGCGCCTGGGCCGCGACGACCTGGCCTCGGCGCGCACCGAGGCAGGCCGCCTGCTCGACGGGCTCGGCGTGGTCTGGACGCCCGACCTGCTGGCCGGCAGCACCGGCCCGAGGGCGGTGGCCGGGGGGCGGCCCAGCTGACCACGGGCAACGTCGCGGACGTCGCCGTGGTGGGCCTGGGCGCCATGGGCAGCATGGCCACCTGGCGCCTCGCCGCCCGCGGGGCGCGGGTGGTCGGTATCGACGCCCTGGCGCCGCCCCACGATCGCGGTTCGTCACACGGCGAGAGCCGGATCACGCGCACCGCCTACTTCGAGGGTCCGTGGTACGTGCCTCTGCTTCAGGAGAGTCACGCGCTGTGGCGCGAGCTCGAGCGCGAGACCGGCGCGGACCTGCTGACCATGAACGGCGCCACCATGATCGGCCGGCAGGAGAGCCAGGTGGTCGCCGGCGCGCTGGCCAGCGCGCGCCTTCACCGGCTGGAGCACACCCTGCTCACCGGCGCGGCGGCGGCGGCGCACTGCCCGCAGCACCGGCTGGCGGAGGACGAGGTCGTCCTCGTCGAGGCGGCGGCGGGATTTCTTCGACCCGAACGCTGCGTCGCGGCCGCCCTGCGGCGGGCGGCGGAGCTGGGCGCGGACCTCCGGTCCGCCTCGCCGGTGGGCGCCGTGCACCGCCGCGGCGCCGGCTGGGTCTGCGAGACGGTCACCGGCGTGGTGGCCGCCCGGCACCTGGTCGTGGCCACCGGGGCGGCGATCGGATCGCTGGTGCCCGCGCTGGCCGGCCGGCTGCGCGTCCAGCGCCAGGTGCTCGGCTGGTTCGCGGTCGACGAGCCCGCGCTCTTCGCGCCGGAGCGGTTTCCCGTGTTCTGCCACGACCAGCCCGGTGAAGAGATGGCCTACGGCTTCCCGACGCTCGACGGCCGCACCATCAAGCTGGCGTTCCACGGTGGCGGCCCCGAGGTCGACCCGCTCGCCCCGGTGCCGCCCGTGTCCGGCGGTGAGCTCGACGGCGTGGCCGCATTCGTCGCCACACGTCTGCGCGGGGTCCTGCCGGCCGTCGAGCGCGCCGTCGCCTGCCGCTACACCGTGACCCCCGACGAGCACTTCGTGGTCGACCGCGTCGACGGCGCCGTCGCCGTCAGCGCCTGCTCCGGGCACGGCTTCAAGTTCAGCTGCGTGCTCGGCGACGTGGTCGCCGACCTCGTGCTCGAGGGGACCACGAGGCGCGACATCTCCCGTTTCGCGCTGGGGCGGCTCCTACGCTGAACGTCCGTGCGGCAGGCGCCGATCCGGCATGCTCACCGGCGCATGCCCCCGGCCCGCCGATCCGCCGAGCCCGCCGTCCAGGCCGACGAGCGGCTGCGCGCCCATGTCCACCTCCTCGGCGAGCTGCTCGGCGAGACCCTCATCGGCCAGGAGGGCAAGCGCCTCTACGACCTCGAGGAGGCGGTCCGGGCCAAGACCACGCTGCTCCGCGAGCGCCATGACGACGGCGTCCGACGCGCCCTCGACCGCCAGTTGCGTGACGTCGACATCGCCACCGCCGGCCTGCTCATCCGCGCCTTCACCCTGTACTTCCAACTCGTCAACCTCGCCGAGCTGGAGCACCGCGTGCAGCTGGTGCGTGACATCACGGCCTCCCCGGACGCCGTGGCCGGCAGCGGCACCTTCGCCGACCTCTTCGCTCGTGCCGCCGCCAGCGAGGGCGGCAGGGCCAGGCTGGCGGCGGCACTTCCCGATCTCGACATCGTTCCGGTGCTGACCGCGCATCCCACCCAGGTGGCGCGTCGCTCCGTGCTGGACAACGTCACCGTCATCGCCCGCGCCATCGACGACCTCGACGACCCCCGGCTGACGCCGGGCCGCCGCCAGACCATCGAGCGCCGGATGCGCGCGCACATCACCCTGCTCTGGCAGACCGAGGAGCTGCGCTCGACCCAGCTGCGCGTCCGCGACGAGGCGCGCAACGCCCGCTTCGTGCTCGAGGACATCCTCTTCGACGTCGTGCCCGAGGTGATGGCGGAGCTGGAACGCCGCTGGCGTGAGGCCTTCCAGGAGCCGGCGCCGGACCTCCACCCCTTCCTGCGCGTGGGCTCCTGGGTGGGTGGCGACCAGGACGGCAATCCGTCCGTCCGGGCGGCCACGCTGCGCGAGGCGCTGCACGCTCAGCGCGAGATGGTTCTGACCCGCTACCGGGATGCCGTGCGCCGCCTGGGCGTGACCCTGTCGCAGGACGTGCGCTGGTCCGGTGAGGACACGCGGCTGCGCGAGTCCATCGCCGCCGACGAGAGCTTCATGCCCCGCACAGTTCGTGCCCTCTCCGACCAGAACCGCGACGAGCCCTACCGCCGCAAGCTGTCCTTCACGTTCGCCCGCCTCGAGCAGACGCTCATGGCCACCGCGGGCCAGCCGGCGGAGCGGCCCTACCGGGACGCCGGCGAACTGCTCGCCGACCTGGATGTCGTGGACGCGGCGCTGCGCCGCCAGGGATCGGCCGCGGTGGCCGACGGGGAGCTCTTGACGCTGCGCCGCCAGGTCGGCGTCTTCGACTTCTGCGGCTACGCCGTCGACGTGCGCCAGCACAGCGCGCGCATCCGCTCGGTGGCCTCGGAGATCCTGCGCCAGTGTGGCCGCTCCGACCGCGGTCTCGACGAGATGGACGAGGCCGAGGCCATCGAGATGCTCAACGCCGCCATGGTGCAGCGCGGGCCCCACATCGGCGAGCTGACCCTCTCCGCCGAGGACCGTGACCTACTCCACACGCTGGTGGAGATGGGGCGGGCGCGACGCACCATCTCGCCGCGCGCCGGGCAGACGCTGATCATCTCCATGACCCACTCGCCGGTCGACGTGCTGGCGGCCATGTGGCTGTGCTCGCTGGTGGGCCTGGTGTCGTTCGCCTTCGGCGGGGTGCGCAACAGCCACGTCGACCTGGTGCCGCTGGTGGAGACCATCCCGGCACTGAGTGGAGCGCCCGACATCCTGCAGCGCCTCCTCGACAACCCGCTGTACGCGCAGCAGGTGGCCGCGCGCGGCGGGCTGCAGGAGGTGATGCTGGGCTACAGCGACAGCGCCAAGGACGGCGGCTACCTGGCGTCGCAGTGGTCGCTGTACGTCGCCCATCGCGAGCTGGCCCGCACCTGCGACGAGCATGGTGTCCGGCTGCGGCTCTTTCACGGCCGCGGCGGCTCCACGTCGCGCGGCGGCGGCCCCACCCACGAGGCGCTGCTGGCGCAGCCGCCGGGGGCGGTGCGCGGCCGGGTCAAGCTGACCGAGCAGGGCGAGGTGCTGCACTACCGCTACTCACAGCCGGAGGTGGCGGCGCACCACCTGGAGCTGGTGAGCGCGGCGGTCTGGGAGGCGGCGGCGCTCCAGGAGTCGCCCCCGCGGGAACGCGAGGCGGTCTGGGAGGCGGCCATGGCCGAGATCGCCGGCACCGCCTGGGCGCGCTACACGGCCTTCGTGCGCACTCCGCAGTTCGAGGAGTTCTTCTGGGCGGTGACGCCCATCGCCGAGCTCTCCAAGCTCAACATCGGCTCGCGCCCGGCCTCGCGCAGCGGCTCGCGGCGGATCGCCGACCTGCGGGCCATCCCCTGGGTGTTCGCCTGGAACCAGACCCGCATCACGCTGCCCGCCTGGTACCCGGTGGGGGCGTCGATCGAGGCCTTCGCCGGTGGCACATCGACCACGGCACTCGGTGCCGGCGCGCCCCCGGGCGCCGAGCGTGCCGCGCTGCCCGATCCGGGAGAGGCGCGGTGGGCGCTGCTCGGCGAGATGTACCGCGACTGGCCGTTCTTCCGCAGCGTGGTCTCCAACCTGGAGATGGTCATGGCCAAGACCGACCTGGGGGTGGGCTCGCGCTACCTCAACCTGGTCGCCGAAGCGACCCTGCGTCACCAGATGTGGGGGGAGATCACGGCGGAGTACGACCGCACGGTGGCGTCCGTTCTCCACATCACCGGCAAGCGCTGGCTGCTCGCCGACCAGCCCCAGCTCCGCGAGACCCTGCGATTGCGTGACCCGTACATCGATCCGCTGTCGGTGTTGCAGGCGGGGCTGCTGCAGCGTTACCGCGAGATGCCCGAGACCGATCCGGAGCGCGAGCTGCTGCTGGAGACCATCCTGCGCAGCGTCAACGGCATCTCGGCCGGAGTCCAGAACACCGGCTGAGCCACACGGCAGCCGTTCACATCGTGAGCCGCGAGCCCCTCCCCTGCTCGCGCGCCCGCCGGAGGACCAGCGCGGCGGCGGCAGCGTCCTCGACCGCGTGGCCCATCGACTTGTAGAGCGTCAGCTCGTGGTCGTCTCGGCGCCCCGGGGAGCGCCCCTCGATGACCTCGCCGAGCTCCGTGACGGTCTGGGGATCCACGCCCTGGAGCTCGTGTGAGCCGGCGGGAAACGGCTGCACGGCGACACGCGACTCGACGAAGACGCGGGCGGCGGCCACCGTCTCCGGGTCCACCTCGGGCCCCGCCGGGGAGGCACCGACCGAGGTGACGTGGACGCCGCCGCCGAGCCACTCCCGCCGGATGACCGGCTCGGACGCGTGGGTGCACAGGCAGACGATGTCCGCCCCGCGCACCGCCTCCTCATAGCCCTCGACCGCCGTCACGCGATCGCGCCCCGCGGCCAGCGCGTCGGCGTGCTCCGGGTGGCGCGAGGCGATGCGGAACTCGGCGCCGGCGACGACTCTGTCCATGGCCTCGACGTGGTTGGCGCCCTGCACGCCGGCTCCCAGGATCGCCACCACGCGCGCGCCGGGCCGGGCCAGCAGCCGGGCCGAGAGCGCCGACGCCGCCGCGGTCCGGCGGGCCGTGATGACCGTCCCGTCCATGAGCGCCACCGGCGTGCCGGTGGCGTCGTCGAAGACCACGATCAGCGCCTGGTGGCTGGGCAGCCCATGCCTGTGGTTGCCGGCGAAAACAGACACCAGCTTGGTGACGAGCGCCGTCCCCTCCACGTACCCGGGCATGGCCGCGAGCAGGCCGGCAGGCGCATGGGCGGCGACGCGCGGCGGTACCGACGTGCGGCCGGAACTCAGCGCCGCGAAGGCCTCGCCCAGCACCGTGACAAGCTCATCCCAGTCCAGAAGCGCCGCCACGTCGCCGGCGCCAAGGACGAGCAGGTCCACGAGCCTCAATTATGCCAAAGGAGCCAAAACCGGTTGGCAAGGTGGCCGGCAGCCTGGTCCGCCGCGTGGCCGGAGAGGGCCTCGGCGGCGCCTGGGGGCCGTTGAAAAACGGCGGCGAGTTATCCGCCAGGCTGGCCGGCTCATGCCACTAGAATCGCCGGATGAGCGCCGCCGCCGCCACACCCGGCCGGGGCCGCGCTCCGCACCTGGGGCTGTTCGTCACCGAGCCCGCCCGGGGGCTGCTCGACCTCGGCGCCCTGGTGGCCGGCGTGGGGCCCCTGCTGCTGTCCGCGCCGCGCGGCGACGGACACCCGGTCCTGGTCCTGCCCGGCCTGCTGGGCACCGACAGTTCCACCGTCCCGTTGCGCCGTTTCCTGCGGCGCCAGGGGTACCACGTCCACGGCTGGCGCCTGGGCCGCAACATCGGCCCCACGCGCGAGATCGTCGAGGGCCTCCGCGACCGGCTCACGGCGCTCGCCGGCCGGCACGGCCGGCCCATCAGCCTGATCGGCTGGAGCCTCGGCGGCATCTACGCCCGCGAGATGGCCCGCGCCGCGCCGCCGGAGGTCATCCGGCAGGTGATCACCCTGGGCAGTCCGTACCGGCTGACCCATCCCCATCAGAGCCGGGCCCACCGCACCTTCCAACGCTTCAGCCACCGCCACATCGACCAGTCCCAGCTGCCGCTCCCCGAGGACGGCCGGCCGCCACTCACCGTGCTGGCCACCTCCGTCTACTCGCGGCTGGACGGGATCGTCGCCTGGCAGGCCTGCATCGACACCGCCGGCCCGCGCCGCGAGAACATCCAGGTCCTGGCCAGCCACCTCGGGCTCGGCCACCACCCCGCCGTGCTCTGGGCCATCGCCGACCGCCTGGCACAGCCCCCCGGCGAGTGGCGCCCCTTCCGCCCACCGCTGGTGGCGCGCCACCTGTATCCCCGCGCCGACATCGTCTGAGGTCGGCGCCGGCGCCGCGCGGCGCGGTCCGCACCGTCTCCGGAGGGTGCTACAACGTCGCCTCGGTGAAAGGCAGACCATGTTCCTGAAGCCGGTGCCGACGCCGTACGACCCGCTGGAGTGGGCGACCCGGCCCTTCGCCGAGAAGAGCCGGATGGTCTGCGGCGCCTGGGCCATGCAGGGCTACGGCACCCCGCTGGGGGTCTACATCCTCTACACGGTCAAGGTGGCGCTCTACATCGGCGGCTGGATGTTCTTCTGCAGCTTCACGCCGGGACTGGGCGGGTTCTCCAACCTCGGCGACTGGTGGCTGCAGCCGGTGGCCTTCGAGAAGGCCATCCTCTGGAGCCTGCTCTTCGAGATCCTGGGGCTGGGCTGTGGCAGCGGCCCGCTGACGGGCCGTTACCTGCCGCCCATCGGCGGCGCCCTCTACTTCCTGCGACCGGGGACGACGAAGCTGCCTCTCTTTCCCGGAGCACCGCTGATCGGCGGCCGGCGACGCAGCCTGCTCGACGTCAGCGCCTACGCCGCCACCTGCGCCATCACCGTGGCCGCGCTCATCGCCGCGCAGCCCGGCTACGCCGTCCTGGTGCCGCTCGCCGTGGCGGTCCCCGTCCTCGGCGTCCTGGACCGAACCCTGTTCCTCTGCGCCCGCGGCGAGCACTACTGGACCACGGTGGTGTGCTTCGTGCTCGCCGGCAACCTGGCGGACGGCTGGATTCCGGGGGCCAAGGGGGTGCAGGCCGCACTCTGGTTCTTCGCGGGCTTCTCCAAGCTCAACCACCACTTCCCCTCGGTGGTCGGCGTCATGACCAGCAACAGCCCGCTCACCCGCTTCGCCTGGATGCGCCGGCTGATGTACCGCGACTATCCCGACGACGTCTCTCCGTCGCGAACGGCCACCTGGATGGGCCACGCCGGCACCGCTCTGGAGTTCTCCGTGCCGGTGGTGCTCCTGCTCGGCCGGGGCGGCCCGGTGACCGTGATCGGGTTGGTGATGATGCTGGGGCTGCACCTGTTCATCACCGCCAACGTCCCCATGGGCGTCCCCATCGAATGGAATGTCATGGTGGTGTACGGCGCCTTCTTCCTCTTCTGGAAGCACGCCGGCGCCGGCCTCCTGGACGTCAACGCCCCCACCGCTGTTCTCCTTCTGGTCATGTGCCTGGCGCTGCCCGTGCTCGGCAACCTCTTCCCGGCACGCATCCCCTTCCTCGTGGCCATGCGGTACTACGCGGGCAACTGGGCCTACAGCGTCTGGCTTTTCCGGGGCGACACCCACCGCAAGCTGAGCCGCCTGACCATGACCTCGCCGTGGATCCACGACCAGCTGGGCGTCCTGTACGACCGCAGAACCTGCGTGGGCATCGCCGGCCGGGTGATGGCGTTCCGGCTCATGCACCTCCACGGCCGCGCCCTGGCCACCCTGCTCCCCCGCGCCGTCGACCACTTCGAGGAATACGAGTGGGTCGACGGCGAGCTGGTGGCCGGCCTGGTGCTGGGGTGGAACTTCGGCGAGGGACACCTGCACCGCGAGCAGCTGCTCCGCTCGGTGCAGGCACAGTGCGGCTTCGAGCCCGGCGAGCTGCGCGTGATCATGGTCGAGTCGCAGCCCATCCACCGGCAGGCACTCCGCTGGCGCATCCACGACGCTGCCACCGGCCTGGTCGAGGAGGGTGAGGTCGGCATCGCCGAGCTGCGGGCCCGCCAGCCCTGGGGCTCCACCCCCGCCGCGGCGACCGCTCCGGGCCCGGGGCGGGGTGAGATCGTCCCGGCGAAGGGATGACGCACGGCACCCTGGACGCCGTGGTGGTGGGCGGGGGACCCAACGGGCTCAGCGCCGCCGTCGAGCTGGCCCGCAACGGCGCCTCGGTCCTGGTGCTCGAGGCCGCCGAGACCGTCGGCGGCGGGACGCGGACCGCCGAGCTGACGCTGCCCGGCTTCCACCACGACGTCTGCTCCGGGGCCCACCCGCTGGGGATCCTCTCCCCCTACCTCGCCTCGCTCCCGCTGGCGGAGCACGGGCTTCGCTGGCTGAGCTCGCCGGTCTCGGTGGCTCACCCGCTCGACGACGGAACGGCGGTGCTGCTGCGCCGCTCGGTGGAGGAGACGGCGGCTGGTCTGGGTCGCGACGCCGCCGCCTACCGGCGCCTGATCGGGCCACTGGTGCCGCACGGCCGCGAGCTGCTCACCGAGGTGCTGCAGCCCATCACCCACGTCCCGCGGCACCCGGTGCAGCTGGCCCGCTTCGGCCTGCGCGCCGGGCTGCCGGCGTCGCTCCTGGCTCGGGCCGTCTTCCGAGAGCAGCGGGCGCGGGCGCTGTTCGCCGGCCTGGCGGCCCACAGCATCCTGCCGCTGGAGCAGCCCATCACCGCCGCCATCGCGGTTCTCTTCCTGGTCAGCGCCCATCTCGAGGACTGGCCGGTGGCGGAGGGCGGCTCCGGAGCCATCACCGGCGCCCTGTCGGCATATCTCGTCTCCCTCGGTGGGCGCGTACAGACCGGCGTGAGCGTCCGGTCGATCGCCGACCTGCCGCCGGCGCGCGCCTACCTGTTCGACCTCGATCCGCGCCGGCTGGCGAGCATCGCCGGGCCGGTGCTCCCCGCCCGCTTCACCCGGCGGCTGCAGCGCTACCGCTACGGCCCGGCCGCATTCAAGCTCGACTGGGCACTCGACGGGCCCATCCCCTGGCGCGACCCGGCGGTGGGCGAGGCCTCCACGGTGCACCTCGGCGGCACGCTCGACGAGATCGCCGCCTCGGAGCGCGCTATGTGGCGGGGCCGGCCGTCCCAGCGCCCCTACGTCCTGATGGTGCAGCAGAGCGCCCTCGACCCCAGCCGCGCGCCGGCCGGCAAGCACACCGGCTATGCCTACGTGCACGTCCCCGCCGGCTCCACGGTGGACATGACCGGCGCCGTCGAGCGACAGGTGGAGCGCTTCGCGCCCGGGTTCCGCGACCTCATCCTGGCGCGGCACACGCTGGCACCCGCGGACCTGGAGCGCTACAACCCCAACTTCGTCGGGGGCGCCATCACCGGCGGCATCTCCGACCTGGTGCAGGGCCTCCTGGCGCGACCGGTGGCGCGGATCGACCCCTACGCAACGCCCAACCCGCGCGTCTATCTCTGCTCCGCCTCGACCCCGCCGGGGGGCGGGGTGCACGGCATGTGCGGCTACCACGCCGCCCGCAGCGTGCTGCGCCGCCTCCGCGACCTGCCCTCGAGGCCGCTTCGCTGAGCCCGACCCTGCCCCGCACGCGCCGCTTGGGGCGCGCGACCGCCGCGCATCCGTCACGCTGCGGGGATGGAGCCGATCCGGGTCGCCGACCTCGCCCGTGTGCTCGAGGGCGCACCCAGCCCTGCTGCCGACCCCGACGCCGCGGTGCTGGGGGTCGCCATCCACTCGGCGCGGATCGCGCCCGGCGCCGCCTTCTTCGCGCTCTCCGGGAGCCACGTCGACGGCCATGACTTCGTGGACCGGGCGCTCGACAACGGCGCCGTGGCGGCGGTGGTCTCGGCGGCGGCGACGGGGCTGGACGGCCGCGCCCTGATCCGGGTCGACGATCCGCTGGCCGCGCTCCAGCGGCTGGCGGCGTGGTGGCGGTCGCGGCTGCGCGGCCGCATCACGGCCGTGGTCGGCAGCTTCGGCAAGACCACCACCAAGGACGCGCTCGTCGACCTGCTCGGCGGTGCCACCTACGGCACCCACGGCAGCCTCAACAGCCGGCTGGGGGTGCCGCTGGCAGTGCTCGCCTGCCCGCTCGACGCGCCTCACGCCGTCATCGAGGTGGCCACCGCCGACCCGGGCGACGGCGCCGCGCTGCAGGGCGTGGTGCGGCCGGACAACGTGATCGTGACCTCGGCGGCGGCGCGCTGGCAGTCCGCCTTCGGCAGCGCCCGCGAGGAGATGGACGAGATGCTCGCCCTGGCGGGCGGGCTGTCCACGGACGGCATCGTGCTGCTCGCGGAGGGGTGCCGCACCGTTGCCGGCGCCACCGCCGCCATCTCCGGCCGGGACGCGCTGGTGGCCGGGAGCGGAGCCGGGTTGCCGCAATTCGGCGAGAGCCGATGGGACCTGGACGGGATCGCTCTCGACGTCACCTTCCCGGGCGGTGAGCGGGGCACCGCGCGCATTCGCACCACCTCCCCGGCAGTCGCCGCCGACATCCGGCTGGCCGCCACCGCGGCCTGGCTCCTGGGCACCCCCGCGGCGGCGCTGCTGGCAGCGCTCGCCGAGTACACCCCCACCTCGGCTCGCATCGAGCTCTGGCGGTCGGTGGGCGGCATCACCCTGGTGCGCAGTGCCGCCAGCGCCGACCCCGACGTCACCGGGCAGGCGCTGCGCACCGCGCGCATCCTCGCCGGTGCGGCGCGACGCACCCTGGTGGTGCTGGCCGGTGACCTCGAGGGGCTGACCCCGCCGGCCGCGAGGGCGCTGGTCCAGGTGCTGGCCGAGGAGTCCATCGACGAGCTGGTCGGCCTGGACACGGAGACCCACCGGCTCATCGCCACCGAGCTCCGCCGGGCCACGGGCGGAGAGCGGTCGCGCCTCTTCCCCGGCACCGCCGAGCTGCGCTCCCACCTCGTCGCCGACCTGCGACACGGCGACGTGGTGCTTGTCCAGTCACCGCCCACGCGCGGCATCCACGACCTGGCCACCGCCCTCTCCGACGCCATGGCGCCGACCCGCCTCTACTTTGACGTGACCGCACTGGAGGAGAACGTGCGCACCTTCCGGCGCCTGGTCGGCCCCGCGGTGCGCCTCATGGGAGTGGTCAAGGCGGTGGCCTACGGCACCGATGCCGTCAACGTCAGCCTCTGCCTCCAGGAGTCCGGCATCGACATGCTGGCGGTGTCCAGCGCCGACGAGGGCGCGCTGCTGCGCCGCTCGGGCGTGGTGGTCCCCATCCTCGTCCTCCTCGGCACCGCCGACGAGATGGAGAAGATGCTCCGTCACGGGCTGATGCCGCTGGTCTACTCCCGCCAGGTGCTGGAGGCGGTGCTCGACGCCGCGCCGGGCGGGAGCCGGCCCCTCCCCGTGCACATCGAGGTGGACAGTGGCATGCACCGGGCCGGATTCCCGCCCGACGAGGCGGTCGGGGTGCTGCGCACCCTGGCGGCGGCGCCCGGGGTCGCCGTCGAGGGGCTCATGACCCATTTGAGCTGCGCCGACGATCCCGCCGAGGACGCCCACACCGCGCTCCAGCTGCGCCGCTTCGCGCAGGTCTGCGAGCAGGCCTCGGCGCTGGGGATGCGGGGTTTGATCCGCCATGCGGCGGCCACCGCCGCCACCATCCGCCTGCCGGATGCGCGCCTCGACATGGTGCGCGTCGGCCTCGGCCTCTACGGCCTCCACCCCTCACCCGCGACGCGGACGATGACCACGCTGGTGCCGGTGGTGGGGCTGGTCAGCCGCATCGTCGAGATCCTCGAGGTGGTCGAGGGCGAGCGCGTGGGCTACGGCGGGACTCACACCGTGCCCGCGGGCGGCGGCCGCGTGGGCGTGGTTCCGGCCGGCTACCACGACGGCATCCCGCGCGCTTTCAGCAACCACGGCCACGTCGTCGTCCACGGGGTGCGCTGCCCGATGATCGGCACCCTGTCGATGGACTCGGTGACCGTCGACCTCAGCGACTGCCCCGACGCCCGCGTGGGCAGCGACGTGCTCATCCACGGCCGGCACCACGACTCCCTGAGCAGCGTCGAGGAGGCCGCGGCCCGCGTCGGCACCATCCCCCACGAACTGCTGGCCCGCCTCGGTCCCAGGGTGCAGCGCGTCTTCACGCGCCACTGAGGGCGCAACTCACCGGCGGCGGCGCTGCAGAAGCCCAGGCGGGACGCAGATCGGCCCCGCCCCCACCGGCCGGTGCCACGTCCGCGAAGCGTGCCCAGACATGCTGGAGGTCCTCGAGCCCGCCGCCGCCGCGGCGCTTCTCAGCCGATCCGAAGCTGCGCGGCCGGCGGCATGGTCAGCAGCCCGGCCGTGCCCGGCTCGCTGACGGTGATGGTCGGAGCGCCGCTCGAGCCCTGGGCGCGGTCCAGGTACTGTTGGGCCTTGCCCATCTGGGCCTGGAGCGAGGTGACGGTGACCTTCATGGTGTCCAGCGCCTGCACCTTGTAGGTGTCGATGGCGTCGAGCGTGGCGTAGATGTTCTGGAACGCCGCCTGCAGCTTCTCGGTCTCGACGGCGGCGCTGGCGGCCTGCTGGTGGATGTCGCCGGCCTGTGCACGCAGCATCTCGCTGGTGCCCTCGATGATGTTCGAGGTCGTCGTCCGGACGGCGGTGACCTGGTCGAGCACCAGCTTCTGCGTCGCCAGGGCCTGGCTGACGATGATCGCCGTGCGCAGCGCGGCGACGGTGGTCGTCGAGGCCCGGTCGACGCCCTTGATGAGCTCCTCGTTGTTGTGCCGGATGACGTTGAGCGCCAGGAAGCCCTGCGCCGACACTGCCAGCTGGGTGAGGATGTCCTGGTGCTTCTGGCGTACCGGGAAGAGCACGTCCTCCTTGAGCACCTTGGCACGCTCGGGATCGGCGGCCTCGATGGTGGCGATCCGGGCCTCCAGCTGCTGGTCGACCCGGTCCGCCATGTAGGCGTAGCGCTGCAATGCCTGCATGGCCTGCCAGAGATTCTGCTTTTCCTGCTCGATGGAGGCGTTGTCCTTGCGCAGCTCGTCCTGGCCGTCCCGGAGCGCGGTGAGAATGGCGTCGATCTGCGACTGCGCGCTCTTGTAGCGGTCGAAGTAGCTGTTGATCTTCCTGCCGAAGGGCAGCTTGCCAAGCAGCTTGTGCGCCCGGCCGTCCAGCCCGTGAGCCCCGGGGTCGAGGGCCTGGACGGTGACGCGCAGGTCGACCAGCGACTTGCCGACGCCGCCGCCGCCGCCGTCGCGCAGCACCGCGACCGGCCGCTTGAGCATGCGATTGCTGACGTCCGCGCTCTGCCTGACCTCCTTGTCACCCATGGTGGCGACCGCGCTCGCCGTCCTGGCGAACTGCGGGGAGCGGAAATCCTCGCTGGTGACGACCGAGACGAACTGCTCGACCTGGGCGTCGATGGCGGCCTGCGCCGCCGGGTCGATGTTTCCCGTGACGTTCTTCGCCTGCTCCGGCCGCACCACCGCCACCGGCTTGGGGGGATCGAGGGTGAGCTGCAGGTCGTCGCCCGGGGACGGCGCGGTCGGCGCCGGGGTCTGCTCGGTCATGGTCTCTCCTGAGAAGGCCGACGGATCCGCCGGCGCCGTCCATCATATTCAGGCCCGGCGAATGCGCAGGAGCGATCTCCAGGCCCCGTCATCGCCCGGCCGGCTCGATGACGGTGATGCCGGGGCCGGCGGGGCGGTCGAGGATGGCCAGCGCCGCCCCCGCCCCGTCCAGGCCGATGCGACGCCGGATCAGCCGCTCGGGCGCCAGCCGGCCGCCGGCGATCTCGGCGAGCATGGCGGCGTAGTCGCGCGCCGCCATCCCGTGGCTGCCGATGATCTCCAGCTCCCGGCCGATCACAGCGGCCATGTCCACCGGCGGCAGGGCGTCGGCGGCCACCATCAGCCCCACCTGGACGTGGCGCCCGCGCGTCCGCAGACAGGCGATCGAGCCGGCGCACGTGGCCAGGCTTCCCAGGGCGTCGATCGACACCGCGGCGCCGCCGCCGGTGAGGTCGCGGATGGCCGCCACCACGTCGCCGGCGGTGGCGTCCAGGATGGCGGCCGCCCCGGCGTCCAGCGCCATCGCCAGCGCCGCCGGGTTGACGTCGACGGCGACGACCCGGGCGCCACGGGAGGCGGCGATCATGACCGCCGACAGGCCGACTCCACCGCAGCCGTGGACGGCCACCCAGTCACCGGCGGCCGGCCGCCCATGGGCGATGACGGCGCGGTATGCCGTGGCGAAGCGGCAGCCCAGCGCGGCGGCGGTGTCGAGGGCGATGGCCTCGGGGATGTGGACCAGGTTGACCTCGGCCCGGTCGATGGCCACCAGCTCGGCGAACGAGCCCCAGTGGGTGAACCCGGGCTGGAACTGCGCCTCGCAGACCTGCTGCTCGCCGCGGCGGCAGCTGGCGCACGTCCCGCAGGCGCAGACGAAGGGCACGGTGACGCGCTCCCCCGTCCGCCAGCCCCGCACCTCGGGGCCCAGGGCGACGATGACCCCGGCCAGCTCGTGCCCGGGGACGTGGGGCAGGGTGATGTCGGGGTCGTGACCCATCCAGCCGTGCCAGTCGCTGCGGCAGAGCCCGGTGGCGGCCACCTCGATCACGACGCCGGCGGCCGGACAGACCGGATCGGGCACGGTGACCACCCCGGGGACGGTCCCGAACTCCGTGACCAGCACCGCACGCATGCGGCGCCGGTGCTCAGGCCCGGGCGGGCAGGGCCGGCGGCGCGACGCCGAAGCGCAGGCCGTCGGCCAGCAGCCCGACCAGGCGGATGGCCTGGGGCTGCCAGTCCCCCTGGTCGGCGGACATGCAGATGCCGCTCATGGCCCGGAGCAGGTCGGTCCCGGCGATGTCGGCGCGCAGCGAGCCGGCGGCGACCCCGGCGGCGAGCAGCCCGTCAGCAGTGTCGACCACGCGTGCCCGGCACTCGTCAAAGAGGTTGGCCCTGGCCCCCAGCATCGACTTGAGCGCCGTCGCCATGCCGCGCTTGGTGGCCACGTGGGCGACGAACCGCTGCATCCATGCCGCCAGCGCCTCGTCGGGCGCCAGGGTCTCCAGCAGCTCGGTGGCGCCGGCGCAGAGCAACTCGACCTCGTGGCGGTAGACCGCCTCGACGAGCGCGTCACGGGTCGGGAAGTGCCGGTACAGGGTGCCGATCCCCACCTCGGCGCGCCGGGCGATGTCCTCGAGGGGCGCCTCCGCCCCCTTCTCCGCGAAGCTCTGGGCGGCGGCGACCAGCAGCCGCTCGTGGTTGCGGCAGGCGTCGGCACGCAGCTGCCGGGCACCGGGCACGGCCGCACCCTCCGTCGCGCCACTGACCGGCACCTGGAACACCTCGCTCCGGCCCGCGGGCCTTGGTTGCAAAACGGAGGTAACCTCCGTATAGTACCGGAGGCAGCTTCCGCTTACGGAATCGTACCTCACCCGGAGAACCCTGTGGCCACTCGTTCCACCCTGGCAGCGCTCCCCGGGGCGTACTCGTCGAGGACGCGCAGCCCCGGACTGGTGCTGGGCGTGATCCTCACCGTCCAGCTCATGGTGGTGATCGACGCCACCATCGTGAACATCGCCCTGCCCGAGATCCGCTCCTCGCTGGGCTTTTCCGCGGCCAGCCTCTCCTGGGTGGTCAACGCCTACACCCTGGCCTTCGGCGGCCTGCTCCTGCTGGGCGCGCGCGCCGGCGACCTGCTGGGGCGGCGACGCACCTTCGTCGCCGGCATCGCCATCTTCACGGCGGCCTCGCTGGCGGGCGGCTTCGCGCCCTGGAGCGGCTGGCTGCTGGCGGCGCGCGTCGGCCAGGGGGTCGGCGGCGCGCTGGCGGCGCCCTCCGCGCTGGCCCTGCTGATGACCATGTTCCCCGATGTCCGCGAGCGCACCCGCGCGCTCAGCTGGTACGCGGCGGTGTCCATCGGCGGCAGCGCCGTGGGGCTCATCCTCGGCGGCCTGCTGGTCCAGTGGGCCTCCTGGCGGTGGGTGCTCTTCGTCAACGTCCCCATCGGCCTCGGCGTCCTGGTGGTGGCACTCGCCGTCCTGCCGGAGACCGCGCGCCGCAGCGGCCGCTTCGACCTCGCCGGCGCGCTGACCTCGACCCTCGGCGTCGGCACCCTGGCCTACGGCTTCGTCAGCGCGGCCACCAACGGCTGGACCGACCCCGCCGCCGTCGTCTCCTTCGCCGTCGGGGTGACGCTGATGACCGTCTTCGTGGCCGTCGAGCTGCGGGCCGCCGAGCCGATCACGCCGCTGCGGCTCTTCGCCGACCGCAGCCGCACCAGCTCCTACCTGGCCCGGTTGCTGCTGGTGGCCGGCGTGTTCGGCATGTTCTTCTTCCTCTCGCAGTTCCTGCAGAGCGTGCTCGGCTACAGCCCGGTGCAGACCGGGCTGGCCTTCCTGCCGCTGACGTTCGCCCTCTTCGCCGCCTCGCAGCTGACCGCGCGGGTGATGGTGGAGCGCTTCGACCCCAAGTACGTCATGGTGGGCGGCCTCCTCCTCTCCACCGGCGGCCTGCTGCTGCTGACGCAGCTGTCCGCCTCCAGCGGCTACGCCGCGCTGCTCATCCCGCTCCTGATGTTCGGCACCGGAAACGGTCTGGCCTTCGTCCCGCTGACCTCCGCCGCGCTCGCCGGGGTGGCGCCGCAGGACGCCGGCGCCGCCTCGGGGCTGGTCAACGTCATGCAGCAGCTCGGTGGGGCGCTGGGGCTGTCGGTGCTGGTGTCGGTGTTCGGCTCCGCCACCCGGGACGCCGCCGCCAGTCCGCAGAGCGGATCCGCGGCGCTCGCCGAGGCGCACCGTGTCTTCGTCATCGGAGCGGATCGCGCCTTCCTGGTCGCCGCACTCTTCCTGGCCGCCACCGTGCTGGTGATCGCGACCTCGATCCGGAGCGCCCGCAGCGAGCGCGCCGCCGCGGTGGCCGAGCCGGCGGCCGCGTAGGTGTCCGGGGTCACCTGACCCGGGCTGCAGGGCTGCCGGGCCGACGAGCCCCCGTCACCGGCTCGTCGCCGCCCGGCATCCCCGGCCGGGGGATGCCACGATCCGGCCATGGACCTCATCGGCGCGCCCCCGGCGCTGCTCCTCGACCGGCTCACCAAGCGCTACGGCGACCGCCTGGCCGTCGACTCGCTCAGCCTGACGGTGGCCCCCGGAGAGGTGGTCGGGTTCCTGGGCCCCAACGGCGCCGGCAAGACGACGACCATCCGGATGGCCTGCGGCCTGCTGCGCCCCACCAGCGGTCGCGCGCTGGTGGCCGGCATCGACATCACCCTCGAGCCCCGCCGCGCCAAGGCGCTGATCGGCTACTGCCCCGACCAGCCGGCCCTCTACGAGAAGCTCACCGGCCGGCAGATGATCGAGTTCTCCGCCGACCTGTTCTCGGTTCCCCGCGCCCGCCAGGCGGCGGCGATCGAGCCCATGCTGGCCGAGTTCGTCCTGCTGGAGCACGCCGACGAGCTGGTCCAGAGCTACAGCCGCGGCATGCGCCAGAAGCTGGCGCTCTGCTGCGCACTCATCCACGACCCCGTGATCCTCTTCCTCGACGAGCCCACGGTGGGCCTGGACCCGGCGAGCGCCCGCCAGCTCAAGGAGGTGATCGCGGGGTTGCGGCAGGGCGGCCGCAGCGTCTTCCTCAGCACCCACGTGCTGGAGGTGGCGGAGCGGGTCTGCGATCGCGTCGCCATCGTCGACCGCGGCCGCATCCTGCACATCGGCACGCCCGCGGAGATCGGCGCGCTGGTCGGCGAGAGCACCCTGGAGGACGCCTTCCTGCGCCTCACCGGCTCCCATCCCGTCCGCGCCGCCGTCTAGGTGACTCCGGACCCGCTCCTTCGACGGCTGCTGCGCGCCCAGCTGCTGATGGCCTGGAACGCCGCCACGGCGACGGCGGCGCGTCGGGGCGCCACGATCATCGTCTCGGTGCTGGTCGCCGGCGCCGTCCTGGCCGGCTGGCGCGCCGCCACCGCCGCCTTCGCGACCGCCGCGCCGGTCCCGGCAGAGGTGGAGACGGCCATCGCCCGGATGAGCGGGGCGCTGGTGGCGTTCACCCTGGTGACGGGGGTGACCTTCGCACTCGGCGCCCTCTATTTCGCCCGCGACCTGGAGGCGCTCCACGCCTCGCCGATGCGCCCCGGCTCGATCATCGCTGCCCGGGTCTGCGTGCAGCTGGTCACGGGGCTGGGCATCGGCGGCCTGTTCCTGGTGCCCCCTCTGGCCGCCTGGCTGGACACCCGGCACACCCTGTGGTCGCTGCCCGGCATCGCCGTCGTCGTCGCCGCCCTGGCCGCCATCCCGCTGCTGCTGGGGACCGCGGCGGCGGTGGCCGTGGTCCGCGCCGTCCCCGCAGCGCGCATCCGCGACGCGGCCGGCATCCTGGCCACCCTGGCCTTCGTGGTGTCGGTGGGCACCAACCTGGCCATCCGGGGTCCTGCCGGGTTCACGTCCGGGCTGCCCAGCGACCAGTTCCTGGGACGCGCCACCACGCCGCTCGACGCGGCCTGGCTGCCGACCGGCTGGGCCGCTCGCGCCTGCGTCGCCCTGGCCGAGGGCAACGCCGGCCGAGGCGCGCTCTGGGCGCTGCCGCTGCTGGCCGGCGCCGCCCTCCTGGCGGCGGTGGTGCCGCGGCTGTGCGCCGGTTGGTACGTCAGCGGGTGGCAGTCGGGCCGGGAGGCCTCGCGGGGGTCGGGCCGACGCCGGGTGCGCGCCCGCTCGGCGGCACGGCCTCCGGTCTGGGCGGTGATCGCCCTCAAGGACGTGCGCAGCCTGCGCGGTGACGGCCAGCAGATCGCCCAGCTGCTGCTGCCGGTGCTCATGTTCGGGGTCTACATGGCCACCCCCGGCACCTTCGGCGCCCCCCGGCTGCCCTTCTGGTACGGAACCGGCCTGACCGCGTGCTTCGCCGGCATGTTCATCTCCAGCGGCATGGCGCTGCGGGGGGTCGGCATGGAAGGACGGAGCTGGTGGCTGATCAAGGCGGCGCCGGTGGGCGCGGGCCAGGTGCTGGCCGCCAAGCTGGTGGCCGGCTTCGCCGTCGCCGGCGCCTTCTCCACTCTGCTCTTCATCCTCGGCGACCTCCGCTCCGGCGAGGTTCCGCTCAATCTGGGACTGCTGGACGTCGGCATCGTGACCCTGGGGCTCTGCGCCATCGCCGTCGGCGTCGGCGCGACCCGGCCGCGGATGGACTGGACCGATCCACGCCGCAGCGTGGGGCTGGCCACCAGCATGGCCTACCTGCTGCTCGGGGGCGGCTACCTGCTGACCGCCTTCACAGTGCTCGCGCTGCCCTACGCCCTCGACGGCACGGCGCCCCTGGTCGCCGCCGGACAGGGGGCGCTCAGCCTCATCACGCTGGCGGCCGTGGCCGCGGCCCTGGTCACGGCCCGCGCCCGCCTCGGCGCCCTCGACGCCTGACCGCCGGAGGCCCGCCGATATCATCGCCCTCCATGGATCCTGACGCCGGGCGTCACACCCGTCCGCGTCCGCCCCTCGCCACCGCCGGACCGGGGGGGCCCGGGGGCGGTGACCGCCCGGCGGCGCGCACCTACGTGGCCGCGTCTCGCCTTCACGGCCGGGGCGTCTTCGCCGCCGAGCCCATCCCCGCCGGCGAGGTGGTGGAGCGCTGCCCGGTGCTGCGGGTGCCGGCCGCCCAGCGCCGGCACATCGACGCCACCATCGTCGACGAGTACTACTTCGAGTGGGACGGAGATGCCGGCATCGCGCTCGGCCACGGGAGCCTCTACAACCACTCCGACACCCCCTCGGCCGAGTACCTCAAGGACACCTCGGCGGATGTCCTGACGGTCCTGGCCCTCACCGACATCGCCGCGGCCGAGGAGATCACCTTCCACTACTCCGGGCCGGAGGCGCTGCGGACTCCCCCACTCTGACCGTGGGCCGCGCTGCGGGCGCGCGCGGGCGGTATGGTCGGAGGTCATGGCCGAGGAGACCGTGGTGGTCGAGGCGTCGGGGCGGGAGGTGCCCATCACCAGCCCGGGCAAGGTCCTCTTCCCGGAGCGGGGCGAGACCAAGCTGGACCTGGTCCGCTACTACCAGGCGGTGGAGACGCCCCTGCTGCGCGCCATGGGCGGCCGGCCGGTGCTGCTGCAGCGCTTCCCCAACGGGGCTGGGGGCCCCTCCTTCTTCCAGAAGCGGGTCCCTGACTCGCATCCCGAGTGGCTGCAGACGGCCGTGGTCAGCACCCCCAACGGCACCACCTCCAACGCGCTGGTCGCCGCCGACCTCGCCCACGTCCTGTGGGCCGTCAACCTCGCCTGCCTGGGGTTCCACGTGTGGCCGTCGCAGGCCGCAGACCCCGAGCACGCCGACGAGCTGCGGATCGACCTCGACCCCACGCCGGGGATCACCTTCCCGATGTTGCGCGAGGCCGCGCTCGAGGTCAGGGCGCTCCTCGACGGCGCCGGCGTCGCCTGCCTGCCCAAGACGACCGGCAATCGCGGCATCCATGTGTATGTCCGCCTGCAGCCGCGGTGGACCTCCTACGAGGTGCGCTCGGCGGCGGTGGCGGTGGCGCGCGAGCTGGAGAGACGGCGGCCCGACCTCATGACCGCTGCCTGGTGGAAGGAGGAGCGCGGCCGTCGAGTATTTGTCGACTTCAACCAGAACGCGCCGCACAAGACGATCTTCGGCGCCTGGTCGGTGCGGGCGCGCCCGGGGGCGCAGGTCTCCACGCCCTTCGCCTGGGAGGAGCTGGAGGCGATCCACCCGGACGCTCTGACGGTGGTCACCGTGCCCGGCCGCGTGGCCAGCGACGGTGACCCCTGGGCGGTGATGTCGGACCATCCCCAGTCGCTGGAGCCGCTTCTCCTCCTGCACAAGCGCGACCAGGAGGCGGGTCTCGCCGACGCGCCGTGGCCACCGGTCTATCCGAAGATGCCGGGCGAGCCGCCGCGAGTCGCTCCCAGCCGCGCCAGAAAGGCTCCCGAGGGCGGCTGAGACGCGGTCAGCCCCCGGTGACGGCGGCCGGCGACCGCCCGTCGTCGACCGCCCAGGTGCGTTGTTCGTGACGGAGAAACGGCTTGCCGGGCGGCGCCGTGTAGCGTACTTCCTCGGCGAAGTGAAAGCGCGGCTCCGCCGTCAGCAGTCCCTCGCCCTCCCCGCGCCAGGTGCCCACGAGGAAAGCCAGCGGCCGCAGCGCGCCGGGCAGGTCGGTCATCACCCGGCCAGTATCCCCGGCGCCCCCAGGGTGCGCATCCGAAGCCGCCGGCCCGGCGTATCACAGTTGATGAAGACCAGATGGCGCGACCTGATCGGACGCCTGCGCCGGCAGCCGCCCACCGATGCGCCCGCGCAGCGACCCGGCGGCGCGCCCGGCACCACAGGGGCGCCGCGGACGCCCTGGACACGCCAGCGTCGCCTGTGGGTGTTCATCGCCGGCGCGCTGCTGCTCAACATCGTCGTCGCCAACCTCTACCACCCCAACAGCCCGCATCGCATCGACATCCCGTACACGACCTTCAAGGCGCAGGTGGTGGCCGACAACGTCGCCAGCGTCTCCAGCACCGGCGACTCCATCGACGGCAGCGCCAGGAAGGCGGTCCAGGCTCCGGGGAGTGGCGACAGCTCGGTGGACTTCCACACCCAGCGCCCGACCTTCGCCGACAGCGGCCAGTCGGCGGATCCCGCGTCCAACCTGGAGGCGCTGCTCGAGCAGCATCACGTCCAGGTGGTCGCCAATGCCGCGCAGGGCAGCAATCTGCTGCTCACCATCCTGATCAGCTTCGGCCCCACGCTGCTGCTGGTCTTCGGCTTCCTCTACCTGATGCGGCGCGCCAGCGCCGGTGCCGGCGCCGGCGGCGGCATCTTTGGTGTCGGCAAGAGCAAGGCCAAGCTCTACGACAGCGAGGCTGTGGGCACGACCTTCGCCGACGTCGCCGGCATCGACGAGGTCAAGGAGGAGCTGATCGAGATCGTCGACTTCCTTCGCCACCCCGAGCGCTATGAGAGGCTGGGCGGCAAGGTGCCCCGGGGCGTGCTCCTCATCGGACCGCCGGGGACGGGCAAGACGCTGCTGGCGCGCGCCGTCGCCGGCGAGGCCGGGGTGCCCTTCCTCAGCATGTCCGCCTCGGAGTTTGTCGAGCTCTTCGTGGGCGTGGGCGCGTCGCGGGTCCGCGATCTCTTCGAGAAGGCGCGCGCGGCGGCGCCGGCGATCGTCTTCATCGACGAGCTCGACGCCATCGGGCGCAGCCGCAGCTCGGCGGTGCGCGTCGGCGGCAACGACGAGCAGGAGCAGACCCTCAACCAGATCCTCACCGAGATGGACGGCTTCACCCCGCACGAGGGCGTCATCGTCATCGCCGCCACCAACCGGGCGGAGATCCTCGACCAGGCGCTGCTGCGCCCCGGCCGCTTCGACCGGCAGGTGGTGGTGCAGCCTCCCGATCGCGCCGGCAGGACGGCGATTCTGCGCATCCACACCAAGAACGTCCCCCTGGCCGCGGACGTCGACCTCGACAGCCTGGGCTCCCAGACCAGCGGGCTGGTGGGCGCGGAGCTGCGCAATCTGGTCAACGAGGCCGCGCTGCTGGCCACCCGGCGCGAGCGCGCGGCGGTCACCATGACCGACCTCACCGACGCCCTCGAGAAGGTGCTGTTGGGCGCCGAGCGCAAGATCGTGCTCTCCCCCGCCGACCGCGAGCGCACCGCCTACCACGAGTCCGGCCATGCCCTGCTGGGGCTGCTGGTGCCGGGCGCCGACCCGGTGCGCCGCGTCTCCATCGTGCCCCGCGGGCGGGCGCTCGGCGTCACCGTTCAGAGCCCGGTGGACGACCGGCAGAACTATCCCGAGGACTATCTGCGGGCGCGCATCATCGGCGCCCTGGGCGGCCAGGCGGCCGAGGCCATGGTCTACGGCGTGGTCACCACCGGCGCCGAGAACGACCTCAAACAGGTGACCGAGATCGCCCGCCAGATGGTGGTGCGCTGGGGCATGAGCCCGGCCATCGGCCACCTCAACCTCGCCGACGACGGCGACGGGCGCGGCCTGATGCGGAGCGGCAGCACCTACAGCGAGACCACCGCGCAGCTCATCGACTCCGAGATGCGCCGTATCGTCGAGGAGTGCTTCGAGGCCGCCTGCGCCCTCCTGCGCGACAACCGCGAGCGGCTCGAGGCGCTCACCACCGCCCTGCTGCGCGACGACTCGCTCGACGAGCGGGCCATCCTGGCCACGGCCGGCCTGCCCGCGGCGGCCGCGGGAAAGGGCACCCTGATGGCGCGACCCGTGCCCCATGCCGGCGAGGCCGATGCGTCACGCCGCCCGACGGCACCGGCGTCGACACACGTCGGCACGTGAGACGCGGCCGATCAGCTTTCCAGTTGGAGCACTGCCTGGCAGGTGCACGCGGCCATGAGGCTGCAGAGGGCGGTCGCCAGCTGAGCGTGGACCTCCTCGGCCGACAGCGAGAGGCGCGCGGCGATCTCCACCCCGGTGCAGCCGCCGAGGTACGCCAGCGCCAGGATGCAGCGGCCCTCCGGCGCCAGCGCCCCCAGCGCCTCGCCCACCGAGGCGCACCCGGCCAGACCGTCGTCGACATGGCAGTCGCCGGCCGGCACGCTGCCGTCCAGGGCGGTGCAGATCCGGCGCAGGCTCTCCTCGTCGAGGACCGGAAAGCGGTCGTGGGCACGCGCCCGCACCGAGGCACAGAGATGGGCCCGCAGCGTGCCGTGTGCCAGCGCCGCCTCGGGGGCGTGCCACAGCGAGACAAAGACCTCCTCGACGACCTTCTCGGCGAGCGCGACGTCGCCCAGGATGGCCCGGGCGAGCGAGTACGTGACCCGGCTGCAGCGGTCGTGGACGACCCCGAGCGCGGAGGCGCGACGGGCGAGGAGCGCCGAGACGAGCCTGGCGTCGTCACTGTCGTGCGGCATCGCCGGGTCGTCGACCCCGGCCAGAGGCAGGGTGGCGCCAAGCGGCGACGCGGGTCTGGATTCGCTGCTTGCGGATTTCATCGTGTGCCCGCCCTGACCAGGCTGAGGAGGCCATGATCGAAAGGGCGTGCTCCACACGTCTGCCCGCCACCGTACCGAACGCGCGCCGCCACCCAAGCGCCACCGCGTACGGCGGAAAGCCGACCCGGCCTCCCGGAGTCCGCATACTTGTCGGCGGAATGAGCCTACCACCGTGATCTGTCGCGCCGTCCTCACCGTCGCCGCCACCCGGTGACGGCCACCACCCTGGGGGCGGTGCTGCCCCCGCCCGACGAGTACGCCGTGCTCAAACGGCTGGTGACGGCCGAGGGGCTGCTGGAGCGCAACCCGCGTCGCCACCTGGTGCCGGCGGCGGGCCTGTTGCTCCTCCTGGGCCTGATCCTCGTCGGCCTGGCGCTGACGCGTCAGAGTTGGTGGGCACTGACGCTGGCGGTGCCGGCCGCCCTGTTGTGCGGCCAGCTGGGGTTCCACGGACACGAGGCCGCACACAATCAGATCATGCGAACGTCGCGGGCCAACTATGTCCTCGGCCTGGTGCTCTTCAACCTCTGCCTGGGCGGCAGTCGCGGCTGGTGGGCGGACAAGCACAACACTCACCACGCGCAGCCCAACCGCATCGGCACCGATCCTGACATCGAGGGCGGGGTGGTGGCGGTCAGCGCCGAGGAGTCGCGGCAGGCTCAGGGATTCGCCCGCTTCATGATCCGCCGTCAGGGGACCACGATCGGGCCCCTGCTCTCCCTGAGCGTGCTGCAGATCCGCGCCTACAGCGTGGGCTTCGTCCTGGACCGCCGGTTGCGCCATCCGGCCGCCGAGCTGGGCCTGCTCCTGGCCCACTATGTCGTCTACCTGGGCGCGCTGACTCTGATCCTCGGCCTGGGTCACGGACTGCTCTTCGCACTGCTCCACCAGCTGCTGCTGGGCGTGTACCTGGGCGGCGCGTTCCTGCCCAACCACATCGGCATGACCCTGCTGGCGCCCGGCGAGCAGATGGACTTCCTGCGCCGCCAGGTGGTGACGTCGCGCAACATCAGACGCGGCCGCGTCACCGACTTCATGTTCGGCGTCCTCAGCTGCCAGATCGAGCATCACCTCTTCCCGGCCATGCCGCGACACCAGCTGCGGCTGGCCGCGCCGCTGGTCCGCGGCTTCTGCGAGGAGCGCGGCATCCCCTACCGGGAGACGTCCACCCGAGAGGCCTACGCTCAGGTGTACCGCCACCTCAAGGCCGTCAGCCGCCTCACCCCTGAGGGGCGGCGGCCGCGCGGTGGCCAGGCTGCCGCCTCCCCCGGGGAGCCGTGACAGCCTTCCCCCGTCGGTGCGCTGGCGTACCGACATCGGCGGTGCCGGACCGGAGCATCCGGGCATGCTGAACCGGCGACGGCGGGGCGGCCACGAGGCCGGCTCCCGGTTTCCTGCGCGGTTCCCGGTCAACGGCGTCGAGGGCAGGTGCTGGCGCTACCGCGTGGTCAGGGTGCTGTGGTGGAGCAGCCTGCACCTGGTCTACCCACGGCGGTTCCTCACCGTCAGTGGCGTGGAGAACATCCCGGCCGAGGGCCCGCTCCTGGTGGCCAGCAACCACCTGAGCCTGGTCGACCCCGTCCTCTACGGTGTGCTGTTCCCGAGAAGCCTCTTCGCCATGGCCAAGAAGGAACTCTTTCCCAACCGCCTCGCGGCGTGGATCTGGGCCGGATGCAACACCTTTCCTGTCGATCGCGCCGGCCATCCCCGCGCCGGACTGCGGATCGCCCGCCGCATCCTCGCCGACCGGGGACGGCTGCTGGTCTTCATCGAGGGCACGCGCGCCCGCACGCCGGGGATGACCAGGGCCGAGAAGGGGGTGGCCCTGCTGGTGCGCGAGAGCGGCTGCGTGGTCCTGCCCTCCGCGGTCTGGGGCACGGAGCACGCCTGGCCCAGGGGCAGCCGCCTCCCCCGGCGCGTGCCGCTGCACCTGCACTACGGCCCGCCGTTCACCGTCCCCGCCGACCTGCTCGCGTCGGGCCGCCACCAGGCCGTCGCCGACTACATCGCGACCCGGGTCGCCGCCCTGCTGCCGCCCGAGTACCGCGGCGTGTACGCGGTCGAGCAGGCGGCCTGAGCGGCCGCGCCGGCAGCGGCGCTGACCTACCATCACCGGTCCGTGAGCGATGCGGATGCGAGGGAATGCGATGCGAGCGAGGGTGCTGACCTGGGCCGACCGCGGGACCGAGGCGGCGCAGCTCGGCGACGGTGACGGCTTCTACGTCTCGGTGAACCGCGGCGACGATCACGGCCTGCTGGTGGGACCCTTCGACCGCTTCGAGGAGGCGCTCGCCATGGTGGACCGCGCCCAGACCCTGGCCGAGACGGTCGATCCGGCGGCGAGCGGCTACACCTACGGCGTCTGCCGCGCCCCCACCAGGGAGGCGGGCCTGCTCAACGACCGCCTCGGAGTGCAGACGCCGCCACCCGCCTGACGGGGAGCATCAACCCCGGACAGCGAGCTCAGCGCTCGTGCTCGTGGCCCGAGCGGCCCGGCGCGGTCTCGCCGTCGAGGGCCTCGGCGCCCACGGCGGCACGGCGGCCGCCCGCGCGCCTGCGCTGGTCGTCGGCTACGGGACGCCCCCGGAGCACGCCTTCACCGGCGCCGTGGCGCGGCTCTGTGCGGTCCTCGGCAGCTAATGTGGCCGCCGATGAGCAGTGAGGCCGCGGCCGCGACCGCGCGCGGCGGCATCCTCGGACGCTACCGCGGCCTGGTCACGCCCGGGGAGCCGTGCGATTTCGAGTACGGCGGCTTCCCGACGCCGGACGGCATGTGGACGTATCGCGAGCCCGACTCGGTGGTGGTGGTCGAGCACGACCGTCTGCGGGTCGCCGCCATCCCGCTGACCCGCAGCCACGATCGCGTCCAGATCCTCGACAACGCCAAGAACATGCTCTTCTCGCGGCGCCGCATCATCGTGCCGGCTGACGGCGAGATGCGTGTCAGCGTGGAGATGCGCGCGCGGGTGGTGCGCGGCGACGACGACGACCTCTACGCCGGCTTCGTCTCCATCAATCTGCTGGACTTCGAGAGCGGGCTGGCGCTGGACTGGTTCGCCGCCTCGCGGACGTCGGCGACGGTCTACGCCCGCCTGCGCTTCCCCGTGGTGACAGCCGAGCCGTTGGGCGACGACCCGTCGCGGCCACGCTGGTTCTGCGTCTTCAACGAGTGTGGCGGCCCGCTGGCGGCCTGGGAGCTGCACCGTTACGAGATCGCCTACGACCCCGGCGCGGCGGTGGTCCGCTGGCTGCGCGACGGCATCGAGGTCGATCGCCACGAGCACGTCCCGGTGCGGGCCACGGCCTTCACCGTGGCGCTCGGAATCATGACCGAGAAGCCCCTCGGCGAGGGCGGGTCCACCTCGCTCCGAGGCCAGGGTGTGGCCGCCGAATGGAGCGAGATCGAGGTGACCGGCGCCGATCTCGAGGCCCTGCCCGACCCGGCGTGATCGCCAGGCAGCCGCCGGCCGCGCCACCGCCTCAGCGCAGCGCCGCGGGCGGATCCTCGGCGGTGGCGATGGTCCGCTGGGTCCAGGCAACGTCATGCCAGGCGTTGAACTTCCAGCCGATTCGCCGGTAGGTGCCGACCGGCTCGAACCCCATGGCGCGATGCAGGCCGGCGCTGGCCGCGTTGGGCAGCGTCATCCCGGCGACGGCGGTCAGAAAGCCGCGCTCCGCCAGTCGGGCGAAGAGCGCGGTGTAGAGCGCCCGGCCGCCGCCGGTGCGCCGCCGGCCGGGCTCGAGGTAGACGCTGACCTCGCAGGCCCACTGATAGGCGGCACGCTCCTTGTACTCACCGCCGTAGGCGTAGCCCACAACGCGGCCCTCGTCCTCGAGCACCAGCCAGGCGTGGGAGCGCTGGGCGCGGGCGATGCGCGCCGCCATCTCCGCAGGCTCCGGCGGGACCAGCTCGAACGAGACCGCGGTGTCGGTCACGTAGGGTGCGTAGATGGCTGCGCACGCCACGGCGTCGCGCTCCGACGCATCCCGAAGCACGGGGTCGCCACCGCTCATGGCGGCGATGGTAGCTGCGCCCCTAGGTGGCGACGCCGAGCTCCCGCCAGTCGCTGAGCACCGTGACCCCCAGTGTTGTCGGCCGCCGTGCCGCGGCGGCCGAGCGCGAGCGCGACACCACCAGGTCCCTCGCCGGCCGCACCGGCGACTGACGCACCGCCGTCAGAACATGTACGAGAACCACGGCGCCGGCGCCCAGGAGAACATCGCCGTGGCGCGCCGGACCGAGCCCGGCGTGCGCTCCTCCACCAGTCCGGCACGCCAGAGCCGTTCCACTGCCACGTCGCCGAGGTAGATGGAGCCGAGAGCCGCCGTGCCCAGCACGATGTCCGGCTCGGCGTCGACAGATGCGCAGGACGCGCTGTGGAGGCCACCCTCCAGCCGGAACCGGCCACCGCCCCATGCGAAGAGCGGGTCGCGCACCTCGAGGGTCAGCGCGTCCTCGCGCGCGTAGCGGCGCGCCGCCAGCAGGGCAGGCACATCGACCACTCGCAGATGGCCATCGTCGCGGATCCGCTGGGTCCAGCGCCGCGGGTCGGCGAGACGGTCGGCGATGGCCTCGTCGACCGGACGCCGGTGCGCCACCACACGCCGCGCCAGATCGTGGTCGAGGGCGAAGCGCCACAGCGCGGTCTCGGCGTCGACCGAGGCCGCCAGAAGCTCGACGATGCGCACCTCGCCCTCGTGGAGGTCGCCCGGGTCGAAGCGAAGCTGGAAGCGCCAGCTCAGCAGGCCGTCGACCTCGCCGGTGGCATCGCGGTGCACCACGGTCCGCGCCGGTCCGGCGCCGTCCTTCTCCCTGGCCGCATCGACGTAGGCGGCCCGGATCATTCCCTGGCTGCGGCTGATCATCCCGTTGTGCCCCGCGCGGATGTGCTGGTGCAGCACCGGGGCCATGGCCACCGCAGCGTCGGCGTCGCTGGGCTCGAGGCTGCCGGGGTCGGACCACGGGACGGAGAAGGCGGCGTGGGCAGTCTCGACCTCCACGTGCGCGGTGCGCGTCGCCGGTCCGAACCCGAAGCGGCCGTAGAGGACACTCTGCGACGCGCCGAGCCCGGCGACCGGCTCGGAGCCACCCTCGAGCCGGGCCAGCTGCTCGGTGACCAGCCGGCGCATCAGCCCGCGGCGACGATGGGTTCCCAGCACGGCCACCCAGGTGATCCCCGCCATGGGGACGGTGCCGCCACCCGGCACGGTGAGCTCGAGCGACAGGGCGGCGGACGAACCCACCATGCGGCCGCCGTCGAAGGCGCAGAGCGTGCGCTCGAACTCCAGCGTATCGGGGATGGTGGCGAGGTACTCCGCCGACTCCGCATACCCGAAGAGGGTGGCGTCGAGCCGCTCGAGCTCGCCCACCTCCTCACGCCGCATGGGACGGATCTCAAAGTCCACGACGCCATTCTGCCCGGCGGCGAGGACGCCGGCTCCGCCGCGGCAACAGTGCCGCGGCGGGCCGGGTCAGCCCCCCTCGCGCGACCTGCGGATGCCGCTCACCGCGCCGGCCAGCCCGGGCGCGTCGAGCACCTCGGCCATGACACCGATCTGCTCCTCCCACACCTGTTCGGGGATGGCGCTCCTGACCTCGTCCTCGAGGACGTGATAGACGTCGAGGCCCAACTGGACCTCCGTCAACGGACCTGCGTAGGTGGGATCCCCGCTGACCACGGTCTGGGCCGACAGTGCGGCCGACTCCGGGTCGGGCGATCCCAGGATCACCAGCAGGGAATCAGGGCCGTGCGTGCCGGCCAGCTCCTTGATGGTCTCCTGGTTGTGCAGGTCCATTGCTCCCGAGGCTGTTCAAACAAAGCACTCGCTGGCGGCGAAGATCACCGAGCCGCCGGCGGCCTCGACGCAGGCCATGATGGCCGGCCCCGCCACACCGTCGCGCTCCCCGAGCACGACCACCTGCTTGCCTTCGAACATGCGCACTCCCTTCATTCACCGCGGGTGAGCAGGACGCTCATCCCGTCCGACAGCTGCGACATCATGCCAAGGAAGAGGCTGCCCTTGGCCAGCAGCATCACCCGCTCGGCGCCCCCGTCCGCGCCCAGGCGCCGCAGCGCATGGGGCAGGTAGCAGAGCGCCGAGGCGATGTGTCCCTGGG
>JRHI01000613.1_pt1 | contig 36978 bp, 38 predicted proteins | sample 215371 | NCBI WGS metagenome assembly JRHI01 (sample SAMN02929681, study PRJNA255918) | sediment metagenome | biome: cave system; feature: Ice Cave; material: Sediment; isolation source: sediment from deep within a dark volcanic ice cave with no known source of... ... | reverse complement strand
CCTTCGGGACCGGCTCGAGCCGGAATGCGGATGACGGCGGCAACCAACTTACGAGCCACCACCTCCGCCGCCTCCCGATCCCGTGCGTCTCGGACATCGCGCGATCGCCGCATGGCGGCGGCCTGCGACATGACCCCGTCGGTGGCCTTGATGGCGTGGCCCTTGGGCAGAAGAAAGTTGCGGGCGAAGCCATCGGCTACCTCGCAAATGTCTCCCCGCTTGCCCACGTTGGCCACATCAGCCCGAAGCACGATGCGCATCAGGCCTCTTCCGGCTCGCCGGCTACCGGAACCAGTTGGTCATCGGGGACCGCGTCCTCGATGTCCAGGTCGACGCCGACCCCGTCGACCGAGTCCTCGACCGGCGCCGCCTCACGACGATCCGGCCGGTCACCACCGCCGGGCCCGCCCCTGGGCCCGCGGCCCGGGGCGCGCTCGGTGACGGTGCGCTGGGTGAACGGCAGCAGGGCCAACTCGCGGGCGGTCTTGATCGCCACCGCCACTTCCCGCTGGTGCTGAGCGCAATTGCCCGTCACCCGGCGGGCGCGGATCTTGCCGCGATCGCTCATGAAGCGACGGAGCAGATTCACGTCCTTGTAGTCGACCCAGTCCATGTGGTCCTTGCAGAACACGCAGACCTTCTTCTTGCCGCGGGGACGGACATCTTTGCCGACCCGCTTGGTGCCGCGATCACGATCGTTGTTTCGTGCCATGTTCTAGAACGGCTCCTCATCGTCTCCGTAGCCAGGAGGCGCGTCGTTGGGAACAGGACGGCTGCTGCCGCCGCCACCGCCGGCACCGCCGCCACCCCCGGTCGGGGCACCGCCGGCGGACCCCTCGCCGGGCGCCCGGCGGTCGTTCTTCACGACCTTCGCCGTCGCCCACCGCAGGCTCGGGCCGATCTCGTCGGCGACAACTTCCACCACCGACTTCTTCTCCCCATCTTGGGCTTGATAGCTGCGCTGCTCGAGGCGACCGGTGACGATGACCCGGGATCCGCGGGACAGCGATTCGGCGGCGTTCTCCGCCATCTCGCGCCAGCACACGATGTTGAAGAAGGAGACGGCCTCCTCCCATTCGCCTGACTGACGATTCTGCCAGCGACGGTTCACCGCCACACCGAAGTTGGCCGTGGCCTGTCCGGTGTTCGTGAACCGCAACTCGGGATCGCGGGTGATGTTGCCTACAAGGGTGATGGTGTTATCTGGCATGGTCTTTACGCTCCGTTCGCATCCGGATTCGGCGCCGCGGCCACAGCCACCGGTTCGGGCGTAGCCGCCGGGCGAGCAGCCCGGACGGCGACGCCTTCGGGGAGGCGGATGACCTTATGGCGAATCACTTCGTCGGCGAGGTGAAGCATCCGGTCGAGCTCGGCCATGACGGCAGGCTCCGAACTGGCCGTGATGAGGACGTAGTAGCCCTCCCAACGGTGATGAAGCTCATAAGCGAAACGCCGCTTACCCCACCGGTCCACGCGCGCCACGGAACCTCCGCGGGACGTGATCAAGTTGGTGGCACGGTCGACCGTCGCCCGGATGGCATCCTCTTCCAGGCCGACGTCGATAATGACCATGATCTCGTAGGGCCGCATCGCGGCTCACCACCTCCCTGTGGACCCGACCCATGACGGGTACGGGGCCCCGGACCATCCGGGGCAGGGTCTAATTGGGGTGCCGGCCAAAGACCGACGACCGCCGTGCATGGTACTCGACGTCTGCGATAGGTCCATCTCGCCGCTGAGTCTGCCAGAGGGGTGCGACAAGAACGATGGGGTCTAACCCCCCCGCGTCGCCGGGCGGCTGCCGGACGCCTCGCCGGTCGCCGCCGGCGCCCGCGGCGGCGGCTCGGTTCGTCCGGTTTCCGAGGGGGACAAAACGTCCTCTGGCACGGCTAGCGGAGTCTGGCCCCAAAGAGGAAATGGCCGCTTTGCGCCGCACGCAGGCTCGCGCCGCCCCCGCCCCCCACGCTCCACCCGGGCCGCGCAGCCCACGCGCAGCCCACCGCCGGCCGCGCCGCCAGCCGGCCGCCGCCCGGCCGCCCGCCCCGACCCCCGCCCGCCCCCACCGCAGCCGAACTCAGCCGGTGATGGGACAGGGGCCCCCGATGGTGATGGTGGCTCCAGGGATGAGGCCGAGCTTGGGGAGGTTGCCTTGGGGTACCTCGATGGCGACTCGGTACGGACCTGGCGGATGGGTGAGCGGGCAATTTGGGTCGTCGCCGCAGGGGGCCATGTCCGCGGCGGACAGATACACCCCGTGTCCCTCGAACCAGGCGATGGAGAGCGGCAGCGGCGTGTTGCGCATGAAGAACGGCGTCCGCGTATCCGATCCGAACGCAAACACCATCCCGTCGTAGCCGGCCAAGTCATGGCGGCCCATCAGGCCCTTGCTGCGCTGCTGCTCGGTGATGGCCAGAAGGTCGCACACGACCTTCGGCGCCGGGGCTCCGGGCGCCGGTGAAAGCTGCACGTGCACGGCCACCTCGTCGAAACCCTGCACCCGACCCGACGGCACGGCCGCGTCCCCGGCGAGCAGCTGCGGCCGCTGAGGCCGGGAGCCGCCCCGACCGAGGAACACCGCCACGCCCAAGCCGAGGACCACCACGATGACGTACCCGAGGCGGCGCAACATGCGATCGCGAGCCTCGGCCGAGGCCAACTGCGCGCGTATCTCGGCAAGGTCGTCACCGGGCAGCTCAGTCCGGGAAATCACCCACTCATGCTGGCATCCCGCTCGACGCCGCGGTGTACAGCCCCTCAAGTTCGTCGTCCTCGAGGGAACGGGCGACGTCGGCGGCCAGGTGATAGCTCTCGGCATCCGACGGGAAGCGCCCTGTCCTCACGTCGGCGGAGAACCGGCCCACGGCCTCTACCGCGTCCGCCTTCAGGTTGGCATAGAGGCGCACGAATTTCGGCCTGATGCGGTCCTGCAGGCCGAGCACGTCGTGGAAGACCAGCACCTGGCCGTCACACCAAGGTCCTGCGCCGATGCCGATCGTCGGCACGGGAACCGCTTCGGTCACCATTCGGGCGACGGCGTCGGGCACGCCCTCCAGCACGATGCTAAAACAGCCGGCGTCCGCCAGCGCCTTCGCATCCTCGACCAGCATCCGGGCGGCGGCGCTCTCCTTGGCCTGGACGCGGAAGCCGCCCATGGCGTGGACCGACTGAGGCGTCAGGCCGATGTGGCCCATGACCGGTATCTCCGCGTCGATCAACGCCTGCACCATCGGCAGCCTCTTAGCTCCGCCCTCCAACTTGACCGCCTGCGCGCCGGCTCGGATCAGTGCGGCGGCGTTGCGCACCGTGTCCTCGGCGCTCACGTGGTAGCTGAGCCACGGAAGGTCGGCCACCACCAGGGCCCGCGGCTTGGCCCGGGCCACCGCGGCGGTGTGGTGAACCATGTCCTCGACCGTCACGGACAGGGTGTCGTCGTAGCCGAGGACGACCATGGCCACCGAGTCCCCCACCAGGATGATGTCCACCCCACCCTCGTCGGCGATGCGAGCGCCCGGCGCGTCATAGGCCGTGATCATCACGAGCGGCGGCCCGGCCTGCTTGCGCTCGCGGACCACGGGGACGGTAACGACCTGAGTCATGTCGATTCCTCCTCCCGTCCGGCGCCCCAATGGCTGCCGGCGGTACAGCGAAGTCTACGCCGTCACGGCTCCGCCTACCATCCCGGAGCATGGAGCGGGTCTGTGAGAACTGCGCCCGGGAGGACGACGATCTGGTGCTCGTTCACCGGCTGTATGTGACGCCAGAGGCGTGGGACACGCCAGGATCGACGACGCGGGACGACGCAACCGAGCTGTGGTGCTTCTCGTGCCGGTCGCAGTACCCCCATGAGACCGAGGAGTAGGCGCTACGGAGGCGGCCTGGCGGGCGGCGCCGTGGTGGGGCTGTGCGGCCGCGTGGTCGTCGGGTTGGGGAGCGATGTAGTGGTGGTCGCCGGCGGCGGGGCACTGGTCGACGGCGCGGGCGGGCCAGTAGTGGTGGTCGGCGGCGGCGGGGCACTGGTCGACGGCGCGGGCGGGCCAGTGGTGGTGGTCGCCGCGGGTGCGGTTGTTGTGGGGGAAAGGGTGGTCGTGGTGTTGAACGTCACCTGTGCCGCGGGCAGGGGTCTGCCGTCGAGTATCGGAGCGGGCCCGAAGTCGCCCACGTAATTGCCGCCGGCGGTGGCGGCGGTCATGAAGCGATGGAAGATCTGGGCGGGCAACGACCCGCCGTTGACCTTCTTGACCCCATGCACGTTCAGCATCGATCGGCTCCCCAGGTTGGGGTAGCCCATCCACACCGCCACGGTGAGTCGGGGGGTGTAGCCGATGAACCAGGCGTCGACGTAGTCGCTCGTCGTCCCCGTCTTGCCGGCCAGGGGGTGGCCGAACGCGGCCCCCGTACCTGTCCCCCGCAACACGACCTGCTGGAGGCAGTAGGTGAGGATGTCGGTCACGTGGGATTCGAGCACGTTGTGGCGCGGCGGCCTCGCTTGTTCGAGGGTCCCACCGGCGGCGCGCGTCACCGAGCTGATCTCGTAAGGGTCGATGTGGACACCCCGGTCGGCAAAGGTGGAATAGGCGCTGGCCATGTCCAGCACCGACACGTCCGCGGTGCCGAGCACGAGTGAGGCGTCGGGATGAAGGGAGGAGGTGATGCCGAGGGCGTGGGCCATGGTCACGAGGCGGGGAGAGCCGATGACCTGTTCGAGTTGGGCGTACACCGTGTTGACCGACCCGGCGGTGGCGTCGATCAGGCTCACGGACGGGCCGGCGTCTTCGCCTTCGAAGTTCTGCACCTTGTAGTCCTTGCCATTGTCGGCCTTGGGCAGGATCACTTCGGGCGGGCCGGGGAAGGTGGACTGCACCGAGTATCCCTGGCGCAGGGTCTCGGCCAAGAGGTACGGCTTGAAGGTCGAACCGGCCTGCCGGCCCGTTCCGCCGCCATTTGTCCCCAACGCCAGGTCGACCTTGGAGGTGGAGAAGTCCCGACCTCCGACGAGCGCCTTGATCTGCCCCTGGTCGTCGATGGCAACCAGCGCTCCGGCCGGATCCCCCTTCTGCACGAGGCCCTGCGGGCCGTACACCGCCTGATAAGCGGCGTCCTGGAGCTTGGGGTCAAGGGTCGTCTTGACTCGGAGCCCGCCCGAGTACACCTCGGTCGCGCCGTATTTGTCGAGCAGCTGGCGCAGAACCCAGTCCACGTAATACGCCGCGCTCGGCCGGTTGACGGCCGGGTCGGCCGTATTGCGGTCCCGCACGTACGTCGTGAGGGGAATGGCCTCGACTTCGGTGCGCTGCTGCGGCGTGATCTTGCGGTCCCGGACCAGGGCGTTGAGCGCGACCGCCCGGCGCAACTTTCCTCGGGCCGCCTCGGCTGCTCCGCTGAAGACGTCCGCTCGGTTCGGCGACTCGATGAGGCCGGCCAGGTAGGACGCCTCCGGCAGACCCAGTTGGCCGACGTCCTTTCCGTAGTAGGCCTTGGCCGCCGCCTCGATGCCGTAGGCGCCCCGCCCGAAGTAGATGATGTTCAAATACCGCTCGAGGATCTGGCGCTTGGAGTACTTGCGCTCGAGCTTCACGGCCAGCACCGCCTCTCGGAGCTTGCGGACGAACGATCGCTGGCGCCCGACGAAGGCGTTCTTGACGTACTGCTGGGTGATGGTCGATCCGCCCTGCACGGCTCGGCCCCGGAGGTCGGCGACGGTCGCGCGGGCCAGGCCGATCGGATCGACTCCACCATGTTCGAAGAAGTGCCGGTCCTCGGTCGACACCACGGCGTCGATGACCACCTGAGGGACTTGATCTATGCGGACGGGAACCCGGTTCTGTTCGCCGGCCAATGAGGCCAAGGGCGCGCCCGATGCGTCCGTCAGGAAGCTGGTCTGGGCCTGAGGCGCCTCGCTCGGCAGGGGGACACGGGAAAGGAGATAAGCGGCCCCGGCCAGCGCGCTGAAACCGAAGAGCCAGATCATGAAGAGGAGCCGCCGGTAGCGCCAGAAGACATTGCGCCGGGCCCGGGGACCGGTGGCGTCGGCCTTGGCCCCAGCCTTAGGGCGGGTGGCCGGCGGGGCCGCCTCAGTCGTGCGCGGGCCGGGCATGGGGGGCGGAACCTACCCCATTCGGTGCCTCTGCCTCAGGATTCCGGGTCGCTGTGCCGGATGTGTCGGGGGGAGCGAACCCGGTGGGCGCCCTCCGGCGGGCGGACCCACCCGGCCGCCGAACAGACGCTCCAGGCCGCCCCCGCGACCATGACGACCGCGGCCGCCCCGAGCGCCCGCGCTCCGCCCACCAGCCAACGGTGGGCGCCCCCGATCCCGGCGATCGACCAATGGCCGGGAAGGGCCAGGACGAGCGCGACGACCGCACCGCCTACGGCCACTGCTCGCCTGGCCGGCGGGCCCACGGCCCGATGGACGAACGCGCAGCACGCCATTGCGCCAACGGACGCGATGGCGCGAACCGCGAGATGGCCGGCACCGTCCGAACCCGGCCCAAAGACCAGCGCGGCTGCGGCCAGCCCCAACGGAACGGCGGCGAGGTCGTCCGGGGTGGCGAAGGCAAGGGCGACGGCGGCGGCCGCCGCCGACAGGGCTAGGCGGACCGGACCGGTCAAGAGGGCTGGTCCCAGGACGGACTGGGCGCCGGCCAGGGCGGGCAGCGAACTGGTGCCGATTCGGGCGATCACGGCCAGGGCTACGACCACCGGGGCGGACGACGCGATCGGGTCGGCCACCACCAGCACGAGGAGCGCGGCCAGGAGCAACGCGTCGCCGGCCGAGGTCAGCGCGAGGGCGGTGGCACCGGCGGCAGCCGCCAGCCGTACGGGCGCCAGCACCCGCCCGAAGGACGGAATCAGGACTCGGCGACCCGCCGCCGGCCGACGGGAAACGTTCGGGCGAGGTGGTTCCACGAACACTCAGGGCACACCTCCACCACGTAACAGGCCAACTCTCTCGAGCCACGCGTGAGTTTGGCCATCTCCGCCTTGCTGCTCACGCAACGGCCACCCGGCGGCAGGCGGCTGCCGAAGACGTACGTGACCAGGACAACTTTGGACTCCTCGCAGATCGGGCAGTCCTCACGGGAGGCCTCGCCTACCCCCCGCGCCGCCCGGACAAGCTCAGGATGGGCATCGCAGACGTCCAGCCGGGAGAGCCGGCCCCGGCGAAATTCCCGGACGACGGCGTTCCGGGCCAAGCGGTAGTCGACCTGGCCGGCGAAGGCCAGCTGCGCCGGCGCTCCCCGTAATGACTCCGGGCCGAACTCCACGGCAGAGAGGCTACCCCGCCTCCGCCGCAGTGGTGGTGGGGGCGGAATTTGCCCTGCAGGCCCAAGACGATATATCGTTTCGATACATCGACTGAGCATCAGACGTACGAATGGGGGAGGGACCTCACTCGCACGCGATGAGCGCTTGCGCAAAGAGCCTTGAACCACACCGGAAGGGAGGGTGCGATGCTTGAGATGGCCATCCTGGGCCTGCTGAAGGAACAAGAACTCCACGGCTACGAGCTCAAGAAGCGACTCTCGGACACCCTCGGGCCGTTTCCCAGCGTGTCCTTCGGGTCGTTGTACCCGGCCTTGGCGCGACTCGAGGCGGCCGGCGCGGTCAAAGCGGTCGAGGCCCACGAAGCCAAACCGCCCCCGCTGATTCCCATGACGGGTGCGCTCTCCGGTGAGCTGGCCGCCTTCCGCGCCCGGCGAGCCGTCACCGGGCTGGCCCGGGGCGGGCGGGGCAAGAAGGTCTACGGCATCACCGATCGGGGCCACCGGCTCTTCGAGGAACTGCTGGCCACCGAGTCTCTGTCCAACGAGGACGACCGGGCGTTTCATCTGCGTCTGGCCTTCGCCCGGTATCTGCCGCCCGAGGCGCGCCTTGGCCTGCTCGAGCGGCGCCGAGCGTTCCTCGTCGAGCGCTTGGTACGGGCCCGAGCGTCCGTCCGCACAAGTCGCGAGCGGCTCGACGCGTACACGCGTTCACTCATGGAGCACGGCACCGAATCGACGGAGCGGGACATCTCATGGCTCGACCGCCTGATCGCAGCAGAACACGCGTCGACCGGCACCCCTACGCGGCCGACCGCCACTACCGAGGAGGACAGCAATACATGAGCACCATCAAGGTCGCCATCGCCGGCGTTGGGAACTGCGCCAGCTCACTCATTCAGGGTGTCGAGTACTACCGGCACGCTGATCCGGAGGAGCAGGTTCCCGGTCTCATGCACGTCACCCTTGGTGGCTACCACGTGGCCGACGTCAACTTTGTGGCCGCCTTCGACGTCGACGCGTCCAAGGTCGGCCTCGACCTGGGCAAGGCCATCTTCGCCGGACAGAACAACACCATCCGCTTCTCACCGGTGGGCGAGCTTGGTATCGAGGTCCAGCGGGGCCCGACTCTCGACGGTCTGGGCAAGTACTACCGCCTGACGATCGAGGAGTCACCGGCCGCCGAGGTCGATGTCACGAAGATTCTGCTGGACACCGGCGCCGATGTCCTGGTGTCCTATCTCCCGGTGGGGTCGGACCAGGCGCAGAAGCACTATGCACAGTGCGCCCTCGACGCCGGCGTGGCGTTCGTGAACGCCATCCCCGTCTTCATCGCCAGTGACCCGGTCTGGGCCCAGAAGTTCGTCGACGCCGGCGTGCCCATCGTCGGCGACGACATCAAGAGCCAGGTCGGCGCCACCATCGTCCACCGCATCCTGGCCCGCCTGTTCGAAGATCGCGGCCTGGTGCTGGACCGCACCTATCAGCTCAACGTCGGCGGCAACATGGACTTCAAGAACATGCTGGAGCGGGAGCGCCTCGAATCCAAGAAGATCTCGAAGACCCAGTCGGTCACCAGTCAGCTCGAGAACGGCATCGCCGCCGATGATGTCCACATCGGACCCTCCGACCACGTGCCCTGGCTGGAAGACCGCAAGTGGGCTTACATCCGGCTCGAGGGCCGGAACTTCGGCGATGTGCCGCTCAACATCGAGCTCAAGCTCGAGGTGTGGGACTCCCCCAACTCGGCGGGTGTCATCATCGACGCCGTGCGTTGCGCCAAGATCGCCAAGGACCGGGGCATCGGCGGCCCGCTGATGGGCCCGTCCGCCTACTTCATGAAGTCGCCACCTGTGCAGTACCACGATGACGTGGCCCACCAGATGGTCGAGGACTTCGCCGCCGGCGGGGCCTGAGCACCCCCGTGCCGACGGACAACGCCGCCGCCTGGGATCGTCATTCGGCGGGTTACCAGGAGGGGGCTCGGCTCTCGACCGACGTCGCCCACTACGGTCCGGACATCGGCACCGAGGCCGACTACCGGCTCCTCGGCGAGCTCAAGGGCAAGCGGGTTCTTGAGCTCGGGTGTGGCGGTGCACAGTGCTCGATCGCCTTTGCCAAACAGGGCGCGACCGCGATCGGTGTCGACTTCTCCGCCGAACAGCTGGCGTTCGCGCGGCGATTGTGCGAACGGGAAGAGGTCCGCCTCGAGCTGCACCTCGGTGACCTGGCCGACCTGGCCTTCCTCCGAGCCGACACGATCGACCTGGTGTTCTCGGCGTACGCCTTCGGCTACGTGGAGGACCTCAACCGGGTGTTTCGCCAGGCTCACCGCGTGCTCAAGGTGGGCGCACCGCTCGTCTTCAGCCTCCCTCACCCGGCCTACGACATGATCGATGACGATTCGGCCGAGCCTTTGCTTATCCGGCGCCCGTACTTCGATCGGTCGCCGATCGATTACGAGTACAACGGCATCGGCTTCACCGATTACCACCACACCATCGCCGACCTGTACATGAGCCTGGCGCGGGCCAGCTATCGCGTGGACCTGATCATGGAGCCGGAGCCAACCGCGGCTGGGCCTCGCAGCCCGTTCTGGCGGCCGCCGTTCACCAGCGTGCCGCGTACGCTCATCGTGCGGGCCCGCAAAGAGGGGAATTAGATCTCCTCGACCCACGCCGCATAGCTGTTCGCGAACAGCGCCGGCATCCCACCGCTGTGGAGGAACACGACCGGCTGGTCCGGTGCCAGGAGACCGGCCCGACGGGCGTGAATCAACCCCGGCCATGGCCTTGCCCGTGTACACCGGATCAAGGATGAGGCCTTCCAGACGCGCCGCCAGATCCAGCGCCTCGCGGCACGCTGGCGTGGGCGCTCCATACCCGTCGCCGAAGCGATCGTGATCGATCTGGACGGTCCCCAGGGGTGCCGGTAGTCCAGCCGCGGCGGCCGTGTCGATGGCCTTGGCGGGGACGGTGACATCGAGATCCGGCCGGGTGCCCACGTCGACACCAAGGACCCGGGCGTGATCGCCAAGGCCGGCCACCAGACCGGCGTGGGTGCCTCCCGATCCGTCGGCACAGACCACAGTGAAAGGCTCGTCCCATTGCGACGCCATTTCCTGGGCGCCGGTTACGTAGCCGAGCGCGCCAATCGTCGACGCGCCTCCAACCGGGAAGACATAGGGCCGGCGACCGGCCTCGACCAAGCGAGCCGCCGCCGCCTCGATGGCGGCCTCCATCCCGTAGTAGTCGAGATCACCACCCCACACGATGTCGGGGCGCAGTACGTAGTCGAGCACGACGTTGCCGGTCGGCTGAGATGGCGGGGTGCTGCCAAGCACGACCGTGCACGCCAGCCCCAGTTGGTTGGCGGCCGCCGCCGTCATGCGCACGTGATTCGACTGTCGACCGCCGCCGGTAACCAGCGTGTCGGCCCCCGCCGCTTGCGCCGCAAAGCACAGGAACTCCAGCTTGCGCGCTTTGTTGCCGCCACCGGCCAAGCCCGTGCAGTCGTCCCGTTTCACCCGGAGCTGGCTCGGTCGCATGCCAAGCTCGGCGCCGAGGCGGTCCATCGGTTCGAGCGGTGTCGGGAGGTGAGCCAGCGACAACCGGTCGGCGAGCACGGACGGGACGCTACCGTCAGTGCGTGACCGCAGCGCTCCGCACGCTGGTGGCGGCGGTGAACGCCGCCCTCGACGACCCCGGCCTGGGCGACGACCGGGCCCGGCTCGAAGATCTGAAGCCGGCCATGTCGGCCCTGCTCGCCGATCGCGATCCGCTGCCCGCCAGCGCCGAGGAGCCCCTCGACGGGGCGGCGGTGGGCAACCTGCTTCATGTCGACCCTGCTGGTCGCTACCACATCCTCGCCGTCGTCTTCCCCGAGGGGACGTCGAGCGGTGTGCACCACCACGGGTGCTGGGGACTCATCGGGTACCTATGGGGCGGCGACGAGGAGACTCGCTTCCGGCCCGCGGCCACCCGTCCAGACGGCCGGGTCGAGTTGGCCGAAGTGTCGCGACACGTGTGGCATCAGGGAGATATCACCGAGCTGCTGACGGACGCGGGCGACGGTGGCTGGCACCGGGTCAGGAACCCCGGTCCGGGCGTGGGCGTAAGCGTCCACGTGCTGTGTCGCACTCCGGGCGAGCACCCGCATGAATTCTGGGATCGGTCGTCCGGCCTGGTGGTCCCCTTTCCCTTCGTCGAGCGAGCCCCCGGCCGCTGGCGGGCGGAGCTCGCCTAGCCTCTGGCCCCATGCGCGTCGGTGAGCTCGACATCCTGGCCGTACTCGATGGGGTAGCTCGGATGCCGCCGGGGGAGGCTTTCGCCGGCAAGGGGGCACAGGCCGCCGATTGGGCACCGCACCGCCAGTTTCTGAGCGACGACGGGATGCTCGAACTGGCGCTCGGCGGCTTCCTGGTCCGGGGCGGCGATGACCGGGTGGTGCTGGTCGACGCCGGGATCGGCACGGTGAAGGTCGGGCCGTTCGAAGGCGGGATGCTGTTGGCCAGTCTGGCCGAGCACGGTGTGGCACCGAGCGACATCACCGATGTGGTGTTTACCCACCTTCACTTCGACCACGTGGGCTGGGCCACCCAACAGGGCGCGGTGATCTTCCCCAACGCCACCTATCGTTGTGACGCCCGCGACTGGGAGCACTTCGTCGTCGGGCCTGACGGCGGTGCGGCCCGCAAGCTCACACCCATCGCTGATCGTCTGGAGACCTGGGAGCACAGCGGCCCGCTGCTTCCGGGAATCGACGTGCAGGCCGCTCGCGGTCACACGCCGGGCAGCGCCATCGTCGTCCTTTCCTCAGGTTCGGCCCGGGCCATGCTGCTCGGCGACGTGGTCCATTGCCCGGTGGAGTTGCTCGACGACGAGTGGTCCGGGATGGGCGATGTCGATCCCGTTTTGGCGCAGCGGACCCGAGTCGCCCTGGCCCGCGAGCTCGAAGGCAAAGACGTGCCCGTGGCCGCCGCCCACTTCCCCGGGCTCCACTTCGGCCGGCTCCTGCCGGGCGTGGGCAAGCGCTCCTGGATCGTGACCGCCTGACTCCTTACCGCTCCTCGTGAGCCCACCAGGCATCGAGGCGACGGTGGGCCTCCTCCTCGCCGAGGGGTCCCTCCTCTAGGCGGAGCTCGAGCAGGAACGCCAGTGCCCGGCCGACGGCGGGTCCCGGCTTGATGCCGAGATGCTCCATCACCTGGACACCGTCGATGTCGGGCCGCAGGGCCTTGACCTGCTCCCGCGCTTCGAGCTCGGCGATGCGCTCCTCGAGCTCGTCCATGCGCTGGGCCAGCTCCTCTGCCTTCCTTCGATTGCGTGTCGTGCAGTCGCAACGGGTGAGCTCGTTGAGCTCCTCCAGCAACGGACCCGCGTCGCGCACATAACGGCGCACGGCCGAATCGGTCCACCCCATCCGGTAGGTATGGAACCGGAGGTGCAGCTCCACCAACCGGCTGACGGCCTCGATGTCCTCGCTTGAGTACTTGAGGGCGCGCATCCGGTCGCGGGTCATGCGGGCGCCGACCACCTCGTGGTGGTGGAACGACACGCCCGCCGGACCGAACGATCGGGTCTTGGGTTTTCCGACGTCATGGAACAGCGCGGCCAGCCGCACGATGCGCTTCTTCGGACTGGTCTTCTCCACTACCGCCACGGTGTGGGCGAGGACGTCCTTGTGCTGATGGATCGGGTCCTGCTCCAAGCCCAACGCCGGCAGCTCCGGCAGGAACTCATCGGCCAGACCGGTCCGGACCAGGAACCACAGACCTTCGGTCGGACGGGGGGTCACCAGCAGCTTGTCGAGCTCGTCTCGGATGCGCTCGGCGGACACGATGGAGAGCCGGGCGCTCATCTGTTGAACGGCCGCCACCAGCTCAGGAGTCGGCGACAGCCCGTACCCGGCGATGAATCGCCCGGCCCGGAGCATGCGCAGCGGATCATCGTTGAACGACTCCTCCGGCGACAGCGGCGTGGCCAGCCGACCGGCGCCGAGATCGTCGACGCCGCCGAACGGATCCACCAACTCCAAGCTGGGCAAGGCCAGGGCCATGGCATTGACCGTGAAGTCACGCCTGGCCAGATCCGCCTCCACCGCGTCCGCGAAGGTCACGTCCGGTTTTCGAGAATCCGGGTGGTACGCCTCGGCCCGGTGGGTCGTCACCTCATACCGTCGATCGCCGACCGAGAAGCCGATCGTCCCAAACCGCTTGCCCTGGGTCCACATCGCGTCGGCCCAGCCCCGCACCAGCGCCTCGATCTCATCCGGTCGGGCGTCGGTCGTGAAGTCCACATCGGGGACGTCTGACAACCGGCCGAGAATGGCGTCCCGAACCACGCCGCCGACCAGGTACAGCGTGTGGCCGGCAGCCGCGAACCGCTCGGCCACGGGCGTGACCTCCTCCAGCAACGGTCGCAAGCGCTCGGGAACCATGAGAGGCCGAGGCTACCTGGGGCAGGCGGAGCCCGGCCCCGGAGAGAAGCGGGATCTGGGAGGAGAGCGGCGGGGGCACATCCGCCGCTCTCTCCTCCCTTACTGACTTCGGACGATGGGGGGGTATGCGTCCGCCGTCAGGATGTGGGCATCAAACCCTCTTGTTGAAGGGCGATGCGGAAGTCGTGGGGATGCGACGAGGCCGTGATGGCATCGCGCAGGGTGACCAGGCCGTTCTTGAACAGGTTGAACAGGCTCTGGTCGAAGGTCTGCATGCCGTAGTACTCGCCCTCGGCAATGACTTCCTCGATCGACTCTTGGCCGTCGGGATCGAGGATACGGTCGAAGACGCGGCCGGTCATGACCATCACCTCGTTGGCGGGGACGCGACCCTTGCCATCGGCGCGCTCGAGCAGGCGCTGGCTGACCACGCCCTGCAACGACGAGGCGAGCGTCAAGCGGACCTGCTTGTGCTGGAACGGTGGGAAGAAGTCCACGATGCGGTTGACCGTCTCCGTGGCATTGGTCGTGTGCAAGGTGGAGACAACGAGATGGCCGGTCTCGGCCGCCGAAAGGGCCGCCCAGACGGTCTCGGGATCTCGCATCTCCCCAATGAAGATCACGTCCGGGTCCTGGCGCAGCACCCGGCGCATGGCCTCGCTGTAGTCGCGGGTGTCGCTCCCGATCTCCCGCTGGTTGACGATCGCCTTCTTGTCCGTGTGCAGGACCTCGATCGGATCCTCGATGGTCACGATGTTGACGGCTTTGGTCTCGTTGATGTGGTCGATCATCGAGGCGATGGTCGTGGTCTTGCCCGACCCGGTCGGCCCGGTGACCAGAATCAACCCCCGGGGCTCCTCGGCCAGCCGGCGAACGACGCTGGGGAGGCCAAGGGACTCGAACGACGGTGTGCCGGGGAGCACCCTCCGGAACACGAGACCGGTCGAACCGCGCTGGCGGAACACGTTGACGCGGAACCGACCCAGGCCAGGTACGGAGTGAGCGAAGTCGGCCTCGCCGGTCGCGTCAAACTCAGCGGCCCGATCGTGGGAAAGGATCGAATAGGCGATGCGCTCGCTGTCGGCGGGACTCACGATGGGGAACGGTCCGGCCACGAGGTGACCGTCAACGCGCACATGCGGAGCGGCACCGACCTTGATGTGAAGGTCGGAGCCGCGTTGTTCAACCGCGAATCTGAGCAACTCGGCGAGTTCGAGCACCGCGAGAACTATCGGCAGAGGCGACGGCCGACCTAAGCGTCTGACCGTCAGGGAATGAGGTTCAGACGGCGGACGGCGTCCACCACGTCGCGACCGGACCCGTCCCCACCCGTCGCCCGTTCGGGATAGTTCCGCTCCCCCGCCAGGGCGGCCAGGCAGGCGCCCGCGGAGTCAGCCAGGGCAGCCAGGTCATAGCCGCCCTCCAGGAACACCAGGCGGCGGCCGGCGGGGGCCAGGCCGAGCACACGGAGCGTCAGGTCCGTGTAATCACCAGCCGACAGGCCCAGGTCGGTGATGGGATCGTTGCGGTGGGCATCGAAGCCCGCTGAAGCGATCACCCAGGTCGGCTGGAAACGCTCGGCCAGGGGGACGATGACCTCATCCACCGCCGCCCGGTAGGCGTCGCCGGTCGTACCCGACCGAAACGGGAAGTTCACTGTGGTCCCGGCGCCGTCGCCCTCTCCGGTCTCTTGCAAAGCGCCCGTACCCGGGTACTGCGGATACTCGTGCATCGAGACATAGATCACCCGCGGATCGGTGTAGAAGGCGTCCTGGGTGCCATTGCCGTGATGCGCGTCCCAATCGACGATCAGCACCCGCTCCCCCCGGTCGGCCAGCGCCGCCGCGCACACGGCCACGTTGTTGATGAGGCAGAACCCCATCGCCCGCCTCGACAGGGCGTGGTGACCGGGGGGCCGAACGGCCAGGAACGCCGCATCGGCCTCGCCTCGATCCAACCGCTCGACCGCATCCGGGCCGGCCCCGGCGGCCAGCACGGCCGCGGCCCACGAACCGGCCGAGACATGGGTGTCGGCATCGAGGGCACCACCGCCGGCCGCGCAGAACTGCTCGACGGCGCCCAGATACGCCTCCGTGTGGACCCGGCCGAGCTCAGCCGGCGTGGCCGGGCGGGGGGCGACCTCGACGATCGCATCGGCCACCCCGCTGCGGTGGATCCCGGAGAGAACCGCCTCAAGGCGGGCCGGGGTTTCGGGATGGCGGGGGCCAGTCAGATGACCGAGGTAGGCCGGATCGGTCGACATCAGGACGGTCGCCACCGGGAGAACCCTACCCTGGGCTGCCCCGGAGATACGCTGGCGACCTGCTGTGAGCGCTCCTTCCCTCGACGTCATCCGCTGGGGCCGCGAGCGGGCGCGCACCGGTCCGTGGCGCGGCGACCGTGAGGTCGCCCACCTCGTCCCCGTGCCCGACACGCCGCCCCTTTCTCCCGAGTTCGTCCGCCGCTGCCTGGACGTCCTCACCGAACGCGGGTACTGCCGCGTCGTCACCGCCGCGCTGGCCGTCGGCGAGGCCACCGGCTTCCTGGCCGCCGGCTTCGAGGTGACGGAGCAGCTGCATCTCCTGGCCCACGGCCTCGATGATCTGCCCCCGGTTCACTCCATTGACGGCCGGATCCGCCGGGCGTGGCCATTCGACCGGAGCGCGGTCCTGGAGATCGACAACCTGGCCTTCACGCCGTTTTGGCAGCTGGACGACCGGGGGCTTGACGACGCCATCGATGCCACCCCCCGGTCCCGGTTCCGGGTCGGCATGACGGCCACCGACCGGCGCCCGTGCTCCTACGCCATCTGCGGCTGGGCCGGCCGGCGCGGATTCGTTCAACGGCTCGCCGTCCATCCTGACGCACAGGGCCAAGGCTTCGGCCGCGCCCTGCTGCTGGACGGCCTGGGCTGGATGCGAGCCCGGGCTGTGACCCGAGCGGTCGTGAACACGCAGCAGGACAACCAGGCCGCACTGGCGTTGTATGAGGCGGTCGGGTTTCGTCGCGAACGCCACGGTCTGGCGGTTCTGTCGATCGGCCTGGCGGCGTGAGGCGCGCCGGTACGGCCATCTTCGCGGCGCTGCTCTCCATGGCGTCGGTCAGTGCGGCGAGAGCGCAGGTCGCGACGACCACCACCCAACCGCCCAGCAACGTGCCGCAGGGAACGCTGCGCATCGACTCCCAGACCAGTTGGGTGAGCCCGCCCAAGACGTTCAATGTGAGCATCGCCGTCAGTGCGTCGGCTCCCCAGGATCAGTTCTTCATCTACGAAGCGGTGTACAACCCCGTCCGCACCCGTTCCGAGTTCGCCATCACGCTCGCCGACGACTTCGCCCGCAGACCGATGTACGTGGCCGCGGTCACGCCGTTGAGCCAGATGCCGGCCGATCCATCCAACCCGAACGACAAGCTCGTCCAGCTGGCCGTGAACGACCCCAGCCAGGCCAGCGTCAGCCTGCGGACGCCGGGCGTGTATCCCGTGCAACTTCAGCTGCGGGACAAGTCCAACAATGTCGTCGACAAGGTCACGACCCACCTCTTGTATCTGACCGCAGCTCCGGACTTCCCCAAGCTGAACATCACCTGGATCGTGCCATTTCACACCGCCCCTACCCTGCAGCCGGACGGGACGCACAAGCCCGACACCGCCGTCGACTCCCGGTTGAGCCAGTTGGCGGCGGGACTCACGGACCCGACCACGGCCAAGGTTCCCCTGGTCCTGCAGCCCACTCCGGAGACGGTCGACGCGCTGACCAGCAGCGCGGTGGGCGACGAACGCTCCATCATCACCACGTTGGCGACCGCGGTCCAGGGCGGCTCCGGGCGAGAGGTGGCGACGAGCGCCTTCGTCCCCGTGAACCTGGCCGGTTTGCTGGACAACGGCATGGGGTCCGAAGTGGCCGTGCAGCTGACCCGGGGGCTGGCCACCCTCATCAACGACCTGTCGGTCACCCCGACCGCCTCAACGTGGATCAGCCAAGAGCCTCTCGACACGACCGCCCTCAGCGCGCTCGCCGCCCGCGGCGTTACCCGGCTGGTCGTCGACGAACGAGCGCTGGTGCCGATCAATGTCAACCTGACCCTGACCCAGCCGTTCCAGATCGCAACGACCTCAGGATCCCTCAATGCCGTTGCCGCTGACCCGGCCATCTCCGGCTACTTCAACGACTCCCGCAGCGTCCTCGCCGCCCATCGTCTCCTCGCCGATCTGGCCGTGCTCTGGAATGACAAGCCTCGCGAGGCCCGCGGCGTCGTGATCCAGACGCCCCGGGCATGGGCCCCGGACGCTGGCTTCCTGTCGGTCCTGCTCAACGGGTTAGCCGCCAGCCCGGTGCTCCAACCCGTCACCCTCAATGCCCTGTTCAGCGTGGCCCCGGCCACGGTGTCGCCCGGCTTCGGGCGCAAGCCCGTACCCCTGGTGCGATCGCTGGCATTGGGTTCGTCCTCCGACACTGCCCCGCTGCCGCGCGCGCGGGTGACCGCGACCCGCGACCTCATCGACGCGTTGCGCACCGTCTTGCCCGCCGGGCACCCGCTCATCGACGACGCCGACCGACAACTGCTCGTGTCCGAAGCCGACGCCCTCTCCCCTGGCCGACGCCTGGCACTGGTCGGAGGTCTGGACGCACAGCTGCGCGCCCAGGTCAGTCAGTTCCGGCTCCCGGCGAACCGGACCATCACCCTGACCGCTCGTTCGGCGCGCATCCCCATCACGGTCGAAAACGATGCACCCTTTCCCGCCAAGCTGCAGCTGCTTCTCAAGAGCCAGGGCCTGGTGTTCTCCGGCAGCGCCAAAGGATCCCAGGAAGTTCCGCTGGATCTGAGTCACAAGTTCACGACGATCGAGTTCACTGTTCGCACGCGGACATCAGGGGTGTTCGGCATGACCGTCGAGCTGGTGGCTCCAAACGGGACGACCCTCGGCCCCGTAAGTCATGTCACCATTCGGTCGACGGCGGCGTCGGGCGTAGGCATCATCCTGTCTGTCTGCGCCGCGCTGTTCCTGGTGATTTGGTGGGTTCGGAATGCCCGCAGCGGCCGGCGGGCGAGACAGCTCGTTCCCGCCGACGACCAGGATGCGTGATGACCACCACCCGCAGGACGCCTCCGGCGGAGGGGATCGCCCACCCGACCCTCGCGGTGGCCATCGGCACTCTGCTGTCCCGCTTGACCGGGGCAGGGCGGGTGCTGGCCGTGGTCTACGTGCTCGGCATCGACCGCGCCGGGGATGCCTACAACCTGGCCAACACCATGCCGAACCTGGTCTACGACCTTGTCCTCGGTGGTGTCCTCTCGTCGACGCTCATCCCGGTCTTCGTCGCGCGCCTGGCGAATGACGACGAAGATGAGGCGTGGCGGGCCATCTCGGCCGTCCTGACGCTGGCCGGCCTGGTACTGGCGGCGGCAACGGCTCTGTTCTGGGTGGCCGCCCCGGCGATCATCCGGGTGTTCGCGGCGAACAACCACTCGGCCTCTCGAGCGGATCAGCAAGCGGTGGCGACGACCCTGCTGAGGATGTTCGCGCCGCAGCTGTTCCTGCTTGGGATCATCACGCTGACGCAGGCCGTGCTGCACGCCCGCCGCCATTTCAGCTGGCCCGCCTTCTCCCCGATCTTCAACAACCTGATCACGATCGGCGTCATCGTGGCCACCGGCCGAGTAGCTCACCATCTCACCGATCCGGCCCGGGCCTTGGCGTCACTGCGACACGACTCACGGGCCTTGTGGCTGCTTGGCCTGGGGACGACCGCCGGCTATGCGGTGCAGGCGGCGCTGCAAATTCCACCGCTGCGCTGGCGGGGAGTGCGGGCCCGGCTTCGACTGGTCTGGGATCCCGGCCACCCGGCGGTGCGCCAGGTCGCCCTGCTCTCCAGCTGGGTGGTCGGCGTCGTGGTCGCCAACCAAGTGTCCTTTCTCCTGGCCCAGTACCTGGCCGTCGATGTGAAGGGCGGCATCTCCGCTTACCAGACAGCGAATCTGTTCTTCCAGCTGCCCAACGCCGTGATCGCCCTATCGGTGATCGCCGTGGTGACGCCCGATCTGGCCGAACAGTGGGCTCGCGACGACCTCGCCCGGTTCCGGGCCACCCTGCTGCGCGCCTTTCGGGTCGTCACCGTCGCCCTCGTGCCGGCCGCCGTCGGCTACCTCGTCCTGGCCCGGCCGCTCATGGCCGTCATCCTGCGGCACGGTGTCACCACCACGGCCGGCTCCCATTTGACGTCCGGGGCACTCGTGGGATTCGCCGTCGGCATGCCTGGCTACTTCGCGTTCCTCCTTCTGAGCCGGGCGTACCTGGCCATGCAAGACACGCGGACGGTGTTCGTTCTGTACGCGATCGAGAACGCCGTCAACGTCGTGTTGGCCCTGACCCTTTTCCCCAGTCTCCACATCACCGGCCTCACGTTGGCCTTCTCCCTGTCCTACTCCGTTGGCGCCGTAGTCGCCTTCGTCCTCCTGCGGCGACGCACCGGGGGATTGGGCCTCGGCCCGCTGGCCGCCACGCTCGGTCGCACGGTCGTCGCCAGTGGCGCGATGGCCGCCGCCGCGGTGATTGCGAACCATGCCCTGACCGGCTCCGGGGCGCATCAGCTGCTGGGGGTCGGGGTGGCCGTTGTTGCTGGTAGTACCGTCTATTTGGTCATGCTCCGGGTGCTTGGTGCCGATGAGATGACCATGCTGCGAACAATGCGACCCGGTGGGAAGGGGGCAGCACGATGAGACGGCTGGTCGTACTCATCGTGATCGCTCTCGCGGTTACGGGAGGCGTCATCGAGCTCGGCTCCCCGTACTGGACTACTCGTCAGGTCCAAAACACGGCTCATGCCGCGGCGGTGGCGGGCGCGTTGAAGCTGGCCACGAGCAAGGACTCCGCGGCCGCCAAGGTCACGGCGAGCCAGGTGGCGAAGGCGGAGGGCGCTACCCTCGAGTTCTTCCTCCAGAAGCCCAACGGCACGGTAAAAGTAACCGTCTCGAAACAGGCCAAGTCCTACGTCCTAGGCCGATTGTCAGCGACCAGGGACTGGTATCAAATCAAGGAGTCGGCCTCGGCTCCAGGATAATCGGATCCGCCTCGGCCAGCCCGAGGCACACGGGAGGGGAAAAGGGTTATGCCAGGCATATGGGTGGTCACCGACAGCTCTTGCGACCTACCGGCCGCCCTCGCCGCGGATCAACGCATCGATGTCGTGCCCTTGACCATACGGTTCGGCGAGGAAGAGCTTGTCGACGGTCGCGATCTCACGCCGCAGGAGTTCTGGGCCCGGTGTGCCCGCTCGCCCATGCTCCCGGAGACCGCTGCCCCCGCGCCCGGTGCCTTCGAGGCGGTCTTTCGCCGGATCGCCGCCGAGGGAGCGGACGGCATCGTCTGCGTCAACATCTCATCCCGGCTGTCGGCAACGATGCAGTCCGCCCAGCTCGCCAGCGAAGCCGTGGCATCGGACATCCCCGTTCGGGTTATCGACTCCCGCTTCGCCAGCATGGGCCAGGGCCTGCTCGCCCTCGCCGCCGCCCGGATGGCGGCCCAGGGGAAGGACCTTGATGACGTCGCCGGGACGGTAGAGGACCTCGTGCCCCGCACCCGGCTGCTGGCCGTGCTGGACACGCTCGAGAACTTGAAGAAGGGGGGCCGCATCGGCGGGGCCCAGGCCTTCATCGGGACCATGCTGTCGATCAAGCCGGTCATCCAGGTCGTCGACGGGGCGGTCGAGCAGGAGTCCAAGCAGCGCACCAGATCGCGATCGCTGCGCTACCTGGCCGACAAGGTCAAAGAGTTCGCACCGGTCGAGGCGCTCACCGTCATGCACGGCGACGCCCCCGATCTGGACGAGATGCTCGATCTGCTCGATGGGATCACGCCCCGCGCCGACATCCTGGTCGGTGACATCGGCGCGGTCATTGGCACCCACGTCGGACCTCGAGCCATCGGGGTGACGTTTCACACCGCCCGGTGAACTACGGCGGATGATCAACGCTCGATAGGGTAGGAAGCACGCGTGCAGTTCCCTTCCCGCCTGCCTGATGTCTGATTTTTCCTCCCAGTTACTCGCCGACCGCCTGCTGGCAGGCCGGTACCGTCTCGTTCGGCCTGTCGCCCAAGGGGGAATGGCTCAGGTTTGGGAGGCGAACGACGACGTCTTGGCCCGCCCGGTGGCGGTCAAGATTCTCCATCCCCATCTGGCGTCGGACCCGTCTTTCCTGGAGCGCTTCCGCCGCGAGGCGATCTCCGCGGCGAGGTTGCACAGCCCCCACATCGTGGCCACCTACGACGCGGGGACCGAGGAGGGCCCGAGCGGCCCTCTGAGCGGGGAGGAGGGCCCGAGCGGCCCTCTGAGCGGGGAGCAGGGTCCGGTGGCCGGCTGCGCCGACACCCTGGTCGTGCCGTTCATCGTCATGGAGCTGATCCGGGGCCGCACCCTGCGCCAGCTGATCACCGACATGGGGCCCTTCTCACCGGCGCTGGCCGTCGGCATCGCCCTGCAGGTGGCCGAGGCGTTGGGCCACGCCCACGCGTCCGGCGTGGTGCACCGCGACATCAAGCCGGGCAACATCCTGCTCTGCGACGAGTCATTCGCCACCGCCGGTGCGGTCCGCTTGACCGGAGGCTCCCCGCTGGTCAAGGTCACCGACTTCGGAATTGCCCGCATGGCCGACGTCGTCGGCTCCGATCTCACCAACACGGGGACGCTCATCGGAACCGCCGCCTATCTCTCCCCCGAGCAGGTCGAGGGCCGAAGCGTCGATGCTCGCTCCGACCTGTACGCCCTCGGCGTCGTCCTGCACGAGATGCTGGCCGGCCGGCCGCCGTACTCGGCCGAAACGGAGCTGGGTACCGCGCTCCAGCACCTGCGGGGCCAGCCGCCCCGTCTACGGCAACTGCGCGCCGGTGTGCCCCCGGCGTTGGAGGCGGTCGTCCTCAAGGCCATGGCCCGTAACCCGGATGACCGCTACCAGACCGCGGCCGACGTCAGCTCGGGCCTCAGCACCATCGATTTGGCTCCCGACGACGCCCTCCCGCTGGTCGAGCGCTTTCCGACACCGCCCGACGGCCTTCCTCCGACTTTGGTACATCGCCAACAGGGCCGAAGTCGTCGCGGACCGTTCGCCGTGCTGGCCGTCGGGATCCTGGCCGTGGCCGCACTGGTGGCCTTCCTTCTGGTCGGGGGCAGCTCGCCCCGACGAAGTGGAGGCGGGTTGCCGCTGGCGGCCGCGTCAGGAACGCAACCAGGCGCGACCGGCACGGTAGTGCCGCTGACCAACGCGCAACTGCTGGACACCCCCGGCAGCGACAACCCCAACGACTTGCCCAAGCTGCGCGACGGCGACCCGGGCACGACGTGGACGTCTTCGTTCTATCTCAAGCCCGCACCGTTCGGGAATCTGAAGACGGGCATCGGCATCGTCGTGACCCTCGCCCAGGCGCATACGTTGCACCAACTGACGGTCGACTCCCCCACCCTCGGCTGGGCGGCCGACGTCTACGTGGCCAATCAGCCGAGCCTCACGCTGGCCGACTGGAGCACGCCCGTCGCCACCCGCACCGGCAACAACGGCAAGACCACGTTCGATCTCGGCAACCACCAGGGCGGGGCGGTGCTGCTGTGGATCACCAACCCAGGGACTACCAACACCACGCCCAACCAGATCTCCATCCAAGAGGTCACCGTCACGAGTTAAAGATGCTGGCACTGGCGTTCTTGGCGCGGCTAGACCGCCACAGGCGCCAGACGACGTTTTGTCCCTCGCTTGGCACCGCCCGTCGGCCCCGCGCCGGTACGCTGCCGGTCATCGACAGGCCGGACGATGCGCACCTGGTCTCCGCAGCCCAGGCGGGTGACCGCCAGGCGCTCGAGAAGCTGCTCCGCCTTCACTACGACCGGCTGTACGCGGTGTGCCGGAGGCTCACGGGCAATGACGCCGACGCGGCCGACGCGGCCCAAGAGACGATGATCGCGCTGGTGCGGAACTTGCATCGATTCGATGGCCGCAGCCTGTTTTCCACGTGGGCGTACCGAGTGGCGGTCAACGCCAGCCTGGACGAACTCCGGCGCCGCCGCCGGCGACCTGAGCCGCGAGCGGTGGGCGGCGATGTAACCGGCGGCGGGGAACGGAGCGGACAGAGAAGCAGCGACGAGGTGGGGGGACCAGCCGGAAAGATCGCGTCCTTTGAGTCCGACGTGGACAACCGCCTCGAGATCGACGCCGCCCTCTGTCTCGTCCCTGATGACTTCCGCGCCGCCGTCGTGCTGCGGGACCTGTGCACCCTGGACTACGCCGAGATCGGCGAGGTACTCGGGATCCCCGTCGGTACGGTGCGCTCCCGCATCTCCCGCGGTCGGGCCCTCTTGGCGACCTTGCTCGTGGCGGCCGGCGAGACCGGCCCAACCGGCGGGAACCCGCCGCCATCCCCACAACGTCCTACTTCTCAGCCATGACGACTGAACATCCCGACGACGAGCTTCTGAGCGCCCTGCTGGACGCGGGGAGATTCCCCGCCGACGGGCAGCCGGCGCCGGACCTCACCGATCACGTCGCGGGTTGCGAGATGTGCCAGCAACGGTTGGCCAGACTGGCCGAGGTGGTTGCGGCGGTGGCCGCGCCGGTCACGCCGCCACCGGAGGCGGTCCGCGAGACGGCCATCAGCCGAGCCCTCGCCACCCAGGCATCTCACGATGAGACATCGGTTAGCGCTCCCGTCGTTCGAATCGATCGCCGACTCGCAGCGCGACGAGGCTGGCGGCCAGCCCGCGCCCTGGGCGCGGCCGCCGTTGCCCTGGCCCTGCTAGGCGCTATTCCCCTCCTGTACGGCTCCGAGTCCAACAAGTCGGCTACCACCGCCAGCCGCGCCGTGAGCGGGACGGTCGACGCAGCCGCACAGGCGGCCACCACCACTGACCCCGCGGCCGGAGGGGCCTATCGGGCCCCCACCTCTGGCCCGAGAGCTCTGGACAGTGCGGTACCTGAGCTCGGCCCCCAGAGCGATCCGGTACAGGTCGCCCACCAGATCGACCAGGCCTTCGCCGCGGCCGCCGCGAAGGGCGCGGCGGTGCCATCGCCGGCCACGTCCCCGGCCCAGAGCGCTTCTCCCTCGCTCTCCACCGCGGCCGTCCCGTGCGAACCGGCCGCGGCCGCGGCCGTTGGCGCCACCGTCCCCGCGGCGTACGCCGCCAGCCTGACGTGGAAGGGAACGCCGGCCGAGGTTTACGCCTTCATGACTCCGTCGGGCCGTCAGGCGGTGGTGATAAGCCGGACGGACTGCCGAGTTCTCCAGATCCTTCCCCTGTAGAGGCCCTGGCCCAATGCAGTGCCCGGGCGCCGCTGACCACCAGGGCGTAGCGCAGCCCAGCACGCACGGTGTCGCTCCGGAATGGGTATTCGCCCAAAATGAGGGCCCAGGGCCGCTGTAACGGCGCCAGCCAGCAGGGCCACGGCGGCGCGCACGGCCGCGAACGGTAGTCTCCAGACATGGCACTGAGTTCTGTCGGCCGGTCCACCACGCCCTCTAGCGGCCCGCCGCCACCGACTTCGGACTGGACGGCGGTGGCCGCCGACCGCATCGAATCGGCGGTCACCAAGGTGCGGGACACCACCACCACCCGGCTGGTCATCGCCGCCCGAGCGCTCGTCTACGGCCTGGTGGCCGTCGTACTCGGCATCGCCGTTCTTCTCCTGCTGGCGGTCGCCGCCATCCGGATCCTTGACGTCTATCTGGTCAACCTCCACTGGGCCGGGCTGAACACGCACCCTGGACGCAGCGTCTGGGTGGCCGATGCCCTCCTCGGGGGAATCTTGACGCTGCCTGGCCTGTTTCTCTTGCGGAAGGCGGCGGTTCGACGCCGGGCAGGGTGAAGGGTGTGGACGACGTCCGCAAAGTAATCATCATTGGATCGGGGCCGGCCGGGTTGACGGCAGCCATCTATTCCGCCCGGGCCAACTTGTCTCCGTTGGTCATCGAGGGTGAGCCGTCCTCGTCGGGTGACCAGCCCGGTGGCCAGCTGATGCTGACCACTGAGGTGGAGAACTATCCGGGTTTCGTGGACGGCATCATGGGCCCGGATCTCATGGTTCGGTTCCGCAGCCAGGCGGAGCGCTTCGGAGCTGAGTTCCTGACCTCCAAGGTCGGCCGCGTCGACCTGGGCAAGCGGCCGTTCACAGTCTGGGCGCCCGGGCCAAAAGGCGACGAGGTCGAGTACCGCGCCGAGACTGTAATTGTCTCCACCGGGGCCCGTGCGCTCACATTGGGTCTCGACTCGGAATCCCGGCTGCTGGGCTACGGCGTGTCCACCTGCGCCACATGCGACGGGTTCTTCTTCCGGGGCCAGGACATCGCCGTGGTCGGCGGCGGCGATTCAGCCTTGGAGGAAGCCACCTTCCTGACCAAATTCGCCAACACCGTGAACGTCGTCCATCGCCGCAAGGAGCTCAGAGCGTCCAAGATCATGCAAGATCGGGCGTTCAAGAATCCCAAGATCCGCTGGCACTGGGATTCTCAGATCACCGACGTACTCGGAGACACCAAGATGACCGGCGCCCGCCTGCGCAACCGGGTGACCGGTGAGGAATCCAACCTCGATGTGACGGGACTCTTCGTCGCGATCGGCCACGTACCCAATACCGATCTGTTCCGCGCTCAGCTCGACATGGAAGAAAACGGGTATCTCATCACCAACGATGGCACCCACACCAGCGTCGACGGAGTGTTTGCCTGCGGGGACGTGCAGGACCACAAGTACCGCCAAGCCGTCACCGCGGCAGGATCGGGTTGTATGGCCGCCATCGACGCCGAGCGATGGCTGGAGGCCAACGCCATGAGCCATTGACGCGGAATGCCAGCCGCGCCGAAGGTGTTCCAGCCAATGCACCACCGTTCCTCACTAGCTGACCCAGGAGGTCGAAGCCGCCGTGGCTGACGTACTGCTGAATGTGACCGACATCACCTTCGACGAGGAGATCAAAAGTTCCACCGGAGCCGTGCTCGTCGACTTCTGGGCGGAATGGTGCGGACCGTGCAAAATGATCGCGCCGATACTGGAAGAAATTGCCAGCGAGCAGGCGGGCGTGCTACGGGTGGCCAAGCTCAACGTGGATGACGCCCCGGACGTGGCTCGTCGCTTCGAGGTCATGAGCATCCCCACCTTGATCCTCTTTGTGGACGGTGAGCCGCAACATCGGATCGTCGGGGCCAAAGGCAAGAACCAGCTGCTTCAGGAGCTACATCCCTATCTGTAGCAGCGGTGGGCATGGCTGATGCTCCCGGCCTGCCTCTCCGCCCCAGCCAGGAAGGCGAGGGGGTGCGGGATCTGCAGCAGCGGCTGCTCGCCTTGGGCTATTCCTGCGCGCCGGATCGCACCGCGTGGTTCGGACCCGCGACCGAAGCCGCGGTGCGGCGTTTCCAGGAGGCCCGCCGCCTGCGCGTCGACGGCTGTTGCGGGACCAGTACGTGGTCGGCGGTGGTCGAGGCCGGCCACGAGCTCGGCGAGCGGCACCTGTATCTGCGCCAGCCGATGCTGCGCGGCGACGATGTAGCCAGCCTGCAACGCCAGCTCAGTGCCCTCGGATTTGACTCCGGCAAGGCGGATGGAATTTTCGGCGGACGCACCGACCAGGCGTTGCACCAGTTCCAGCAGAACGTCGGCATCACGGCCGATGGGATCTGTGGCCCCGACACCCTCCGAGCCCTGCGCCGCCTGGGCACGCGCCTCGACGGGCTCGGCTCGGCCGCTGACCTGCGCGAACGGGAGCGGCTCCGCGACGCACCCCGCACGATGGCGGGGCGCCGCGTCGTGGTGACCCAGGGCGGTGGACTTGATGCATTGGCCGACGCCACTGGGCACGCCCTGTCCCGAGCCGGTGCCCTTCCGATCGTTGTCCACCATCCAGACGAGAGCACCCAGGCCGCTCGGGCCAACGAAGCCTGCGCCGATGTCGTCATTGCACTCCGGCTCGACCCCGAGATCCAAGGCTGCACAACTGCCTTTTTCCTGGGCCATGACGGTTCCGCGTCGGCCGGCGGCCAGACGCTGGCTCAGCTCGTACAGCGGACCGTCGCCCCGGCCGCGGGGGTCACCGACCTCGGTTCCCGAGGCATGCGCCTGGCTGTGCTGCGGGAGACCAGGATGCCCGCGGTGGTCTGCGAGATCGGGCCGGCGGCCGCGGTGGTGGAGCGGGGCGCGGCGGTGGCCGACGCCCTTTGCCGCGCCGTGGCGGCCTGGATGGACGCGCCCTGCTAGGCGGGGTCAGGCAAAGAATTCACACCCTCATGCACAGGTTGTGGATGAAGTCTCAACCCTCAACGCGGCCCATCCCCCGCCGGCGCGGCGCTCACACCAGCTACTCGGCCGGGAGGGGCGGCGTGAGCTGCATCATCACGGTGGAGATGCGCTCGAGGTCCTCGAGGTTGGCGAACTCGATGACGACCTTGCCCCGCTTGGAGCTCATGTCGACTTTGACGCGGGTGTCGAGGTAACCCGACAACAGTTCCTCCAGCTCCAGCAACCCCGGGGGACGGAGTCGGGCCGCCGAGCGGGCGTCGCTTCGACCGCGGCCGCCGTCATCGTTGCGTTCCTTGACGGCCTGCTCGACGGCTCGCACCGAGAGTCCTTCGGCCACCGCTCGGCGCGCCAGCGCCTCCTGGAAGGCGCGATCCGGTGTGCCCAGCAGCGCCCGGGCGTGGCCGGCGGAGAGCTGACCCTCAGCCACCAAACGCTGCACGGACGGGGTGAGTTGAAAGAGTCTCAGGGTGTTGGAGATCGCGGCGCGGCTCTTGCCCACCCGGACGGCCAGTTCGTCATGGGTGAGGTGGAAGTCCTCGATGAGCTGTTGGTAGGCGGCCGCTTCCTCCAGGGCGTTGAGGTCCTCTCGGTGCAGGTTCTCGACGAGGGCTTGTTCCAGGCTGGCCTCGTCGGTCACGGTGCGCACGAGCGCGGGAATGGTCTGGAGTCCCGCCCGTCTGGCCGCTCGCCAACGACGCTCACCGGCAATGAGTTCGTAGCGGTCCTCCCCCACCGGCCGGACGAGCACGGGTTGCAGGATGCCCAGTTCGCGAATGGAGGCGGTCAGGGCGCTCAGCGTCTCCTCGTCGAACCCGACCCGCGGTTGATGGGCGTTCGGAGAGATGTCTCCGATGGGAATCTCCTGGAGGGAGGCGGTCCGGTCCCCCGTGACTTCGGAGGGGATGAGGGCACCGAGCCCCTTACCTAACCCGCTGCGGCGCACCTCCGCTCACCTCCTTGGCCAGCTCCCGATAGGCGACGGCGCCGCGGGAGGATGAATCGAACACGATGATGGGCTGACCGAACGACGGTGCCTCCGAGAGTCGCACGGTCCGCGGCACGATGTTGCGGCACACCCGGTCGCCGAAGTGAGCCCGAACTTCCTCGGCCACCTGATCGGCCAGCTTGGTCCGGGCGTCGTACATGGTGAGCACGATCGTGGTCACTTCGAGGCCCGGGTTGAGATTGGTGCGGACCAGGCTCACGTTGCGCAACAGCTGACCGAGCCCCTCCAAGGCGTAGTACTCGCACTGGATGGGGACCACGACCTCGGTGGCGGCCGCCAGTCCGTTGACGGTCAGCAGACCCAAGGAGGGCGGGCAGTCGATCAGGGTGAAGTCGAATTGGTCGTCGAGCTGCTCGAAGGCACGACGCAGACGGAGCTCGCGACTGAACGCCGGGACGAGTTCGATCTCCGCTCCGGCCAGGTCGATTGTGGCCGGCACCACGAACAGGTTGCGGACGCTGGTGGGCTCGACGCAGTCCTCGATCGGGACGTCGTGGAGGATCACGTCGTAAATCGAAGCCTCCAGGTTGCGGGCGTTGATGCCAAGCCCGGTGGTGGCGTTGCCCTGCGGATCGAGGTCGACCACCAGCACCCGGTAGCCGAGCTCCGCTAGCGCGGCGCCCAGATTGACGGCCGTCGTGGTTTTGCCCACCCCACCCTTCTGGTTGGCAATGGCCAGGATCCGGGGGAGATCCGGCAGAGAGCGCGGCACAATCCCCATGGCCGGAGCATCGAGAAGGGCCGAGGAGATCAAGGGTCCGTCGGCCTGGTCAGCGCCATCCCGCCGGGAGGAGCCACCCCGCCCGGCGGAGCGAACCCGCCCGGAGGACGGTTCGGTCGGCACCAGAGTTTCGGCCTCACCGTCGAAGACCCCCGGAGCGGCCACCACGTCGAGGTCGCCGACGGTCGCATCAGCAACGTCCTCGGCCACCGCTAGACCCGAGCCACCCGTATCCACGGGCTCGGAAAGGGCTTCGGAATGGACCTCGTCGGGGGGTTCCGCCTCGGTTCGATCTGGCGCCGCCTCGGGCGCGACCTCTGTCGATCGCAACCGAAGTCGAGCGAATATCGCCCGGCGGCGGGCTTCGACGTTTTCGGACGGATCCACCTCCCTATCCTCGCTGCCGAGCCGCCGAGACGCAAGGATCTATCGCGAAGGTCTGCGTCTGCTGGCCTGTTTCACGTGGAACTAAAGGCGCCGGACAACACGCTGTTCCACGTGAAACAGTTCGCTAGGCCCCGAAAAGAGGGCGCTTAGCCGGAATGCCCGTCCGTCGGGGGTAGCGATCTGGGCACGGCCCGGTCTTCATCAGAGCCTGAAAAGTAAAGCCACGGGCCCGGAAGCGTTCCTCTGCGGCCAGGCCGAGAACCGATAGTTCCTGCGGCCACCGGTCCGGGCCCGGCCCCGGGGGTTCGGAGACGACCACCCGTCCGCCCACCGCCACCAACGGGGCCGCACACTCCGCCGTGACGGCCGGGGGCCCGAAGCTTCGTGCCACGACGACCCCGACCTGCTCCCTCCACGACGGCTCTCGTCCCAGCACCTCGGCCCGTCGGCAGACGGCCTCGACCCGTTCCGCCCATCCCAACTCACTGACCGCGGCGTCAAGGAAGGCCGTCCGTCGCGAGGAGCCATCCACCAAGACCACCCGGGCGTTCGGCCACCGCCAGGCCAGGACCAGGCCCGGGATGCCACCCCCGGAACCGAGGTCGAGCGCCGAGCCCGGGGGCTCACCCACCACGTCGGCGAACGCCAAACTGTGCTCCAGCGCCCTGGTTACGGGCCCGGGGCCAAGAAACCCGAGTGCTCGTGCCCGCTCGAGTACGTCGAGGAGCGAGGGGGGTGGCTCGTCGTTCAGGAGGAAGCGGACTCCGGCAGGATGACCACCCGACGACGGGGCTCTTCGCCCTCCGACGTGGTGACCACCCCAGTCAGGTCATTGACGGTGTCGTGCACGATCTTGCGATCGGCCGCCGACATGGGCTCCAGTGCGCGGCGTTCGCCGGCCGAACGAACCTCCTCGGCGATCTGGCGGGTGAAGCGCTCCAGGGCTTCCTTGCGCTTCTGGCGGTAGCCGGACACGTCCACCAACAGTCGGCCACGTCCGCCGCTCTGCTGCACGGCGCACCGGGTCAGCTCCTGCAGGGCGGCCAATGTTTGCCCCTTCGGCCCGATAAACAGGCCCAACCCCTCGCCCTCCATGCGAACCTCGACGGTGTCCTCGTCGAGCTCGACCACCTCGAACTCGGCGCCGACGCCGAACCCCTCGATGAGGCCCTCCAGGAACTCTTGCGCCCGTGCACCCTGCTCCGCCAGCGGCATTGACATGCCTGTCCCTTCCTCTTGCGTATCGGTCTTCTCCGTGTTGTTCGCATGCGCCGGCGCGGCCTTGCCGCCCTCACCGGAACCGCCACCGCGGCGCCGCCGCCCAGGCCGTTGCTCCTGCCTCACTCCCGCCGCCGCGTCGCCGCGTCTTCCCTTCGCTCCATCAGCGGCGCCGGCATTGGTGGCTGCCGGCGCGCGGCTGGCCGTATCCTGCGCCGCCCTTTGGCCGGAACGGTGCTGCCGTTGCCGGCGGTCTCTGCGGTCGTCCTTCGGGCGAGGCGACGTGGGCCGGACGCGGGCCCGTACCCTCGCCTCGCTGCGTAGACGGCCGAAGAGGCCCAGCCGGGGCTCCTCGATGACCTCGAACTCGGCGTCCTGCTCATCGACGCCGAGTTGATCAAGGGCGGCGTCCTTGGCTTCCTCGATCGTGCGGCCGGTGGTCTCAACCCATTCCATCCCTGTCACCTACCCCGCCGCTTGCGCGGCGCGGGCCGGTTCCCCGGAGGTCGGGGCGAGCGGGGGGACTGGCCATTGCCCTTGGCGCCGTTTCCCCCATCCCGTCCGGTCGCCGGCTTATCGGGTGCAGGTTTTTCAGCTGGGGGTTGGTCCGGAGCCGGCTTGTCGGCCGGAGGCTCCGCGGCCGGAGGCTCCGCGGCCGGAGGCTTCGGGGCCGGAGGCGTCGGGGCCGGAGGCTTGGTCCCGACCGCTCTCCCGCTGGGCTTCGCGGGCGGAGGCTTGGCCGCCGGCTTGCCGCCCGGCTTGGTCGCGCCCGGCTTGGGTCTGCCGTCCTTGGGAGTGCCGGGCTTGGCTCTGGTCGGACCCTTCGCTTCCCGTTGGGTGCTGGCTGCTTCCATCAGCCGGGCGAACCAGCCCTTACGAGGCTCGTCGGCCACCAGCGCCGCCTTGGCGTTTCTGGGGTGGTCGATCTCCGCCGTCTTGGCCTCCACCTCTTTGATGTCGGCGACAACCTCCGCCGTCAAGGAGGGGTCCCACCGGTACATGGCCCACTGCTGGATGATCCGGGCCACGCTCTGGGCCAACCAGTACAGGGCCACACCGGCGGGGAAGCGGTAGGTAATCAGGCCGAAGAAGATCGGGAAGATCTTCTGCATCATCTGGGCCTGCGGGTTGGCGTTCGCCGCTTGTGAGTTGCGTGAAGTGAGCTGGCGCTGCTGATACCAACCGGTGAAGACAATCCCGGCGACCAGCGCGAAGTACGGCAGTGCACCCCAGAAGGAGGAGTGATGCGCACTGGCAGCTTTTGCCAGGTCGATGCCGAACGCCTTCATGGTCCCGTGATCGCGCACGAGGTGGGTGAAGAGCTTGGTGTTGTGGGAAATGAACTTCGGATTGACACATTTGGCCGCGGAACAGAGGACCTTGCCCTTGACGACAATCGGGCCGTTGGTCTTGTGCGTAAGACCCGAGACGGCCCGGAACAAACCGAAGAACACCGGCATCTGGAGCAGCAGCGGTAGGCAACCCCCCAGCGGGTTGATCTGGTGCTCCTTGTAGAACGCCATCATCGCCTCGTTGAGGGCGGCCTTGTCGTTCTTGTGCTGCTGCTGGAGGCGCTTGATCTCCGGCTGGAGGCGCTGCATGGCCAGCATGGACCGCGTGCCCTTCCACGTCAGGGGGGCCAACACGATCATCACCGCCAGCGTCATCAGAATGATGGCGATGCCGTAGTTGGGCACGAGGCCGTAGAAGAAGGCCAGCAGGCTGGCCAGCGGCGGGGCCAGGATCTCGAAGGGGTTACTCGAGGCGATCACGGTTGTTCCTTAAACAGAGGGGTGTGGCACGGAGGGTGGTAAAAGGTGGCCGCGGAGCGAGTCCGGCACCGGGTCGACCCCGGAGCCACCCCAGGGGTGGCAGCGGGCGAGACGCCGAGCCGCCAGCCAACCGCCTCGCCACGCTCCGTGGCGTTCGACGGCTTCGACGGCATACGCCGAACACGACGGGTAGTACCGGCACGGTGACGGCCGACCGTGGCGGGCGAGCTGGTAGATACGGATCGTCGCAAGAACCAAACGGGCCATCGGGCGCGGCCGGCCCGGCGCAGGCGGGGCCGGGCTCACCGGCGACCTGCCCGCCGGTCGGGCGGGTCCGGGTGGCCGACGGCGTCGAGTGCTTCGTTCACGATGCCCCGCAACTCTCCCCACGCAAGGACGGCCGCCGGCGGCGCCGCCCCGATCAGGTAGGCCCCGGGCCACCACGCAGCTTTGCGATCCGAGACGATGGCTCGCAGCCGGCGTCGCAGCCGATTGCGTTGGACGGCGTTCCCCACCGATCGACCGATGGCATAGGCCACCCGTGGCGGCTGGTAGGGATCTCCGTCCACCCAGATTACCGTGACCGGGCCGCGTTTCGTCCGGCGCCCGGAGCGGCGCAGATCGGCAAAGGTGCGGCGGTCCCGGATGTGCCAGGGACGCGTAGGCCGGCGGGCCCCCACGTGGTTCTCGGTGCGCGGCGTGGTATCCGGCTCAGGCTGAGAGCCGGTGACGGCCCTTGAGGCGACGGGCCTGGATGATGGCCCGGCCGGCTCGGGTCGACATGCGGTGGCGGAAACCATGGTTTTTGGCTCGTTTGCGATTGTTCGGCTGGAAAGTCCGCTTCACCATTGCCTCCTCGGGGCAGCGCGCTGGGCATTGGTGGTGATCGTTGCGCGCGTCATCTGGTGCCGGCCTAGCCGGCTCTGCGCCCTAGGGTAGAGGCCCGCACGGGGGAGCGGCAACACGGTGGATTAGGGCTCGCAGCCCTGGAGCAACGGGTTTGTGGCGGTGGTACGTTTGCCAGACCGCCGTCAAAACCGATCCCTCCAGGGGGGTCGCCCTCCTTCCCCAGGGTCAGCGGATGCAAGGTACGCAGGTGCGACGAGGGAGCGGCACGTGTCGCAGGGAGATCGGCGGAAGTTCTCCACAAGGTGTGGATCAGACTGTGGACACCGCCTCGAGAGGTCCGGGGAATGCTGGTGACAGAAGCTGAACGCCTGTGGAAAAGTTGCGCAGAAATCATCCGCACCCAAGTCGGGGAGGGGCCGTGGCGGGCGGTCTTCGACCAACTGGTCCCCGGCACCAGCGAAGGAAACACCCTGCTGCTGCACGTACCGAGCGGCATGCTGCGAGACCGGCTGGAGGGCCGCTACCTGCACCTCATCCGGGACGTCGCCAGCACGGTGGCCGGTCATACGGTCGATGTCGAGCTCGAAGTCCGGGCCCGGACGGCCGTGCAAGACCCCCTGCCGGACTGGGCCGAACCGACGTTCACGGCGCCCGCCGTCGACCACCACGTGACCGCCGTCGTGGCCGATTCGGCGCCGTTAACGCCCCGTATGAACCTCGCGAAGAGCACCGGGGCCCCCGCCGAAATCGCCCTTAACCCTCGGTACATCTTCGACGCCTTCGTCATCGGAGCGTCCAATCGCTTCGCCCACGCCGCCGCCCAGCGGGTGGCGGAGACGCCATCCAAGTCCTACAACCCCCTCTTCATTCACGGGGACTCGGGGTTGGGCAAGACCCACCTGCTCCACGCCATCGGCCACTACGTCCTGGAGAACTTCCCCGGTTATCACGTGCGCTACGTCTCCACGGAGACGTTCATGAACGAATTCGTAGATGCCATCCGCGCTAACAGCGGCCTGGCCTTCAAGCGTAGGAATCGCGAATGCGACGTGTTGCTGGTTGACGACATCCAGTTCATGGAGAACAAAGAGGGATTGCAGGAAGAGTTCTTCCATACTTTCAACTCGCTCTATGAAGCGGGCAAACAGATCGTGATCAGCTCCGATCGGCCGCCAAAGAGCATCGCCACCCTTGAAGACCGCCTCCGGAGCCGCTTCGAGATGGGACTTATCACCGACGTCCAGCCACCCGAACTCGAGACCCGGCTGGCCATCCTGCGCAAGAAGGCCGAGGGCGACCGGGATCGTCCGCCCGACGAGGTGCTTGAACTGATCGCCACCCACGTCAAGGACAACATCCGGGAACTCGAAGGGGCGCTCATTCGCGTGACCGCCTTCGCCAGTCTCAACCGCCAACCGATGACTCGTGAGCTGGCCGAGAAGGTGCTCTCCGACCTTCTGGCCGTCGATGAGGTCCGCCAGATCACCCCCAAGGTCATCCTGGAGGCCACCGCCGACACGTTCGGATTCAGCATCGAAGACCTGTGCGGCCCCAGCCGGCGGCGGCCACTGGTCAACGCCCGGCAGATGGGCATGTACGTGTTTCGAGAGTTGACCGACTTCAGCTATCCGGCGATCGCCAGGGAGTTCGGTGGTCGAGATCACACGACCGTCATCCACGCCGTCGAGAAGATCTCCAACCTCATGAAGGAACGTCGCCAGATTTACGACCAGGTGACGGCCCTCATCCAGCGGATACGAGGCGGGGGTTGAGATGACCCCCCCTCAGAGGACAATGTCCGGGTCTGGCAGGCAATGTCCTGTGGACGTCACTGGGTACGAGGCCTGCCTCATCGGTGGACAACAAATTGGTTGTCCACGGGGTGTCCTTCGGTACCGTCGCGGCCTGTGAGAACCTGGGGACAACAGAGGTACAACCTTTCCGGTCTTGACCAGCCCAATCATGTGCTTGTCCACAATTCACAGGCCCTACTACTGCTGCTTCTAAATTCATTTATAGAGACCTAGAGGAAGGCCGACGGTGAAGTTCCGCTGCGAACGTGACGTTCTGTTCGATGCCTTGCAGACCGCTGGGCGAGCGGTAGCAAGCCGGGGCACGGCCTTGCCGGTGCTGTCTGGCGTTCGCGTCGAGGTAGTTGGCGATGACCTGCTCCTGGCAGGCACGGATCTTGATCTCGCCATCCAAGCCCGGGCCACGGTGGCGGGCGTGGCTGACGGCGTGACGGTTGTCCCTGCTCGTCTGGTGGCCGAGATCGTCCGGGCTTTGGAGCCCGGGGCGGTAAGCGTCGAGACCGATGATGAGGAATTGCGGATCACGGCCGGCCGGTCGCAGTTCGCGGTCCGGACGTTGGTGGTCCCGGCCGTCATCACTACTACGACCCCCTCCGACTCCCTCTCGACCACCTGCCACTTCCCGGGGTCACCGGTTATAGGCAAGCAAGCTTCCCGATCCCCACAGAATCGGGGCCGAGGAGGGCCTCTCCAGTTCCCACGACAACCTTCTGACCGTTCCACGCCCTCTGCGCCGGAGGGTCCTTCGGGACCCGCTCCAGGTTCTCAGGTCCCTTCCATGGCCTTCGCCCTCACAAGACAGGCTCGGCTCCCTCTGGTTTCCGCATAGCGGGAAGAATGACGACGCTGCAGGCTTCGCTTGATGCTGCGGACCGGCCAGTTGTTCCACCCCGCTTCGACGCCGACCTCTCAGCCGACCCCGGGGGCTTCGCTACCGGGGACCCTGGCGTCTCCCCGGACCGGACTCTCACCGGCAGGCTCCCGTGAGCTTGTCGCTCGGCTACGTCATGGATCGAACCTCCTCCTCATGGCGCCCGAGCTCCTGGACGCACCCTGTGACTTCTTCTCGGTGGACACGGTGTGGCTCACCCGCTACTACGTGTTGTTTTTCATCGAGGTCGGGCCCGACGCGTCGGGGTGTGCGGGGCCACGACGAACCCGACGGGGGAGTGGGTTACTCAGCAGGCCCGAAACCTGGCCACAGCGCTGGACGAACGCGGACGCGTCGTGGGTCACCTGATCCG